>JGI20225J20221_1001923_pt1 | contig 17819 bp, 15 predicted proteins | sample BioMet4_FD_20221 | JGI IMG/M metagenome (IMG submission 20221) | reverse complement strand
GGGAGATCGCTCGCGAGACATAGAGCAGCGCTTCGCGACATGCCGACGGGCTGGGTATCAACGGTGGCCCGTTGCCGGAGAAGTTCGAGACCCTTCGCCGGAAACATCCAATAACCACTCGGCCGAGTACATCGTCTTCGGCGTGGCGAGTGGTTCACGGCGGCAACATCCTTGGGCCGAGTATCTGGGGCCTCAAGTTTCGTGGACGGCGCGATTCCATCGGTGTTTCACCACGAGGGACGTCGACGTGGGAGCGCAACCGCCTCCCGGGCTCAGAGGAGTCGGGTGGTTCGCGAGGTGCCTTCGTTCCTGCTGGCTTCTACGGCGCCCACGGGTCGATGGCTCATCCAGCCTTCAAGCGTGGAGGCGGGGAACATCACCGGTGCCATCCGTCGCACGCTGCGTCAATTGCTGACGTCTACAGAACTGGACCCCGACGTTGGTCCCGGATTCCTCTCCGCCGACCCCGCGTCCGTGCGAGACCCCGCTCCTTCGCCGCATCACCTTTTCGACGAGATCGCGAACTCTCCTGTACATGGGCGCCTCCGTCCCTGGCAGGANGGAGGCGCATCTTCCCCGTGGCCGGCGAGGTCCGGCATCCCCATTCCTCATCAAGAAACCANCAATCCGTCCCGAGGACCGNNGCACCATCATCTCCGAGACCCGCCGAGGTGGGTGCCAACGAGCATCTCTAATCACGGGCGTACGCCGGCAAGAAAGGACTTCCTCGCCGTGCCACGTCAAGAAGGCCTCACAAAATTGTCCAATGAGGTCGGNGTCCATCAGCCGCGCCCCTCGGGAGCATCTTTCGAGCGTTATGGCGTCTCCCGTCGAAGCATATCCCNNCGGGCGTCGACTCCTTCGGTGTGGTCGTCCGNCGCCGNCGAGAGTCCNCTGACACGAATTCCTACTCGATCAGTCGCGGAATCTCCGGCGCGGAGATCAAGCGCTGATGACCAAATCACGAGATGACATCACGATGCTCGACAAGATCGCCCTCATCTCGGTCGTCGGTCGCAACATGTCCAGACGGTCCGGCACCTCGGGCAAGATCTTTGGCGTTCTGGGCAACGCGGGCATCAACATTCGCATGATCACCCAGAGCTCCGAGGAGATCAGCATCATCATGGGTGTCGACAACAGCGACTTCGAGCGCGCCATCAAGGTCATCTACGAGGGATTCGTCCGTGACGAGATGGTCTCTTCGCCAAAGGCTCGCTAGTCGTGACAGAGCAGACCGTCCGAAGGGATTTCTCATGAGTGACAAGACCGTTGCGATTCTCGGCGTTACGGGCGTCGTGGGAACGCAGATGCTCCAGTGTCTCGAGGAGCGCAACTTCCCTGTGGGGAAGCTCGTACCGCTTGCGAGCGCTCGCTCCGTTGGCAGAGACGTCATCTTTCGCGGTGAGAGGGCGCCCGTTGTCGAAGCCACGCCTGACGCCTTCGAAGGTGTCGACATCGTCCTCGGCGCTGCCGGCGACGAGCAGGCGAAGGCACTTCTCCCTGAGGCCGTAAGGCATGGTGCGGTGTGCGTGGACAACTCCCACGCCTTCCGCCTGGATGCCGATGTGCCCCTGGTGATACCCGAGATCAACCCCGAGGACATCGCCAACCACCCGCGCAACATCATTGCCAACCCGAACTGCGCNACCATCATCGGTCTCGTTCCGACGTGGCCGCTGCACAAGGCAGCAGGTCTCCGGCGCCTCATCGTGAGTACCTACCAGGCGGCCTCTGGCGCGGGCATGCCGGGCCTGCGCGAGCTGGAGCGCGAGACGGACGTCCTGGCCAACGGTGGCGAGATGGGCGAGACCAAGCCCTTCGCCTATCAGCTGGCCGCAAACCTCATNCCGCAGATCGGTGGCTTCCAGGACGAGGCGTACACGTCCGAGGAGTGGAAGATGCTGAACGAGGGGCGCAAGATCATGCACCTGCCCGAGGTCCGCGTGANCTGCACCTGCGTGCGCGTGCCCGTCATGCGCTCGCACTCCGAGTCCATCACTGCCGAGTTCGACCGCCCCATAACTCCAGAAGAAGCACGTGAGATACTCTCGTCGGCACCTGGGGTCAAGGTCGTCGACGATCCTGGAAGCCTTCGCTATCCGATGCCACTGGACACCTCCGACCAGGACCTCGTCTTCGTCGGACGCATACGACGCGATACGTCCGCGCCTGAGGGCGTCAACTCGCTCACGTTCTTCTGCTGCGGCGACCAGATTCGCAAGGGTGCCGCGACCAACGCCGTGCAGATCGCGGAATACCTGGCATAGGACATCTGACAGGACTTCCAGCAGGATACGGGATGCCTTTTGGTTCCCCGTCCTGCCGGAAGTCCTGATCTAGTCCTCGGCCGACGAGAGAAACTCCCTCGTACGGGGGTTGAGGGGACTGTTGACGACCTGCTCTGTGGGACCATCCTCCGCGATCTCTCCGTCGAGGAGCAGGCAGATGCGGTCGGAGGCCTCCTGGGCAAAGCCCATCTCGTGGGTCACGATGCCAACGGCCATTCCCTCGGAGGCGAGCTCGCGGATGATGCGGTGCATATCGGTCGTGAGTTTGGGGTCGAGCGCCGAGGTCGCCTCGTCGAAGTAGATCACGTCTGGTTTCATGGCGAGAGCGCGGCAGATCGCCACACGCTGCTGCTGCCCGCCCGAGAGCTGGCACGGAACCTTGTCGGCATGTTCGGAGAGGCCGAGCCGGTCGAGAAGGACGCGCGCCTCGGCCTCCACCTCCTCCTTGTCGCGGTGCTGGACGACGGTGGGCGCGTCGCATATGTTGCGCATGACCGAGAAGTGCGGGAAGAGGTTGTAGTTCTGGAAGACGATGCCGAAGCGCATGCGGGCCTGCCGCATCGCGTCTCCGTCATAGAGCGCCCGTCCATCCTCGCCTCGTGAGGTGACCTCGAGGTCACCGTAGGAGAGCGACCCCTCGTCAAAGGTGTCAAGGAGGGTCAGGCAGCGGAGAAGCGTGGATTTGCCTGCCCCTGACGGGCCGATGAGCGAGACGACCTCGCCACGATCGATGCCNAACGAGACGTCGTGCAGGACCTCGCGCGAGCCAAACGACTTGCGTGCACCCGTAACCGAAACCGCCCTNGTGCTAGTCATGGTAGTAGTCCAACTTCTTCTCGGCCATACGGAGGGCAAACTCGATGAGGAGACAGGTCACCCAGTAGATCGCGGCGGCCATGGCGAACGGAATCATGCTGCGCTGCGAAGCCACGAGCGCCCGGCTCTGCGTGAACATCTCGATGATGCCGATCGAGAAGGCAAGCGACGTGTCCTTCACGAGCGTGATGACCTCGTTGCCCATGGCGGGGAGGATCCTCTTGACCACTTGGGGCAGGATGATTCTGAAGAAGGTCTGCCCGTGGGAGTAACCCAGCACCTGCGACGCCTCGTACTGTCCCTGGGGCATGCTCTGGATGCCCGAGCGGTAGATTTCGGCGAAGTAGGCCGCGTAGTTGACGATGAAGGCGATGATCACGGCGGTGAACATGTAGTCGGAATCGGTCCGAACGCCGAACACGTAGTACGGCACGAAGAAGACCGCAAACATCTGGAGCATGAGGGGCGTGCCGCGCATCACCGAGATGACGAGCTGCATGAGGAGTGACAGGGGCTTGAACTTCGAGAGACGCCCGAGGACGATGACGACACCGAGGGGGATCGCGCCCAGAAGCGTGAGCGCGAATATCTCGAGTGAGGTGCCGTAGCTTGAGATGAGCATGGAGAACATGGTGGAAGAAGGCACGTGTGACCGCCTATGACAGGGGTCCGCCAGGAGGTGAACCCAAGACCTTCGATGCTACGTTTCCTGACTACTTCTTCGGGAGACACCAGAGGTCGTAGGAGACGCCCTGGTCGGCGTACTTCTCGCAGACCTCCTTGACCTTGCCCTCGGAATCGAGCTGCTGGAGATCCGCCTCGACCGTGGCGGCGAGGCTCTCGTTGCCGAGTGCGAAACCGACGCCGAAGTGCTCGGAGTTGAGCACCTCGTCGAGGATCGTGAACTCCGAGGTGCGGTCACCGATGTTGTACACGGCGACGGGATAGTCGATGGCGACGGCGTCGGCCGAGCCGTTCTCGAGCATCATGAAGGCCGTGTTGTAGTTATCGATGGTCTGGAGCTGCGCAAACGTGGCACCGAGCGCCGCCTGGGCACCGTCGGCCGAGAGAAGGTCGAGGGCTGCGGAATCTGCCTGGGTGATGACGTTCTTGCCCGCAAGGTCGGCGAGGCCCGCGATGCCGGAGTCGGCGCGTACGACCACGACCTGACGGTTCTCCATGTAGGCGTCGGTGAAGGCATAGTCACCCTCTCGACCCTCGATGGTGAAGCCATTCCAGATGCANGTGATCTGACCGCTGTTGAGCAGGGCATCCTTGGCATCCCAGGAGATGGGGGTGGGAGTGTAGGTCCAGCTCTCCATCGCGCAAACCGCCTGAGCGAGGTCAAGGTCAAAGCCCGTGTACGTACCGTCGTCACCAACATAGCCGTATGGCGGGAACTCCTGGTCAAAGCCGACGACGAAGTTTCCGTCGAAGGAGGTCTCCTTCGACGTTGTGGACGAGGTGGAAGAATCGGATGGGGAGGAGCAGCCCGCAAGGCCAGCGAGCGTGGACGCACCCATGACGGCNANGGCGCTCGTAAGGAACTGGCGACGGTCGAGGTCGAGGGAGTTGAATTTCATGGCATTACTCCATTCTTGCAGTGTCTGTGCAGGTGTGCTTTAGCATGATGGAGTAAGGATAGCTGCTCGTATCGTCTCGTTCAAGGCTTGACGCCTTGACGAAATGACGCTGTGATCAAATGCGCGTTCGTATGTGTGGAGAAGGGAGGGTAGAAAAAACTTCAAGATTCCCCCTTGCATCATTGGCATGTTTTGCAATAATAGACGAGCTGCACGAGGTGGGTCACATGGTGGGTGTAGCTCAGTTGGAAGAGCGACGGACCGTGGCTCCGTAGGTCGAGGGTTCGAGCCCCTTCACCCACCCCATTACAGTTGAATAGGGACCGGTAGCTCAGCTGGTAGAGCAGGGGACTCTTAATCCCAAGGTCCAGGGTTCGAACCCCTGCCGGTCCACCATGTAACATATGAGGTCAGATGCCATTTTNGGTGTCTGACCTTTTCGTTGTTGTGGCAAATCGNCTACCAAGGCCTTGCCTCTCTCTCCCGCTGGCCGCATTGAGAGGATTCATTCGGTATCCTCGCTTGACTCTCACATCGTGTGAGACCCTATCCTCGTCTTGACGTCATGGAAGACCGCGCGAGAAGACCTATCGGAGAAGTCGGGAGAANNCAGAAAGNCATGCTAAGAATCGGGGATTTTTCCAAGCTGTCGATGGTAAGCATCCGCATGCTCCGTCGCTATGACGAAGTTGGCTTGCTGCACCCGGCGGAAACGGATGACCTCACGGGATACCGCCATTATCGGGAGGATCAGCTTCCTCGTGCACAGAGGATCGCGGCGCTCAGAGACATGGGCTTCGGCCTTGCTGACATCGCCGTGATGCTAGAGACCTGGGGTGACGGTGAAGCCAGACGGGCACGATTCGAGACCATGCTCTCCCAGACGCACGCCGAGATCGATGATGCAGAGCAGAGGATGAGGCTTCTGCGCTCTGCCCTGGAACAACTGAGAAGGGAAGGAACGATTATGGAATACGACGTAACCTTGAAGGAACTGCCTGCGCGGTCCGTGGCGAGCGTGCGCCAAGTCATTCACTCATATGCCGACGAACAATCTCTCTGGGATACCTACATGAAGGAGACCGAGAANTTGGGCCTGCGACCTACAGCTCCCTATGCCCTGTCCGTCTTTCACGACCGCGAGTACAAGGAACACGACGTCGATGTCGAGGTACAGATGTGCGTGGAGGGGGACTACACCGACACCGAGCATGTGAGATTCAAGACCGTGCCTGCCGTGCAGTATGCCTCTGCCACCTACAAGGGTTCCTACGAGAAGCTTGGTGGCGTCAACCAGGCCGTCGCGAACTGGGTCTGCGACAATGGCTACGAGTTCGATGGCCCTATGTTTTGCATCTACCACGTAAGTCCACACGAGACAAACGATCCGAACGAATACGTTACCGAAATATGCTACCCCGTGAAAAAGCTCTAAGGGGTTCCGTGAGCACGGGTACGGTTTCGTGTGACCGATCGTAGCCTACGCTCCCGCACCATGGTCTGACAGCAGCGGCCATGGTGCGGGAGCATCATGTCGTGGAGCCGGCGCCCAGTATGGAACCGATGACCGCAGCCTGCCGCGCGTCGAGGAGACCAAGCTCAAGGGCCGCCGCCGTCGAAAGACCAGCCGTGTCGATCGTCGCAATGATTGCGCGGTTGGCCCGTGCATCACAGAGCACGCCAAGCTTGTCCTGCGCTCGCGCCATCTCGGATGAGACGTCACCAAGATCTGCGCCGAGGAGGTTCCCCAGCTCGCTTGTGACATAGCGAACGCACTTCACATCCTTGCGCAACGCGTGAGTGGCGGCGGCATCAGAGAGATCAAGCGCATCTTCGATGCCGACAAGATGCATCCGCATCCCGTCGAGACGGGCTCGCAGACGCTCGAGAGGAAGACCCGTACGTCGGTGCGTCCTCTTCCAACGGACGTTCTTTGACTCGCGCACGATCTGCCGAGTATCTCGGCGCGTCTCTTTGCTCCGGAGTGTCTTGATCGCGCGCCTGCGCTCGGCCGCGCGCAGCTCTTGGCAGTGAGAGAGTAGCGTGGGCTCGGTGGCAGAGCGTTCGATTTCCAAGGCCTCGACCTGCTCGCATAGGATGTCAAGCTCACGCAAGCGAGAAGTGGGCCGCACGAGCTCGCGCAGGTCATCTGCAAGCAAACGCGCCTGACGGCTTTGTTGGTAGGGCCTGATGAAGACGAGCAAGGAGCGCATCGTGCGAATCGCCACGCGATAGCGATGCAGCGTCTCAGGATCATCCGGATTATCAAGGAACGTGCGAAGGCACGTCTCCACGTGCTCGGCCATCGAGAAAAGGCTTCTCTCCACGTGCTCGGACACCTCCCAGGGGGCGGTGTCCGGACCCTGCACAAACCAGGCGAGCCTGCCCGTGAGCCGGAAGGCCGCGACAGCCCCCTCGTCGAGGCGTGGCGTGTCCTCGTCGAGGCGCCGAGCCGCCTGCTCTATAAGGGGGTCGTGTCCCACAGCCACGACCACGCGGGCGTCGGCGGACGAGAGCTCATGAAAGAAGGCGTCGACATCCTGGCTGCAGAGGAACTGGCGAATTTCGACGGGCTTGATGCCAAGCGTATGGGCAACAACCGTCGCCGTCTGTCTCGCACACGCCGCAGGACTCGACCAGATCATGACGTCGCCATCAGAATCAATCAGCGAGCGGACATGGGGCATCATCGCTTTGAGTGATTGCCTGCCCGCCATGGTGAGGCCGCGCGACATGTCACCGCTGTCATCCGGGCAGACCTCGGCTGCCCCATGGCGCACCAAGACGAGAAGTTCAACCATCGAATTGCCTCCTCTCCGCCCGGCAGGATTCGGCATCGTTGCACCCCACGAATACCCTCTCATCGTAGCAGGCGAGAGACCGACATGCACTACAGGTAAGGCGGACTGGATGGGAAATCGAGGTGGTACGCTACCGTGCGAACGCCGTTTTTCGCGTACGGACGCTTCTTATACAAAAACGCTCCGCACGCGACGTTTCTGGCACGCGAAATACACGCGCGGACGATTCTTGCGCAAACACCCTCCGTGCGCGACGCGACGTCACCGAGAAACCCGTGTCTCGAGCGGCCCTTTTCGTCATTTCCTGTCTCATGAGCATGCTAGGCTCATGCCATGGGGGGGGTGATTGGCACGTCGACCACCAGACTACATCGGAAGACGCACAGGCTCGTTCGGGGTGCCATGGCTTGCGCCATGGTCGCAGTCGGGCTCGCGTCTGCCCGAATCGGCTGTTGGGACCTTGCTGCCATGGCCTCTGGTTCCAACCAGGTCGCACAGGTCGCATCCTCGACGCGCTCGGGTGCCACGGCTTGGGACGAGACCGTCTCCCCTGACTACTACCGAATCGTGGGCACGGCCGTCGTGGACCAGGACGTTGCTGCGGGGACGGTCTCGTATTCCTCGCTCGATGCGTTCGGACGCGCCGGTCGCGCGGTCGCATGCGTGACCCACCAGATGGTAGAGACGGGCGTCGCGCGCAAGCGCACTGCCATGTCGGACATCCATCCCTCGGGATGGGGACATAACGCCATCGTGGACATCGCCCAACCCAATGGGTCGGTCTACCATGGCTACCTCTTTAACAGGTCGCATCTCATAGCCAAGTCCCTTGGCGGGGAGGATGTCACGGAGAACCTCGTCACGGGCACGCGCATGCAGAACGTGGGCTCCAACGATGGTGAGGGTGGCATGGCGTATCCCGAGGGCCTCGTGCGCACTTGGCTCGACAAGAACCCCGAAGGTACCGTGTGGTATTCGTCCACGCCCACGTACGAGGGGGATGAGGTCGTGCCCAGAAGCGTCATCGTGGACCTCCTATCCTCTGATGGCACACTCGACCTCGAGCTGGAGGTCTACAACACTGCGTGGGGGTACAGTATCGACTACGCGGACGGGTCCTACTCTACGAAGTGATCGATTGGGGAGGGGCATGGGAGACACGGAGACGCATGACGGGATGGCCGAGGTTCTCGAGGCCCTCGCACCGGACCGTTCGCTTTTCGAGGATGTCGTGTCCGTCAGGCACGTGTGGCAGGGGCGCATCTTCTCGGTCGACAATCTCGAGGTCGAGCTCGCGGACGGCTCGCGTGGCGTGCGAGAGATCGTCCGGCACAACGGTGGCGCTGCAGTCGTAGCCGTCCGTGACGGACGCGTGTGCCTCGTGCGCCAGTATCGCGTGGCGCTCGGACGCGTGACGCTCGAGATTCCGGCAGGTAAGCTCGAATGTGGCGAAGACGGTGCCGGATGCGCCGCACGCGAGCTTTACGAGGAGACGGGCCTGCGAGCCGAGACGCTCGAGCCTCTCGTGACCACGCTTGGCTCGCCTGGTTTCACCAACGAGCATACCGAGGTCTTCGCGGCGCGTGGACTCTCGCAGGATGTGGCGTCCCCTGACGAGGGAGAACTCGTCGATGTCGTGTGGCTTCCCCTGGGTGCGGTCATCTCCGCCATTCGTGCTGGTGTCATCCAGGATGCCAAGACGGTGGCCGGGGTGCTTGCGATGCTTTCGGAAGGCGCCGCCAGCTCCTGACGAAAACGGAGGGACTTTTGCTATAGAATAACCTCGCCGTAAGGCGGTCTCATGCTCCCTTAGCTCAGTTGGATAGAGCACCGGTCTTCTAAACCGTCGGTCGGGCGTTCGAATCGCCCAGGGAGCACCAATGCATATGGTGGCCAGGCATCAAGTGCCTGGCCTTTGTGCTTGTCGAGCTCAAGGGAGGGAAGCCAGGAGGGCCTTGTAAGGTCTCGTCATCAACGGCCAAATGGCTACGGTCACCGAGCGATTGCATCTATTTCTTCGCGCATGTATTTAAATGAATGAGACGAATGCTTGCATAGGACGTGTGACCATGTTTTAGCACCAGCAGAATCGCATCTGCCTTTGCATCGTCCTTAGGGCATACTTGGGAAGAGGATTCTCTTGGAAGGAGCTCGCATTGATTTACACAATGACGCTAAACCCCGCCCTTGACTATGTCATGCACCCGCTGACCTTGGACATGGGCTTCACGAATAGGTCTTCCTCCGAGGAGCTCTACTGCGGTGGCAACGGCATCAACGTCTCCACGCTCCTCAATGAGCTTGACGTGGTCAACGTGGCCATGGGCATCGTTGCTGGGTTTACGGGTGACTATCTCATCAGCGAGCTCCAGGAGCATGGCATCTCGAGCAACTTCGTCAAGCTCGATCGTGGCTTCACGCGAATCAACATCAAGCTCAACGGCATCGTCATGACGATGGTCAACGGCATGGGTCCGAAGATCTCCGAGAAGAAGGTCGACGAGCTCCTCGAGCGCATGGACGTCGTCAACTCGGGTGACACCCTCGTGCTCACCGGTTCCATTCCCGGTTCGCTCCCCGAGACCATGTACGACCAGATCATGAACCGCCTGGGTGGCCGGGGCATCCAGTTCGTGGTCGATGCCCCGGGCCAGCTCCTCGTGGAGTCCATCAAGGCCCACCCGTTTCTCATCAAGCCCAACAACCACGAGGTCGGTCGCATCTTCCACGTGAACATCGAGACCCCTGAGGAGTGCATGCCCTANGCGCACAAGCTCCAGGACGGTGGTGCGCGCAACGTCATCGTCTCGTGCGGNGGCATCGGCTCGCTGCTCCTTGACGAGTACGGCCAGGAGCACGTGGTGCCTACGGCAAAGGTCAAGCTCGTCAATGCCACTGGTGCCGGAGACTCGATGGTCGCCGGCTTCCTCGCGAGCACCACGCGTGGCTTCGATTACGAGACCTCGCTCATCTATGCCGGTGCCTGCGGTACCGCAACCGCAGCCAGCAAAGGCATCGCCAAGCGGGCGACGATCGATCGCGTCGTGGGAGCCCTCTACAAGAAGATGGGCCGCAAGATGCCNGTCTCGATCTCTGACCAGATCTCGGCAAANGCGGCCAAGCAGGAGGCCAACGACGCCAAGCGGGAGGCCAGCGCCGCCGAGTAGGATCTCTCGTACTGATGTTCCTCGCTCGCATGGGCGATGACATAGCAGTTTAAGAGCCGCTTTGCGGCCGACTGGAGGGGGAGACATGTTCGAAGGTGTTAATGCGTCTGATGGTATCGGTATTGGCGTCGCCCGCGTTGCTGTGGATCCCGATCTTACGTTCACCCCGCACGCACCCGAGGATGTAGATGCCGAGAAGGCTCGCTATGCGAGCGCAGTAGCCAAGTTCGTCGAGCAGACCAACGCGCAGATCGAGCGCATGACGCAGACCGTTGGTGCGGAGGCCGCTGCAATCATGGGCGCTCACATCGAGTTTGCCGAGGATGACGGCATCAAGGACATGGTTGGCAGCTCCATCGACTCCGGGATGTGCGCGGAGCAGGCCGTGAGCGAGGCCTACAAGATGTACTACGACATGTTCTCTGCCTCCGACGAGGAGGTCTTCCGCGAGCGCGCGGCNGACGTCGCTGACGTGAGCACCGGGCTTCTCGCCGACCTGATGGGCAAGGAGGTCGTGGACCTCTCCACCCTTCCCGAGAACTCCATCGTGGTCGTTCGCGAGCTCACCCCCTCCATGACCGCTGACATCGACAAGGACAACGTGGCCGGTATCATCACCGAGACTGGTGGCCGCACCTCCCACTCCGCCATCATCGCCCGCGCCCTCGAGATCCCTGCGGTCCTTTCCGTCGCCAACGCCACCACGCTCGTCAAGAACGGTGACATGATCGTCATCGATGGGTCTGCAGGCAAGGTCATCACGAGCCCCGACGATCACGAGCTCGAGCACTATCGCGCCAAGGCGAAGCAGCAGTATGCCGAGGAGAAGGCCGCCCTCGAGGAGTACCGCGGCAAGCCCACCATCACTGGTGACGGCAAGACCAAGCTGCTCGTTGCCAACATCGGCAACCCCGATGACGCCAACGTGGCNGCAGAGCATGACTGCGAGGGCGTGGGTCTCTTCCGCTCCGAGTTTCTTTTCATGGATGCCAAGGAACTCCCGTCCGAGGACGAGCAGTTCGCTGCCTACCAGAAGGTCGCCCTTCGCATGAAGGGCAAGCCTGTCATCATCCGCACGCTCGACGTGGGCGGCGACAAGGAGATCCCATACCTCAACCTCCGNCACGAGGACAACCCCTTCATGGGCTTCCGTGCCGTGCGCTACTGCCTCAACAACCCCGAGCAGTACAAGGTCCAGCTCACGGCCCTTCTCCGTGCGTCCGCGTTTGGTGACGTCAAGATCATGCTCCCGCTCGTCACCTGCATCGACGAGATTCGCAAGGCCAAGGAACTCCTTGAGGCATGCAAGGTGGATCTTGACGCACGCGGCATCGCCTATAACAAGGACATCGAGGTCGGTACCATGATCGAGACCCCCGCGGCCTCCCTCATCGCCGATGACCTCGCCGCCGAGTGNGACTTCTTCTCCATTGGCACGAACGACCTCATCGGCTATACGATGTGCGCCGACCGTGGCAATGATCGCGTGAGCTATCTCTACACCGTGTACCAGCCTGCCGTCCTGCGCTCCCTCAAGCGCATCATCTCCACGGCCAACGCGGCGGGCATCATGGTTGGCATGTGCGGCGAGGCAGCAGCCGACCCGCTGCTCATCCCCGTGCTCGTCTCCTTCGGCCTAGACGAGTTCTCCGTCTCCGCGCCGTCGATCCTGCGCACGCGCCGCATCCTCTCCGAGTGGACCAAGGCGGATGCGGACGCCCTCGTGGAGAAGGTCATGCAGCTCAAGACGGCCGCAGAGGTCCAAGCCATGCTTCAGGCGGCTGCCAAGTAGTACGTATGTCTCATCGTGGCGCCATCAAGGGACACCCGCTTTTGCGGGTGTCCCTTTCTTGGTCCCTCATGTCTCGGGTGCAACCACACACATGGGCACGAAATCGCCGAAGGGACCTGCGGAGGGGGAGACGCTGCTACCATAGGCAGTTCGACGGCACGATGACGTCAAGCGACGACGGTGCCGCGCACACGTGATATCGCATGCCTGTGAGACGTTCGCCGTCCACCTGACAGGGAGGCTCCCTTTCGGTGAACTCTACGTCAAGTGACGAGAGGGTGCGCAGGTTCACGCTGTTCGACCCCACATGCCTTCCGAATCGAGCGAGGGCGAGAAGCCCGAGCAGGTGCGCGATGTTTGGGGTGCGGACGTTGTAGCAGACGTCGAGGAGGCCGTCCGTAGGGATGGCATCGGGACAGATGGAGAAGCCTCCACCATAGGTGGGACCGTTCTGCAGGGCGAAGACGATGGAGTTAAGTTCGATGGGTTCTTCGCCATCGATGGATACGCGGGAGGGAAAGCCCGACGAATCGCCTTTTACCCGGCTCATGATGCGTACGCATGAGGTGGCAAAGAGCGTCTCGCCCTCTTGCGAGGTATTGGCCTCTCGGCGGTCGGTCGTGTCAAGTGCGATCGCGGCGTCGAGGCCGAAGGAGAGCGTCTCCATGAAGTAGGTGGGAGCGGCGGTCTCACTCTCCACATGACCGAGGTCAATCCTGCGGACGGACCCGCTGAGTATCTCACGGAGCGACTCGTCGGGGTCGTTGAACGTCGCGTGCAGCGTGCGCGCGAAGTCGTTTCCCGAGCCCATCGGTATGATGGCAAACGTAGGCCGGTCTTCGGCCGTGATGTCCATGAGACCGTTCACGACCTCATGGATGATTCCGTCGCCACCGAGGGCAATGACGGTGTCATAGCCGGCGGCGCCGCGAGCCATCGCCTCGCCATCGCCTGCAGCCTTGGTGAGCTGGTGAGTGTACGATGTCGTGGCGGAGTCGTACGCCTCGAAGAACCTCTTCACGCGCTCGGNNGCCTGGGCACCTTGCCCGCTGTGGGCCGTGGGGTTTGCGATGACAAGAGTCCTGCCGAGCGTACGAATGGTCATGCGAACCTCCAAGGGTGACTGTCGGGCGTCTTCCATTCTATAAAACCTCGCGCACTTCCGCGTCATGAGTCGCGGTAGGTGGTTCGCGCCTTGGGTGGACGTGACCTTTGCGGGCATCTGTCGCGTGCGAATCGTCGCGTTCGCCATGTCGGAGCGCCAGACAAACACGGCGAACGACCGCCGGCCGTACGCAGATCCCAGCCAAAGGGCAAACCTGATACGGTGGCATCAGGTTTCGTATCGTGAGGCTTTCGAGTCCAGAGCCTTGGTTTACCTAGGCATGTTCGGTCGTGGTGACCGGTGCAGGTCCGCTCTTCTGGCGTTCGTCTTTAGGAGGGGGTCGCTTCATGGGCGTGGGTGAAAGTGTCGTTCGGGATGACCAGGGGCTCGAGCGTGTGCGCAGGCTCGCGCAGGCGAAGGCGGCAGAGGGCGCAAGCCTCATCCAAGTGCTGCATGCGGTCCAGAATTCCTACGGTTACCTTCCCATCGAGGTTCAGCGGATCGTAGCGGAGGCCATGCATGCGCCTTTGGGCACCGTCTCGGGTGTCGTGACGTTCTATTCGTTCTTCTCGACCGAACCCAGCGGTCGCCATGGCATCAGATGCTGCCTTGGGACGGCCTGCTATGTGTGCGGGGGCGTGCGTCTCGTCGACCTTCTGGAGGAGCTTCTCCACTGCAAGGTGGGTCACACCACGGCAGACGGCATGTTCAGGTTCGAGGTCGCGCGCTGCATCGGAGCGTGCAGCCTCGCTCCCGCGATCGCCATCGACGACAAGGTCTATGCCAAGGTGACCACCGAAGCGCTTCCGGGCATCATCTCCTCGTACTACGAGGCCGAGGGGAGCGCGCGGTGATGGCTGCCAGATATGCAGGCCGAATCGAGACCATCCCTGATCTTGACCGCGTCAAGCGGGAGTTTCTCGACTCTGTCAAGGACTTCAGGTTCACCATCATCGTCTGCGGAGGCACGGGCTGCATCTCGTCTCATTGCGGGGACGTCCTTACCGCGCTTCGCAAGCACTGCACCCTTCGTGGCCTGGAAGAAGAGGTCCGCATCGTCGAGTCGGGCTGTTTGGGGCTGTGCGCCCTCGGTCCGACCGTCCTCGTGGAGCCGGGTGACACGTTCTACGTCAACATGACGTCCGAGAAGATTGTCCAGGTCGTTGACAGGCACATCATCGGCGGCAAAATCCAGGAGGAGTACACCTTCTTCGACGAACCGAGAAAGAAGCACATCCCCCGTCTCACCGACATCCCGTTCTATCACGATCAGGTCAAGATCGCCCTTCGCAACTGCGGGTCGATCGATTGCGCCTCCATCGAGGAGTACATTTCGAGGGATGGGTACTTTGGCTTCGCGAAGGCCGTGAAGGAGCTCGGAAGGGTCGGCACCTACGAGGAGCTTATCAAATCAGGGCTTCGTGGCCGTGGTGGTGCGGGCTTTCCCACGGGCATCAAGTGGCAGAGTGGCCATGACCAGCCCGGTGACAGGAAGTACATCGTCTGCAACGGTGACGAGGGCGATCCGGGCGCGTTCATGGATCGCTCCGTCCTCGAGGGAGACCCCCACTCCATCATCGAAGGCCTCCTCATCGGCGGATATGAGGGCGACCCGGGCGCGTTCATGGATCGCTCCGTCCTCGAGGGAGACCCCCACTCCATCATCGAAGGCCTCCTCATCGGCGGGTATGCCATCGGTGCCAACCAGGGATTCGTCTACGTTCGGGCCGAGTATCCCATCGCCGTCGAGCGGCTCCAGGCTGCCATCGGAGTCGCCTATGACCGCGGCCTTCTCGGCAGGAACATCCTCGGCACGGGATTCGACTTCGATCTGGAGATACGCATCGGCGCGGGTGCCTTCGTCTGTGGCGAGGAGACGGCCCTCCTGAACTCCATCGAGGGCAAGCGTGGCGAACCGCGCCAGAAGCCTCCCTTCCCGTTCCAGAGCGGTCTCTACGGTTGTCCGACGATCATCAACAACGTCGAGACGCTTGCCAACGTTCCCGTGATCATCACGCGCGGTGGTGATTGGTACGCCTCGTACGGTGTCGGCAGGTCGAGGGGCACGAAGGTCTTCGCCCTCGCGGGAGACATTCGATACTCGGGCATCATCGAGGTCCCCATGGGCATCACCATGGGCGACATCGTGTTCAGGATCGGCGGTGGCATCAAGGACGGCAGGCAGTTCAAGGCCATCCAGTCCGGCGGTCCCTCCGGTGGTTGCCTGACGAGAGACCATCTCGACGTCTCGGTGGACTACGAGAGCCTTGCGGCCATGGGAGCGATCATGGGATCGGGCGGACTCATCGTCATGGACGAGACCACCTGCATGGTGGACACGGCACGCTACTTCATGGACTTCGTGCAGGACGAGTCATGCGGACACTGCGTACCCTGTCGCATCGGTACGAAACGCATGCTCGAGATCTTGCAGAGAATCGTGGCGGGCAAGGGGGAGGAGGCCGACCTCGACATGCTCGAGACCTTGGGTAACACCATCAAGGACACGGCGATGTGCGGTCTCGGTCAGACAGCCCCCAACCCGGTGCTCACGACGCTCAGGTACTTCCGTGACGAGTATGAGGCCCATGTCGTTCACAAGACCTGTCCCGCTCACGTCTGCAAGGGAATGCTCGTCTATGTGATCGATCACGAGAAGTGCCGTCGCTGCGGGCTCTGTGCGAGGAGCTGCCCGACAAAGGCCATCACGGGCGGTGGGAAAGAGCCGTTTGCCATCAATACCGAGGTCTGCTCCCGCTGCGGTACCTGTATAGCCCACTGCACGTTCGGTGCCATCTCAATCAGGTAGGGAAGTGAGTCACACGTGATTGGACTTACGATCAACGGAATTGCCGCGCAGGCACCGAAGGATGCCACCATCATGGAGGCGGCCGAGCTTGTCGGCATCAGGATACCCAGCCTCTGCAGATACCAGAAGATCCATGCCATCGGGGCGTGTCGCATCTGCGTCGTCGAGGTGGAGGGCGCAAGAAACCTCCAGGCCTCGTGCGTGGTCAAGGTGCACGAGGGCATGGTCGTCCATACGAACAGCAAGCGCGTACGTGACGCTCGCAAACTTGTCTACGACCTCATCATCTCTGATCACCCGAGGGATTGCATGGCCTGCTCGCGCAATCAGACCTGCGAGCTCCAGCAGCTTGGCTTCGACCTCGGCGTCACCGAGCAGCACCTCCACGGCCAACTCAAGGAATGCTATCTCGACGTCTCTCCTGCGATCACGCGNGATACGACCAAGTGCGTCCTCTGCCGTCGGTGCGTGACCGAATGTCGCGACATCCAGAAGGTCGGTGCCATCAGTGCGCAGAACCGGGGCTTCAACAGCGTCGTGGCACCTCCCATGGGGCTGCCCCTCGATGCCACGAACTGCTCGATGTGCGGCCANTGCACNACCGTGTGTCCCACGGGAGCACTCACGGAGACGTCTCACTCGGAACGGGTCTGGGAAGCGCTTTCCGATCCGGACAAGCGCGTCATCGTCCAGACGGCGCCCGCCGTGCGCGTTGCGCTCGGAGAGCCATTTGGCATCCCCTTCGGCGAATCGGTTACGGGGAGGATGGCCTCCGCCCTGCGCGCGATGGGCTTCGACGACGTCTTTGACACGGATTGGGGTGCCGATCTCACGGTCATGGAGGAGGGGACGGAGCTCCTGCATCGTCTTGTCGACTCGGCCTCCGGCAGGCCTGCGGTGCTGCCCATGATCACGTCCTGCTCGCCTGGCTGGATCAAGCACTGCGAGCATGCGTGGCCCCGGGATCTCGCCCACCTCTCCTCCTGCAAGTCGCCGCACATGATGCAGGGGGCCATGATCAAGAGCTACTATGCCGAGAGGCTCGGGGTCGATCCCAGGAGCCTCTACGTGGTCTCGGTCATGCCGTGTACGGCAAAGAAGTATGAGTGCCAGCGCCCCGAGATGATGCATGACGGTATCGCCGACGTCGATGCGGTTCTCACCACGCGCGAGCTCTCCCGCATGATCAAGACCGCCGGCATCGACTTCGCAAANCTNCCCGACGGNGTGTTTGACAGCCCGATGGGCATCTCTACGGGTGCCGCCGACATCTTCGGCGTGACGGGCGGCGTCATGGAGGCGGCCCTGCGTACCGTGTACGTTCTCGTCACTGGTCGCACGCTTCCGTTCGAGAACCTCCACGTCGAGCCGATCATGGGCTTTGACCAGGTCAAGGAGGCCAAGATTACGTTCGAGAACGTTCTTCCCAAATTCGCTGCCCTTGAGGGGAGAAGC
>JGI20225J20221_1002620_pt1 | contig 17822 bp, 14 predicted proteins | sample BioMet4_FD_20221 | JGI IMG/M metagenome (IMG submission 20221) | reverse complement strand
TTTTTGAGATATTTTATCTTTTGTTTAAAAAATGGTAACTACAGCGAAAGGGACCAAAGTACACCTTATTATTTGTCATTAGAAGCTGCCAAGCAATAAATTCAAGGAAGACAGCTCATGTTTAGCTACCGTTTCTATGATTGCTATATTGCTCAAAATGTTGGATGAATAAAATTATTTGATGGCTATAACATCAGTTAGGGACATAAAAGAAACAAATTATTGAAACATCAAACTTGAAGTCACAATATGTGACCTCAAGTATTTCAATTCCATAAAGGTACGATTAAAACATTTGTCTGCGATCAGAGTGTGAAACCACTGCCTCATTTCAATTCCATAAAGGTACGATTAAAACAACAACTTAATAATGAAACATTCCCTGCAAATCGATTTCAATTCCATAAAGGTACGATTAAAACTTATCGTCATCATCACCTGTAACAGTAACAGCTTTATTTCAATTCCATATAGGTACGATTAAAACACTCCAACCTCTTACGCTAAATATGATGATGATCGTATTTCAATTCCATATAGGTACGATTAAAACTTGCGAAAGAAACTGCGTCTTTATTTTTATCTATATTTCAATTCCATATAGGTACGATTAAAACCTCGTTCCGTCCAAATCTGCCTTTCCCAAAAACTCATTTCAATTCCATATAGGTACGATTAAAACACGCATGATAAGAGATTCTTTCTGGCCGTGCAGAATTTCAATTCCATATAGGTACGATTAAAACGAGATGCGAGAGCAGATGCTTCCTCTTCAGTGCCATTTCAATTCCATATAGGTACGATTAAAACCTAAGGATTCTCTTCTGGACATCGTTAAGAAGTTATTTCAATTCCATATAGGTACGATTAAAACGATTCTTCAAAGAAGGATTTGATAACTGGGAAATGTTATTTCAATTCCATATAGGTACGATTAAAACATTGCGAATGGTGGGTCGTTAAGAACATAATATACTTATTTCAATTCCATATAGGTACGATTAAAACGCGATACTTCGCCTATTCTCTTGATAACATCAAAGCCATTTCAATTCCATATAGGTACGATTAAAACCTAACTATACTCTTAGTGAGTTAGTTCCTTTATTTGGATTTCAATTCCATATAGGTACGATTAAAACTTCGCAGTGAAAAATTAAATAAAGTCTTATCGCGATTTCAATTCCATATAGGTACGATTAAAACAACAATGACTCCATTACCTTAGCTTAATTAAGCAAATTTCAATTCCATATAGGTATGATTAAAACTGTTCGCAATCCTAATTTTCGTAACCGCCATGCTTGATTTCAATTCCATATAGGTATGATTAAAACTTGGTCTGCTGGTGCTGATTCATTCTGTTCTTTTATTTCAATTCCATATAGGTATGATTAAAACATCAAAGATGCGATAGTATTACCATTGTAGTCTGATTTCAATTCCATATAGGTATGATTAAAACCCCTGCACCAGTAGTCGCTGTGCATGTAAATGTATATTTCAATTCCATATAGGTATGATTAAAACTTCGGGTAGCTTTCCTTTTAAACTCTTTGTCTTTATTTCAATTCCATATAGGTATGATTAAAACTGCTCCTTGGTTCTTTCAATACTAAGCTTAAGTAATTTCAATTCCATATAGGTATGATTAAAACGAAAGGTGGACACATCATCGTTTGGTTTGGTTTAACAATTTCAATTCCATATAGGTATGATTAAAACACCACGACGGACTGTGTTACTCAAAGGTATTGTTATTTCAATTCCATATAGGTATGATTAAAACAAGTAGTCGAGGTTACCGACCTTACCACTTTGCAAATTTCAATTCCATATAGGTATGATTAAAACGGAAAGAAGTTAAACGGACTTGTAAAACGTAGAGAAATTTCAATTCCATATAGGTATGATTAAAACATGCAGTAGCAATAAATGCAAGTAGCATTACAACATTTCAATTCCATATAGGTATGATTAAAACCAGATGCCTATGAGGGCAAGGGGACGTTTGCCGCATTTCAATTCCATATAGGTATGATTAAAACTACGGATAAAGGTTTATTGTCTTTTGATTTCTTTATTTCAATTCCATATAGGTATGATTAAAACGAAATACGCTTCGGGTTGCCCGTCAACTTATCCAATTTCAATTCCATATAGGTATGATTAAAACCTGTCTGCAACTTGTGCGCTTCACTTTCAAGACCCTTATTTCAATTCCATATAGGTATGATTAAAACGCCGCCAACTTGTACGCAAACCGTGAACCCGTAGCGTAATTTCAATTCCATATAGGTATGATTAAAACTCAGTAACTTGCCGTTTAGCTTTTCTATATCCTCATTTCAATTCCATATAGGTATGATTAAAACCCTAAGGCGCAATTAATAATTGCCGATGTTCCCTAATTTCAATTCCATATAGGTATGATTAAAACGATTGTGCTGCTGCTATATTTGCGTCTACATCTTCATTTCAATTCCATATAGGTATGATTAAAACACCGACATGCAGAAGTTGCTTAAAAAGAAAGTAAATTTCAATTCCATATAGGTATGATTAAAACCAAAAGTGGCTCTTTAGCCCACGCCAAAAAGTTCATTTCAATTCCATATAGGTATGATTAAAACCACCGGTACAGTGCTTTCAGTTCGCCAATGTACTATTTCAATTCCATATAGGTATGATTAAAACCATGGAGCAATTACAGCGTGTGTGGATCCTTGAGTTATTTCAATTCCATATAGGTATGATTAAAACTCTATGTAGGCTGATGTTTTTCCGCAGTGATAGACATTTCAATTCCATATAGGTATGATTAAAACAACCACCCAAACAGGCTTAAAGATAGCTCTCCATATTTCAATTCCATATAGGTATGATTAAAACAGAGAGCTGGCATAGATGAGTTAGTAATACTTAAATTTCAATTCCATATAGGTATGATTAAAACCCTATAAGTCAAAATAGGGGAATCCTTATTATAAGGACTTTTTATAGTTTGCAAAGATACAAATAATCATTGATAATATGTCGATGTCTAATAACATATTTTTATATAGGAGATCGACATATGCCCTATTTATGGGGTGTTACAATATGTCAAAGAACGAAAAAGGAAAAAGCATAAACTTGGAAATTACCATTTTACAAGGCATCGACATTTTTCTTACAGGAAATTATCAAGTTTCATTCTTTCTTTTCCAACTATAATCTTATCCATATAATACCCCGTACGGTTGCTGAATATGATCATGCTATCTTCTGAAATATCCATTATTGATTTTGCAAATATACTCAATTCTTTTAATTTAACCTCAGATATCTCACCTTCAAAAACAGAATTTTGAATCCAGTTAAGATACTTACGACATAATTTAAGCATCTTACCAACACGCTTCTCACCAATATCATACACTAATATTACATACATTACCAATACATTTTAAAAGGTTTATACTCTTCTAATCCAAGTAAATCTTTTAGAAGCTTATAGCATTCTAGTTTTATCAGATGCTTATAACTCACATTTCTACCCAAAGAACGATGCTTAAAAGTTTCTTCATATCGCTCTTCCATAGCTTTCACATAAATTTTCTTACCATTCTGATTTAGCAAACAACTATTAAGCTTATGATCAAAATGTTGTTCTTGTATAAGACGTTTATTCAACACTTTAAAAATCACTCGATCAACTATTATCGGTTTAAAAATCTCAGAAACATCTAAACATAATGAATAACGTCGCTCTCCTGGCGTATGAAGATAACTTATTGTAGGATTTAATTGAGTTTGATGTATAGCACGCAAAGTCTCAGAATAACACATCATATTACCAAATGATATAAGAGCATTAACTTCATTCTCAGGAGGTTGTTTCGTCCTAGAGCTCATATTAAAGTCATTAAGTATGATATCAAAAGCGGTATAATACTCTTGTCTTATCAAACCTTCTATACCCATTAATTCAGGAACTGTATCAGTGTTAGGTATTGCCTCTGCCAATGACTTCATTTTAGCAATTTGCTCGTCAAGCTCCTTTCCTCGTCTATTGTAATAGTTCAGGTTCATTAGCATATTCCATACAGCAGCATCAATAAACTTATGAGCAATTTCTATTCGTTTTCTCTTATTTTGATATGCAGCTGTTTGAGCTAACAGAACTTTTCCAGAAAGTAATGTATCACGTGGCATAAAACTACCCGTGTAATTCTCATAATAGTCAAAGAAGTGCACTGCAATATCTTTCTGCCCAAGAAAATTATATAAAGAGCTACTAGCACGTAGACTACCAAAAACATAAAATTCTGAGACATCTTCTACGGGTAAATATCTCGGCTGCATAGGATTTTCTTCAGAATCAAAAGGTGTAAACTTCAAAGTATTGTCTTTCCTTTCGAGCATGCCAGGATTAAATAAATAAAAAGTCTTTTTCATTCTTCAACTTCTTTAGTGAAACAAAATTCATAATAGCTACAACTCTTGCATATACCTTTCTTTTGTAAAGGAGGACACTCTTCGCTAGATATAATTTTATCGATATCTACAATTATTTCCTTTATCCTATCCCGATCAACATCACTCAAAACAACAGGCTGTGTTTTTCTCAAGGTTGGATATTCAAGAATTCCTTTTACATCGGTCACCCCATGCTGTTCAAACACATACATATAATACTTAAGTTGCCATTCATGTGCCTGTTCTATCTTATTAGATCTCTTAATTTCATGAATAACTTTATTCTTAGTATCATAATAGTCTACCTTTATGCCGTCGATTTCTATTTCTTCATATTTGGCAGAACGCATAGAATAACTATCTTCATGAATGAGTTTTCCATCATACACAATATCAGAAGTCTGCTCAAAATTTACGTTGTTAGCGAATAGCCACAATTTCCGTTTGCAGACTTGAAAATAATTGAAATGGGTACCAGTGATTTGCATTTTTTACATGACTCTAAAATATGTATATGATTTGGAAGAACGAATTTTTGATAATGGCATAATTAGCAACCTTTTTTTTCGTACTGTCTTAAGTTTGCTATAATTATTCACTTTTTCAAATGATAAGGAATGATCGAAATCATCAAATTCTTGTATTATTCCTGTGGTATCTGTTTTTGAATTAAAACTAACAACATTTGATTTTGATGGAATATCTTTGTATTCTATAAATTGGAAGAAACAGCCTCTCTTCCCAAAATAATTAATAGTATGAAGATACTTTTTTAAGAAAGCAACATCTTCAGAACTATCTACATCAAAAATCAATTCTAAATCACCGTCTAAATACATATATTCGCGAAAACAGACCGTTGATTTGAAAGGTTCTTTATCTCTTTGTTTCTGAATTTTCACAAAACAATTGTTAATACAAAAGTTTCCAGATATATGATACGAAATTTTAGCATCTCGAATAATATTGAATAAATCTGTATGATTTTCAAAATCTATTCCCCCAATAGAAATCGCCTGACTTAAAAAAGCCATCTTAATAGCATAAGGCGAGGGCAAAAACAACGACTTTGCTCCAGAACTAGTAGAATTACTATCTCTTAGTGAAAACAAAGCCGTCGGTCTATATATTGTTGAAAATATCATATTAACCTAATTTATATGGTTCTTCATAATACAATGAAGTTAGTATTTCTGAAAGTTGTCCTAATCCATCAAATTGATCAATTTCAATAGCATCTTTCTCTAGCCTATTCAGATTTTTTGCTATTGTCTGTATTTCATCTTTATAATCTGAATTTATTGCGCTTATTGTAGGTGCAGGAATCAATTTATGAGAGATTGATACTACTCCTTTAAAATCAGTAATATGTGGTTTTTGTGTACTTGTCATTGCACCCTTAGGATTGAGTATTGTACTTAGTAGACTCTGAACAACAGCTTTGTATCGTTTATCTCTTTCGAGATCAGAAATTGCATATTCTCTTGAAATATCATTTAATCCTATACGATAAACATCAATATTACAAATAAATGCGTATGCTCCATGGTTCGCGGGACGATGAAAAATATTCTGCCCCTCATTACTGCCAGTAGCGCTTCCTTTAGCACCTGCATCTGCAACAACTTTAGTATGCAAATATGTTTCTGTATTATTTTTATCAGGAATACCAACAGTCCATGCAAATTCTATAGTAGATTTCCGTGGAGTATTGGTACTGCTTTTATTCTCACCAACCTTATCTGTCATCAACATACCATGAGTATCACAGATGGCACAACTTTGAATAATCGCATCAACAACATCTTTTTGGGTTTGTTTCTGAGCCCCTGCAAGTTCTTTTAATTCTTCGGCAGAAATACGGTTAGGGTCTAATTTCTTTGAATAAGTACTCAAATTAATATTATTCTCAACACAATAATTGACCATGTGTCCCGCATGAATATGCTTAAACATGTCTCCACTTATTCCATTAACAGTATGCTCAATCCCGTATTTGTCTAAGATCGTTAATTGACGAGTCATAATTTGATTACCCTCACCACCTTCATTATTTAAAGAATGAAGATTCAATGTTATTTCTCCACTTATAGAAATAGATGCTACCGGTTTTTTACTTGAATTATCCATAATATATGTCTTTAATTATTATTATTCATCATTATTTTCGTTGTCACCCTCATTATCTTTTACGTCATTATTTTCCTTCGCAGTTAAGGCGAATCCATATGAAGCTAATAATGAGCCAATTAATCGAGAAGAGTATTGATCTGTAAGGGTATAAAATTTTATTAATTCATCTTCACGAACATTACTACGATAAGATTCTCCTTTTTTTTCATAATAACGTGCAGTTTCTGAATTATAGGTTGCAATAAATTCACCAATAAATTCAGCCAAATCTTCTTTCGATTTTGATTTTGTCTGCAAAGTTTGAGCTATGCCATAACGGACTTCGTATTTACGTTTGTCCTTAGGCGTATACTGCAACGTTACTGTGCTTTTACGTATTGCTTTAGCAACAGCTTGGAAACCTTCATTATTAATGATTTCCATTAAATTTAAATTTTGTGCCATATTCTTATATAATTTATCTAATGTTTCTGTAGAAAAGGCTCTTGCATATTTGTTTTTTGATTTCATATTTGTAATATATGAAGCATACCAAAAAGAAAAAATAAAGAAACAATTAATATCAGAGCCGCTTATAAAATCACGATATAGTTTTAAGCCTTGTGTTACACCGCTATTATTTTCTTTAATTGAATATATGATATTTTTTTGTTCTTCTAATATCTCTATCCAATTTGCATTTTCTTTTTGACTTCCTATTTCAATAAAATTTGGAACTTGTATAAAACCTATATTAACAACAGCTTTATTTTGGCCCAGATCTTTTTGATATACAGAATGTAATCCTGTCACAAGATCTTTTACATGCTTTCTTCCTTCTGAATATTCACTGTGTTCCAATATTTTTTGGGTTAAAGAAAGAATATATATTATATCAACTTGAATAGGTGTGTTTCCTTTCAAATATTTTTTCAAATCTGGCATTAATTTATATTTAAAGCCATAATTTACTTGTTTGTATTCTGGAACAAATACTTTCAAATCATAACTACCGCCCACCTTTACCAATTGACAAATCATATCAGACAAAGCACCAGATATTTTCATTGTTTCAGTAACCCAATATGAATCGAAATTTTTCCTATTTAATCCATCCGCTTTTAGTTTATTTAATCCTTGTCCTTGGCTTGGATTAAATAATTGGGTTGCAGTTGTGCTTTTTTGAAAAGAAAGATGGTTTGACTTTATCCTTCTTTCAAATGACTTTGAATCATAAACATCGGAGCTGTAATATGCCAATATTTCACGAATAAGCATCTGAAATATTTCACGATTATTGTTGATATTCTTATATAGTTTCTCAAAACTCGGAAAATTATTAGTAGATGATATTTGTGCATAAACGTCAAATTCCACATCAATTGGTTTATTGGTCTCATATATTGATACTATATCACTTATTTTTTGATTTCTTTCATCTGCTTTATCCTTACCTTTATACTCCGTTCTAATCTTTTGTATTGCATCATTCCTTTCTTTCTTCCATTCCTTATTTTTTGGATAATCAAAATACTGATTATTTGTAATTTGGGTTGGATCAGAATCAATTTTATTCTTTATATATTTAAATAGCTCAAAATAATTCAGACTATTTATCATGTCATCTGTTATTTCGATGCTTGTTGAAACTTCATAAAAGGAGTCCTTGTCAGTTATTATGATATCCAGATCTGATTCTCCCAATGCCGTGAAGAGTCGATACAGAGTATTAGATAATCCGTAGGTCTCTAATAACTCTGAATATGTTCCAGATGTCTTTTTAATTCTAAATGTATTCATAGATTATAATATTTGTTTTTATTTTCTGTCGCCTTTTGATCACACAACCTTAGTATTCTTACAATCATGAGATACAAAAGCCATTCTTTTTCTTTTCCAAGTTCAGGTATTATATCATCTAAAATTCCTTTTTTACTCTTAAGAATAAGATTACCTTCGATGTTATTTTCAGTCATCAATCTCTTTATATCTTCTAAATATTTCTCAGATATAGAAAACGAAGCAAATGATTCTGTTTTAACGCCATGATGTTTTAGGATAGCACAGGCTACACATCTTGCAATTTTTTCTCCATATTCTTCATTAAGAATATTGTACACTTGTAATGCCCCAATACCGGCATGAGGAGGTTTTTGTTTTATTTTAAATATCTTAGCAAACTCTTTATCTGTTGTTTCATTGTAATCAGTATGAGCTAATGTATCGAAATATTGTTCATCATTCATCTTGTTACGTTGAAATTCGAGCATTGGCTTCTGCCATGATTCATTTAACTTTCCATAATCATGAAAGCACATTGCCAATACTATTATTCTATTCCAATCTACATTACTCCCCCAATATTTATTTAGCTGTTCGAATACAAACTTTAACTTCGGCTTAAAATCAAGTTCAAAACAATTTATAAGAGCTTTACTATGTTGATAGAAAGTATCTTTATTATATATTATATTTTTATATTTTTTTTCTTGCGTTTCCTTTTTTGGTGAAACAATATCATCTTCATTATTAGCTACAATGAATCCTGCTTTATTATAATTAAAATATTTGTTATTTACGAAGACTATATCATAATGATTTTTTAACTCAGATGGATCTAACCTACGAAGAATATAGCTATTCTTATCCAACCATTCATCATCAAACTGACTATCCATAGAGTTTTCAGCTTTAGCAATAATCCAATCATTTTGATCAATTCTTTTTTGTAATCTATTTACCCAACCTATAAAACTCCATTTGTATACGCCTATTGTTTCATATTTCAAAGGTAGTATTTTTTCATTTTGATAATTATCAATATCTAATAAAACAATTTCTATACTCTGTATATCCCTGATAGCCTCTTTGTAATGCTTTTTGTCACAATCAGTCCATGACTTATGAATTATTAATTTATTGAAAATATTATCTGAAATTATCTGAGCCTTTTCCTGTTCTTCATTATGTAAAATCTGATTAACTAAGTTTGATGAGATTTTCTCATCTAAGTGATTATTCTGTTTTAGAAGATCAAAAGATTTTTGACATAAATCCTTATCATAAGGTAGATATTTGTTGTTAAGTCTTTTTATTTCTCTCTCATCATCTTCAGAAGCGTCTTTTATAGCTATTTTGTCTTTCTCTTCAATACTTAAAACGTCATAAACATAAATATCTCCATACTCTTTTGCCCAGCGAGCACATCTGCCTGCTCTTTGTAGAAAAGAATTGATAGGTGATATTTCGGTGAACATTACATCACAAGAAATGTCCATTCCCGCTTCAATAACCTGAGTTGCTACAAGAATAACATCTTTACAAAGACTATCCTTGCCAAAGTATTTTTTAATAACTTGCTCTATTTTTTTTCTGTCAGAATCAAAATATCTTGAATGAATACAGAAAACCTTTGTCGATTTATTTTTCTTTATCTCCAATTCCAAGAATATACGTTGAGCAATTTCCACACGATTACATATTACAATTGTTTTATTCTTGTGTTTATTAATAATGTCATTAGAATTAAGAACTGTGTCAAATATATGAATAGCTTTTTTAATGCTTTTATTCTCAGGTGGAATTAGTGATTTTATTTTGGAGATATCTTGTGGAAAATCCTCTATTGATACAATCTCAAAATCCGGAAGTTTTTCCTTCAAAAAACAAATAAAATCGTTTGTTAACGTAGCTGTCATGATACAAACCCTACATAGATTTTTCAATATATTCAACATTCCAATTGTTGTTGACATAGATAATTTAGAATCCAATAGATGAAATTCGTCAAAAATTAAATAGCTACCTATTAATGAACCTGCATTTATATTCGCTTGATTATTTGAAATAGCCAAAGGAAAGCACAGAAAATTACTCAAAGTTTGATCTATTGTTGAGAAAACGATGTCTTTTTCGAAAAACGGATCATCACAATATTCACCCGTCTGGATAGAAATTAAGTCCGACAATAATGGGTATCTAAACTTTACGTCATCATTTGATAACAAACATTTAACATCATTATATATCGAATTTGTTAACGTTCTTAATGGAAGGCTATAAACTAGTTTCTGAGGAAAATTTTCTATACCTGTTTGTTTTGCATATAAAAAAGGTATAATGGAAGCCCATGTCTTACCTGCGCCTGTCGGAACAGAGAGTATAATATTTTTGCCAGATAACAATAAATCTGCAACTTTTGATTGGTAACTATATGGAGAAAATCCCAATAGGTCAATATACATTTTATCAAAATTGTTTTTCATGAAATCCTTATTTATTAATTACCTCAACGCATCCGAACCCTACCGAAGTCTGCACTCCGATTCCGCTCGAATAGATTATCCTCATAATCTCTACAGATGCCTTGACCTTGAAGCGACACTGGAATCCACGGACTCTAGTTTGCGCAGTGGTTCCTGCTTTAATCATGATCAAAGCGGATTTGGGTTCGCTAAGTACCTCTAGTTTGCAATCTTCAAGTGGATATTCTAAAGATTTACCATAAAAAGCCTTATACTTATCAAACAAACCGTTGAATATTAAATAAGGTGCTCTTACATCCTTTGGGGATAAATAATCAATATGCCCATCCTCAGTTCTGAGTTTTATACACATTGGTGATAGCGTTTCAAATTCCATCTCTTCAGAATATACCGGCTCTGGCATAGCCTCAACACAAGTTATATGAAACTGGACAACAGATTTTTTATCACCAATCTCAAAAGTTTGATGAAGGAATAATCCTTCTATGAATTTCTGTGTACTCCGCTCGGGCAGAAAAGAGACATACCATTCTACAGTTTCTCCAAAAAATCTTATACGCCCCATATCTTTTAATATCTTATATTCGCCAACGATTCTAGAAAATGTGAATAATTTAAATTTCTTTTTAAAATCTAAATTGAAACCATTTTCATGAAGCCATGTTGAATATTCTTTATCTGCATTAGACAATATTCTATATATTGCAGAAGATGCCTCATACTGATAACTCAGGGGCAATGTGTCTCCGTATTTTTCTCGGTTAATCTTTAGGGTTAACTTAAATCTCATAGTTCTAATTTTGGTATTGAATTACAAATATACTTATATATTAAATATATTGCCTTATCATTAACATATTTAACATTTAAGAAATTCACATATATAATAAAATATTTTCTCTAAACAAAGTTACTATATATTAAGATTTGCACTCATAAGACATGGTAACCATCTACTTATTCATATTTCTTTGTTGTTATAAAAATTAGCCGCTACCAGAAAAAGTTTTTTCAATGTCACTAATGTCACTTTGTCACAAACCCTTTGTTTATAAGGGCTGAGCGAGTGACATTAAGTGACATTATCGGGGTAAAAGTAACATTAAATGCCAAATCACACCTACTTTTGGCGTTTTTTAGGCAATTATGACATTTGCATAATACATGCATTTTTTGTACCTTTGAAGGTCATTAGAACTTTATGACACAATTTCTAAAACAAGATAATGAAAGACCAAAACGAAACAATGTTTTTTAACTATGCAGATGCACCTAAAAGCTGGTACAACTGTTTCAATTCTGCTTGTCCAAAGGCTGGTGAGTGTATGCATTTCATGACTGGAAAAAATGTTCCTGATGATGTGACTCTGGGCAATGCGATTTATCCTAATGCATGTAAAAACGGAGAATGCAGATTCTTCAAACAAATAAGGATGATGAGAGGTGCTTATGGATTTAACACCATGCTTAATGATTTAAAACGAAAAGACGAGGAACTTCTAAGAGGTATGATAACTGATTATCTAGGCAGTAACACCACTTACTATAAATTTAATAGAGGCGAGAAACTGCTTACCCCTGAACAGCAGGAATGGATTCTTGCTTTGTTCCGTAAATATGATTATACCGGAGAGAAAGAGTTTGAAGGCTATAGATATATTTACGACTTCAGCGAATAAGGTATGATAAGAAATTACCCAGAGGCTTGGGTAATTTGATTACCTTACAGCCTGGGTAATACGATTACCCAACGTGGGTAATTGAATTGCCCAACGTAGGAAAGGGTATTACTCAACACATGTAAACACATTACCACTACTCATACTCCAATAATAGAGTATCAGCAAAATAAACAAAACAAAGAAAAATGAAAGTATCAGTTGTAAGAACAGACAAGCAAAACAAAACTTATCTACAGACTATCACCATTGAAAAACTTATTGAACGTATTTGTAATGACNGATTACCCAACGTGGGTAATTGAATTGCCCAACGTAGGAAAGGGTATTACTCAACACATGTAAACACATTACCACTACTTATACTCCTATAATAGAGTATCAGCAAAATAAACAAAATAAAGAAAAATGAAAGTATCAGTTGTAAGAACAGACAAGCAAAACAAAACTTATCTACAGACTATCACCATTGAAAAACTTATTGAACGTATTTGTAATGACAAATCAAACGGCACAATTGCTGATCTGCGCCATTTTATTCCTATCATGTCAGAAGGTATGACTTTCCAGAATATGCATCTCTTGCCAAGAGTGTACCCGTCTGTAGTGATGCAGAAGGATGCCGACGGTGATATATCTGCTGTAGAATATAACGGTATTATACTGCTTACGATATGCAACCTGAAAAGACAGGAAAGTATTGATGCCGTGAAAATGGCTGCCGCACAGTTGCCTACCACTCTGGCTGCATTTGCGGGAGCGAGCGGAAGAAGCGTGAAACTCTTGGTAAAAACATCGCTAGCCAACGGCTGTATGCCAGAAAACGAGCAGGAAGCTACAAAACTTTATCGTGCAACTTATCCATGTGCCGTAAAGATATACGAAGCTGCAGTGGGCGAACACGTAAAAATAGTTGTCCCATCTATAAAAAATGGATTCAGACTTACTGCCGATGACAGTCCATATCTAAACCTTAACGCAACAGCATTGTTGATTGATCCGAATAACTTTAAACCTAATCTTGGTTCAAAGGAAGGCAAGGATGCGATAAGCGAAATCGTAAATGTGGAGAAACAGGAGAATATCGACATGAAGCTATACGATGAGATGGAATTCATGTATCATAGGGCTGTTGACATTGTTGCTGCTAATCAGATAGACGATAACGAACCGCGATTTGATCATGAGGCATTCAATTCACGTGTGGCTTGGCAGCTATGCAAAATGGGTATGCCAGAAGAAGAGGCTGTGCTGCACATGCGAGCACATAGCAATACAAGGGAAGCCGTTAACCATTGTCGTACAATAGTATCTTCTATATATGCGGAATTCAGTCTTTCAAGAGATAACAAAATAGATGATAGTGATTATCCTACTAGCATTCGCAATGAACAGATGCAGATTATCAATTTTCTTGAACGCAGATATGTATTCAGGTATAACGAGGTGATGAAATATACTGAATACCGTCCAAACAACACATGGGTTTTGGATTATAAGCCGGTTGATCAGAGGGTGCAGAACCGCATGGCTATTGAGGCAAGACTTGAAGGCATGAACGCATGGGATAAGGATATAACAAGGTATGTGGAATCAGACTACGTGAAAAACTATAATCCTATTGAAGACTTTCTTTGGAAATGCCGTGGAAAATGGGACGGGCACGACCGCATACGTGAGTTGGCACGCACTGTACCGACTAACAACACTAATTGGGAGAACTGGTTTTACACTTGGTTTCTGGCTGTCGTAAATCAATGGCTAGGCATTGGTAACAGCCGTTACGGCAACAGTGTAGCTCCACTGCTCATATCGGGACAGGGCTATAACAAAAGTACATTTTGTAGGCGTCTTCTTCCCCAGGAACTGCAATGGGGATATAATGACAATCTGGTGTTGGCAGAGAAGAAGCAGGTGTTGCAGGCGATGAGTGAGTTTCTGATTATTAATCTTGACGAGTTCAATCAAATATCTCCGCAGGTGCAACAGGGATTCCTGAAGAACCTGATACAGTTGCCAAACGTGAAAATCAAACGTCCGTATGGCAAGCATGTTGAGCAGCATGCCCGACGGGCTTCATTCATTGGTACTTCGAACATGAGAGATGTTCTGACAGATCCATCGGGATGCCGCAGATTTATCGGTGTAGAAATTACCAGTCCTATAGATGTGAGCAAGGAAATTAACTATGTGCAGTTGTATGCTCAGGCTCTGAGCGCACTTGAACGCAAGGAGCCGTGCTATTTTGATGAGGAACAGACGGCATTGATCATGAAGAGCAACCAACAGTTTCAGGCTAAGAGTCCTGTGGAACAATACTTTTATGAATACTTCAGCATTGGAACGAAGAATGATTCTAATGCTAGTTTCATGACTACAGCCGCAATCCTTTTGTATCTGAAAAAGCAGTTGGGTTCTGATATAAAGCTAAACAACTTGAGAAGTTTGGGGCGTGTATTGACAAATATGGATGGTCTTGAACGAAAAAGAACCAATACGGGTACTGCATATTTGGTGAAAATTCGCCAAAAACAGGTGTGATTTGGCATTTAATGTCACTTTTAGCCCGATAATGTCACTTAATATCACTCGCTGAAGCCCGATAAATAAAGGGTTTGTGACAAAGTGACATTAGTGGCATTAAAAAAACTTTTTCTGGTAGCGTGTTGGCTCACGCAGAGGATTGCAGCAAAGCTGTATTATTTCGCAGAGATTATAGCTTGTAAAGTTGTTGTAGTTTTGTGGTTTATCTGCGTAATCAGCGAGATCTGCGGGAGACATTGGGGTTCTTTATGCAATTGATTGAGTACTCTTATGTGAATATTCTCACGCAGATTACGCAGAGGTCGCAGAGAGAATGTAGCAAGCTGCATTTATTTCACTGGAGATTATACATAAGCTATTATGCACATATTGCTTAGTCTAGTCAAGTTGAAAATTGGGGGGTATATGCCCCCACACAGAAATCCAATCTTCAGAATTCCATCAAAAAGTAATTTCTCCCAACCTTATTTTATTTAACAAAAAAACCGTTTTGAATAAGACATTGATTTTGTACACATTTTACTTCAAATATACAAACAAGGCATGTTTTCTCAAATTCTCTTGTATTTTCCATTTCAGAAGTTTATCTTTGCAAGACAAATAATGTAAGATTTAGAATCATGAAACACTTACAGATATTTCTAAAAAAACGATTGCTTGCGACACTCATATTTCCTATTTGTGGCGTTTAACTTTTAATTGGTCTATTAATTCCAACCTTTTCTTCTCATATCTTTTGGAGCATACAAAAAACAGAACTAGGAAGAATTGGGATAAACATTCAAATCCGAGGACTGGTAAACAAACAGGGCAACAAAGAAATGATAACAGGGGGAATAAGAATTGAAAACATGAACATCCATCATTCTAAATAAAAAGAACTACTATGAGTAATTTAATACAATTAATAAAGCAAAAGAAGTTTAGAACTGCAGAAACTCTATTACGCAAGGTATTAGCAGAATCTCCCGAAGATGTTTATACGCTTACCCAATTGGCCAATGTACTGTGGAACAGATACAAGGATGAAGATGCCCTAAATTATGCAGACAAAGCAAAAGATATTTCTCCTATTAATCCTCTCTTAAATTATACCCGAGGACGAATTCTATGGTCTTTAGAAAGATATGAGCAATCTGTGGAGGAATGGGATATATTGTTAAGTATGACAGAAATGGATGTCGCAAAAAATGGATACGGCATTGGATGGGCAAAATCAGTTATAAATGATTCTAGATACTATAAGGCGGATTGCTTATATCATCTCTTTAGAGATAGGGAAGCTCTGGTCCTCATGGAAGAACATTTGGAGCATAGAAGAAGAGGGAAAGAAAGTGATTTGTTGAAAAAAGAAGCGGTTTTATTCTATAAGCGCTTAAAATATAGCATGCGCCCGAAAAGGGCAAAAACAACAGATGATGGCTATGCTTCAGAATCTCAAAGAAATAGAATATCTAAGAGGATTGATTCCTTGGAAAGGAATAAGAATTGGGCTAAAATGGTACGTTATCTTAAAGTAATATGCACGCATTATCCAAATGAATATTATTTAAAGACGATTCTCTCTGAATACTATAAGACTTTAGGGAATACGGCTGAATGTCTGGTGTATGCAAAAGAAGCCTTTGTGCAAGAGCCATATGACCCGCTTGTAAAGTATAACTATGCCGTTGCGTTAGCACTTAACAGACAAGAAGATAAAGCCCTTGCTCAATTTGAAGAAATCGTGGCATTGGGGGTCGATTATATTGGATTCTCAGAGCATGGTGAGGGAATAAGATGGGCAAAAAAACTTTTACGTGATACACAACACCATATACTCGAAATTAAACATTGCGAAAATGATATGCACTGATTGAGGGGAATGTTGTACATTGATTGAGTACGCTTGCGTGAATATTCTCCCGTTGATAGCGCAGATCACGCAAAGAGAATGTAGCAGGGCTGCATTATTTCACTGGAGATTATACATAAGCTGCGCATATTGCTTAGTCTAGCCAAGTTGAAAATGGGGGGTATATGCCCCACACAGAAATCCAATCTTCAGAATCCCATCAAAAAGTAATTTCTCCCTACCTTGTTTTATTTAACAAAAAAACAGCTTTGAATAAGACATTGATTTTGTACACATTTTACTTCAAATATACAAACAAGGCTTTTTTCTCAAATTCTCTTGTATTTTCCATTTCAGAAGTTTATCTTTGCAAGACAAATGATGTAAGATTTAGAATCATGAAACACTTACAGATATTTCTAAAAAAACTAACAGGAAAACATGTTGTTCCAAAAGGAACAAATTTTGCAGGTTATATCTATATTAATAATATTAGCTATAGAAATGCACACCCAATAAATTTAAATGTATTTGGAGGTTGGAATTATAGTGCACCTGGGGGACATGGGGCGCTTACNGGACCGNCTATNATTGGNTTCATCACTGGTGCANGGGGAAGATATAANCATNATTTCAGAATNAAATAACNANCTAATAAGTTTCTATGAAAAAGATATTGTATATTTGTATTGGCCTCGTATTGATTATAGGATGCGCCAATGGACAGAACAAAAAGGATCTCAAAGAACTTCGTGACAGTTTAGACAATGTGTTCTTTATGGGTTATGTGCGTAACGATACAATAATGCTTAAAAGAGCATTGGAACTTTCGAACTATTTACTTAGTGTTGATACTTCGAATATCGGTAAGAGGCAATGTTATCTTTATCGTTCCAGAATTTTCTTTTCATTGGGACGCATGGATGA
>JGI20225J20221_1001113_pt5 | contig 17862 bp, 15 predicted proteins | sample BioMet4_FD_20221 | JGI IMG/M metagenome (IMG submission 20221) | reverse complement strand
GCGATGCTCTGGTTGACAAAGACGTTCTCTGCCTTGACGAAATCGCTCACTTCATTCTCCTAACCATTAGGTGACAAGAAAGGGGGCGCCGACGTAACCGAACCGACGCCTTCCCCATGATATCCCATTGTTGGGTGATTCAACCTCAAATGATGCTTATCGTGCGCTCTTGAGAATGCTCTCGATATCTCCCAGGTGAAGTCGCATGAAGTTGCCGGCATGGTCCCCACCTCGGGCATCNATGGCACCTTGGGCCATCTCATGAATCTGCTCATCCGTGGGATCGATGCCGAGCTCATGCAGACTCGTCGGCATACCGATGGAATGACACCACTCATCCCATGCATTAATGCCGCGCAGACCCGTTTCGTTGGCATCATGGAAGTCGTTCTGGATGCCCCATACGTTGACCGCAAACTGCGCGAAGCGCTCGGGATCAACGTGAATGACATACTTCGCCCAGCTCGACCAGATTGCAGTGAGACCGGCACCGTGAGCGACGTCAAACATGGCACCAATCTCGTGCTCGATGGCGTGACAGGCAAAATCGCCTACGCGCCCCGTGCCGGTGAGTCCGCAGTGCGAGAGGGATCCGGCCCAGAGCAGATTGGCACGGGCCGCATAGCTCCTGGGGTTGGCGAGCGCCTCGGGGACCATCGTCTTGACGGTCCTAAGCAAACCCTCGGCAATCTCATCGGTAAGCTCAACGTGCTGCTCGGTGGTGAAATAGCGCTCCATGGTATGCATCATGATGTCGGCACCGGGCGCGGCAGTCTGATATCTGGGCAGCGAGTAGGTGAGCTCCGGATTCATGATGGCAAAAAGGGGTCGCGCGCACTCGTGGTTGTATGAGCGCTTGAGCATCCTGTCACCCATGGTATCGATGTTGATAACGGTAGAGTTGGACGTCTCCGAGCCAGTGCCAGCGAGAGTGGAGATAGCGCCAATTCTGCCGATCCTGGCGGTAGTCACTCTGCCGAGAAAGAGGTCCTCGAGCTCGAAGTCGTTGGCAAGCCCGTAGGAGATGGCCTTGGAGGAGTCAATGGCAGACCCCCCGCCGATGGCGAGGACGAAGTCCACGCCCTCCCTCCTGCAGAGATCGACACCCTTCTTGACAAGCGAGAGACGCGGGTTGGGCACGACGCCGTCGAGTTCGACGTACTCCACGCCCTCCCTAACGAGACCCTCCTCGACACGGGCGAGAAGGCCGGTGTCGCGAACGTAGCTGCCCCCCCAGTGGATGAGAGCCTTGTGACCACCATATTCCTTGATGAGACGACCGGCCTCCAGCTCGGTATCCTTGCCGAAGACCACCTTGGTTGGGACGAGGTACTCAAAGTTGACCATAGGATGTCCTTTCAAACGAGACGCGTTTCTGCTGATGCGCATGCGCCGACCTCTCGGCGCGTGCCCCTTCGGTTATCCCTTGGTGAAGTACATCGAGATGCCCTGACCGCCCCCGATACACATGGACACCATCGCGTCGCACTTGTCGGTACGCTGGAGCTCGTAGGCGCACTTGATGGTGAGGATGGCACCAGTGGCGCCGATGGGGTGGCCGATGGAGATGCCACCACCGTAGATGTTGAGCCTCTCGTCGTCGATACCGAGATCACGGGATACGGCGAAGGCCTGCGAGGCAAACGCCTCGTTTAGCTCGAACATGTCTATGGCCTTGGCGTCAAGGCCGAGTTGGTCGCAGAGCTGTCTGGTCGAGAAGTACGGGCTGTAGCCCATGAGAGTGGCGTCATAGCCGGCGACGGCCCAACCGCGAATGGTGAGCATCGGGGTGCAGCCAAGCTCCTCGGCTTTGGAGCGCCTCATGACGACGACCGCACCAGCGGCATCATTCAGACTAGAGGAGTTGCCCGCAGTGACGGTACCGCTGCCATCGAAGACGAAGCAGGGCTTCAGACGACCGAGTGACTCTACCGTGGTACCCTCGCGTGGCCCCTCGTCGGTGTCAAAGAGCGTGATTTTCCCCTTGCGACCCCTGATCTCGACGGGGACGATCTCGTCCGCGAAGACGCCGGCTTCGATGGCTGCGCAGGCGCGCTGCTGAGAGCGAGCGGCAAATGCGTCTTGGTCCTCGCGGGTGACGTTGAATTTCTTGGCCACGTTCTCGGCGGTGATGCCGTTGTGGTTTCCATCGAGCGGCCACACGAGGGCATCAATCACACCATCCTCGAACTGCTTGTGCCCCATGCGTGCACCCCAGCGCGCGGAGGGGACGTAGTACGGGAGCGTGGAAAGCGACTCGGCGCCACCTGCGACGACAATGTCTCGAAAGCCCGTCTGAATCTCCTGCACGGCATCTGCTATAGCCTGTACGGAGGACCCACACTGACGGTTGACGGAATACGCAGTACACTCATTGGGCATGCCAGCCTTGAGCGATATGGCGCGGGCAAGGAAGCCGTTGGGGCCCCAGCCACCCACGTTGCCGATGATGACCTCTCCGACCTGCGAGGGATTGATTCCCGCGCGCCTCACCGCCTCGGCGACCGCAATGGCGCCCAGGTCGATGGTCGACATGTCCTTGAGGGTACCACCGAACGTGCCGACGGCGGTTCGTGCGCCGGCGACGATCACGATGTCATCGGGATCGTTCTGAAAACTCCTGTTGCTCATGGTTCTTCTCCTCGTCTCCACGGGAGGATGGCCCCCGTTGGCATGTGTTGATGTGGTTGGATGCTATTTCGAGTAGTCGTAGAAGCCCTTGCCGGTCTTGCGGCCGAGGTTACCGGCGTCGACCATATCCCGCATGATCTGGGCAGGCTTGTAGAGCTCGTCGCCGAAGGCCTCGTACTGGTTCATCATCGAAGCGCACACGACGTCGAGGCCCGCAAAATCCATGAGCTCGCAGGGGCCCATGGGATGGTTGCAGCCGAGTCTCATGGCCGTGTCGACGTCCTCGGGCGTGCAGCCCTCTTGAACGAGGGTGGCACCCATGTTCTCGTACATGTTGATGACGCGATTCACGATGAACCCCGCCTGGTTGGGGGCATCGACGGAGGTCTTGCCTATGGCGTTGGCGAACTCCCTGGCCTTGGCGTAGGTCTCGTCAGAGGTCTTGTCTCCACGGATGAGCTCGACGAGCCTCATGACGGGCGCGGGATAGAAGAAGTGCATGCCCAGGACGGACTCGGGACGCGCGGTGGCAGCAGCAATCTCGTTGATGTCGATGCCTGACGTGTTGGTAAGGAGGGCGGCGTCGTCATCAGCGTTCTCGTCAATCGCATGAAAGGTGGACCGCTTGAAGTCGAGGCGCTCCGGAACGGCCTCNATCACGAAGCTGGCTCCTCTCAGTTGTGCGTAGTCGGTGCTGTAGGTGAGGCGTGCCATGATGGCGTCCCTCTCCCCCTGCGTCATCCTTCCCTTGTCGACCTTCTTCTGCATGAGACCGGCGACAAGTGCTTGGGCCTTGTCAAGCGGGGCCTGGGCTATGTCGACATTGACGACCTCGCAGCCCGCGACCGCACAAGCCTGCGCAATCCCCCCACCCATGAGACCTGAGCCTATGACTGCGACCTTGATGTTCTCCATTTTTCTGCCTTCCGTTCCCCTTGGTGCCTGACGATAGATTCTGTAGTGTTCTCCCAGATATCCGAGGTTTCTTGTCGGTCCCGGGTGGTGTGCGTTGGCGGGCGCTAGTCCCCGAATCCCTCCGCCAGACCGGACGGACCATCCTGGCGAAAGAGCCGGTCGTCCATGAGCCCGAGATTCTCCGCAACGATGGGCTCGAACCCCATCATGTCGAGGACCTGGGTCTGGAGGTCGATGCCGGGGGCGATCTCGATGAGTCTGACGCCTTCGGGCACAAGCTGGAACACGGCGCGTTCGGTCACGATGACCACGCGCTGACCGCTCCTACGGGACCGCAGCCCGTTGAAGGAGACCTGGGCGACGTGGCCGACCATCTTCTTGACGGCACCCTCCCGGAGGATGTGCAATCTGTTGCCCTCGAAGCTATACCTCGCACCTTTGGCGGTGAAGGTACCGAGGTAGACGACACACTTGGCGTTCTGGGTGATGTCGACGAAGCCACCAGCGCCCGTGCAGCGGTCACCCATCTTGGTGGAGTTGACGTTTCCCTCCCCGTCAAGCTCGCCGAGACCCATGTAGGTGACGTCGACGCCCGCACCGTCGTAATAGTCGAACTGCTCGGGGTGGCTCACCATGGCATAGAGGTTCTGCCCGATGCCGAAGTCGATGCCACCGAGTTGGACGCCGCCGTAGATGCCACTCTCGACCGTGATCATGACCTTGTCTGAAAGCCCCTCCTCGGCACAGACGCGACCCACCATGTCGTTAGGAATGCCAGTGCCGAGATTAACGACGCAACCGGGATAGAGCTCCTGACAACCACGACGGGCGATGAGCTTGCGGACGTTGAACTCCGCAGGCTCGAGGGCAGCCATGGGACGGCGCAGCCTACCCACATAGGATGGGTCGAAGTAGATGGAGGACGTCATGCGATGGTCCTCCTCCGGATTGGGACAGACCACGACCTTGTCGATGAAGACGCCCGGAACCGTGACCTCTCTAGGGTTGATGGTGCCGGTCTGCGCGACCTCGCGCACTTGGGCGATCACCTGACCTCCGTAGCGCCGGCAGGCGAGCACCGCATTGAAGACCTCGAGTTTCATGGCCTCATCGGTGGTGGTCATGTTACCCATCTCATCACAGGTGGTACCGCGGATGAGGAGGGTGTCGATAGGAACCTCGTTGTACATCAAGTATTCCTCGCCGTGGTACTCGACGATCTCGGAGATGTCGGGTTCGGACCGCGTGCGCTCGTTCATCTTACCGCCCTCGACGCGAGGGTCGATGAAGGTGCCGAGGCCGACCTTGCTCATCTTGCCGGGCAGACCGCACGCCATGGCACGATAGAGCTGGGCGATCTGGCCCTGCGGAAGGCAGTAGGCAATCACCTCGTTGCGGGCGATCATCTCCATCCACTTGGGCTGGAGCCCCCAGTGAGAACCGATGATCGTGGTTACGAGCCCCCTGTGGGCAAGATGTTGAATGCCCCGAGCACGGTCGGACTGGCCGCAGGAGTGCAAGAGGGTGAGGTTCCTGGGATGTCCGGTCTCGAGAAAGCGCTTCTCGATGGCCTTGAGGTTAGACTCGGACGCCGAGACGAGCGTCATGCCTATGGTGCAGATGGTGCTGTCGTCCGGGATGGCCACCGCCGCCTCCTCCGGAGTCACGAAGGTCGCCCTGAGATTCTTGTCTGCCATGCTCTTCTCTCCTACTTCCGCTTCCTGATCGAGTCGAGAACCGCCTCGCGAACAGCAGTTCTGTCCGGCTTCTCGCCTCTGGTCTGGGGAATGGTGTCGACAAATATCACATGCGTCGGTATCTCGAAGTGCGCGACCCGGCTCTCAAGGTCCCTTCGTACCTCGTCCTCGACGATGCGGGAGCCAGATGCGCGCACTACCGCGGCAACGGGAACCTCACCGTAGAGGTCATCGGGAATACCCGTGGCGCAGGCCTCCGAGATGCCATCGATCTCACAGAGAACCTCTTCCAGGCCGGAGCACCAGACCTTCTCGCCGCCTCGGTTGATCATGTCCTTCTTGCGATCCACGACCCAGACCATACCTTCGTCATTGGCATAGGCCATGTCACCGGTGCACAGCCAGCCGTCCGCGGTGATGTCAGGTGTGTCGTGGTGGTAGTAGCCCTCGGTGACGCAGGTTCCCGAGAGCATGAGCTCGCCGGTCGCGCCCACGGGCACCTCGGCACCATCCTCGTCGACGATTTTCGCATCCACGCCAAGAACGGGCTTACCCGCGGCTCCCGCATAGATCGACGTGGGCGCATCTCCCGGAAAGAGCAGGGCGGGGGATGAAGTCTCGGTCATGCCGTAGACCACCTTGAAGGTGGCGGCAGGCATCCATGAGTGGAAGGCACGCATGGCGCTCACGGGTTCGTAGCTCGAACCAGAGAGCATGACCCGCACGCTCGGCAGGTCGGGAAAATCCGTTCGCAACGACAGCAACTCCGCAAACGAGGTGGGACTACCGTGAAGGTAGGTTATGCGCTGGTCACGCACACACTCGAGCACGCGACGAGCATTGAAGAGGCGGTGAAGGTAGACGGTGGCGCCCACGAAGACGAACTGGACGAGCAGTGCGACGAGCCCCGTCACGTGGTAGATGGGAATGGGGATGAGGCAGCGATCCCGGGCCGTAGTTCCCATGAGGCGTTGGTAGACCATCACGGCATGCTCGACGTTGTAGTTGCGCAGAATGACGCCTTTGGCGGCGGAGGTGGTGCCGCTCGTGAACATCATTATCGCGGGGTCCTCGAGGCATCCCAAGCCATGGTCGCGACAGCCGAGGCCGAGCGATGCCTCGAAGCCATAACCAGCCTTCACGCCATGCGCCCACACGACCCTGGGGGCAGCGAGGGGGAAGGCGGGTGCCCACCTCTCGAACTCTTCGCCCGCAACGATGGCGGAAAGGTCCGCGGCGCGCATGAGCGAGACGACCTCGGGCTTGCGATACTTGGTGGGAATGGGCACGCATACGGCACCTATCTTTGAGATGGCGAAAAGCGCCACGACGAATTCGAGGTCGGCGTACATGAGAAGACCAACGCGTCCTCCGTGACGAACCCCCGCCACGGTCTCGAGGTAGGCGGCGAAGTCATCCACGCATCGCATGAGCCGCCCATACGAGGTCGTACGGCCCTGGTCATCCACGATGGCGATGGAGTTCGGCTGGCGTCCGGCGGTATCGAGGAGTAGATGATAGAGGCTCGGCCGCATACCGATGAATACGGAGCGCTCGCGACCGCCAATGATTCGCTGGGCCATGTCGCACTGGAGCGACGCGTCCCAGCAGCCGGCTCCGTTAATCACAGCGAGCCGCCCCCATCGCCATGCCGATGGCGACGAGCGAGAACATGCGCTCGGCTGCAAGTCGATAGTTCTCCTCGGCATGCCCGAGGACGTCCTCGATGGAGCCGGCGTCGATGACGGTCGGGACAAGGGCCGCGATGCCGCAGTCCAGAAGCTCGCGGGCATCGGCGCTCATCCCGCCCACGATGGCGACGCAGGGAACGCCGTTGCGCTGGCAGGCGGCGGCGACACCGCTCACGACCTTGCCGTGGGCCGAATTGCGAGTCGGCGGTGCCCCTCTCCGCGTTGACGCAGAGGTNGACGCCGTCGAGAAGCCGCGTCGAANCGCCGACGAGCTCCAGAACCCAGTCTATGCCGGGAACAACCTGGGCGTCGAGGAAGAGGCGGGCGGCGGCGCCCAGACCACCCGCGGCGCCCATGCCGAAACCATCAGCGACGGATGTGCCGAAGGTGCGCTCGAGAACGGTTGCGAAGGAGACCATGCCAACCTCGAGCCGAGTGACCGTCTCGGGCGTGGCGCCCTTCTGCGGAGCGAACACCGCTGCGCAGCCGCGGGGTCCCACGAGCGGGTTGTCAACGTCGCACATCACNGAAGGCCCGGCAGCGGCGGCAGTAGCTCTACCGCCCGGCGGAGCCCAATGGAGACGATCGGTAACGGCTAGCTCTAGGCGAACAGTGCTCGTGGAAGCCGGTCCCGTCCGGTCGACTAAGGAGCTACGTGAGCTAGCGCCCCGGTGCCTGCACTCGGAACGGCAGCCTCCGAGACGGTGGTTACTGACACCGTTACCCCGACGTACGCCCCGCGAGCCGCAGGCGAAAGAACTGCACAGGCCCGGAACTCGAGCGCCCGTGTCCCGCGCTAGACCTTACGCAACGGTCGTATCTAGAAAGCCCGTACCTGGCTGCCCCAGGCAAGGTGGTGGAAGGTACACTACCACGCTGGCAACTTGTTGGGGCGAAGCACCTGGGCGCGGTCTCCTGGGGGCCGGAAGCGTCCCGACACAAGCGAAAGCGTCTTCCGCGATGCGGGCTTGCCAGTGAGGCGAGCTCCCCAAACCGTACCAGAGGAAGCGTTGGCAAAGAGCTCGCGTGGAGCCGGTGTAGGCAGCCGAACCTCACCAAGGGCCGTACCGCGGCGCCCACCAGACCGCGGCGGCGCATGCCGTAGCGCGCCTTGAGTTCTGCCCTGCGCGGACCCTCGACGCATACGGTCACGACCTCGCCACCAGTGGCGCTGACCACGGCATCCACGGTACCTTCTCCGCCGTCAGCCACCATGGTCCAACGACACTCGGCCCGAGGGAACCTGGCACGAGCGGCGTCCGCGAGAAGCTCTGCGGCCCGAGCAGACGAGATCGTACCCTTGAACGAATCCGAGGCAAAGAGAAATCGCACCATGACTAGTCGGCCACCTCGACGGTCTTCTCGGAGAAATGATACCTATCCGAAGATCCAAAGAGCCTCATGTAGTGCTTGAGCCACTCGGAGGCTTTCTCCTCGCATGCCCTGGAGAGGAGCATGTAGTCAGGGTGTTCAACGGAGGAAAGCTCCTCGCGAAGCGCCCTCACGTAGGCCGCCGAGTAGTCGGTCCAGAGGTTTACCTTGTTGATACCGTTCTCGACGGCCCTCTTGAAGTTATCGTCACCTGCGCCGGACCCGCCATGGAGAACGAGCGGGTAGTCACCAACCGCATCCTTGATCTCGGCAAGACGATCGAGGTCGAGCCTGGGCACGTAGTCGGCGGGGTACGTGCCATGCGCGGTACCGATGGCGACGGCGAGGGCGTCGCAGCGGGTGCGATCGATGAACTCCACGGCCATGTCCACCCTGGTGTACATGTCATCCGATCGTCCGTCGCCCTCAGCGGCCTGACCCACATGGCCGAGCTCCGCCTCGACGCTGACACCATGGGCGTGGGCGAGGGAGACGATCTGGCTTACACGGCAGATGTTCTCCTCGAAAGGTAGGCCCGAGGCATCGACCATGACGCTCGTGAAGCCCGCCTTGATGCATCGACAGATATCGCCATATTCAGCACCGTGGTCGAGCTGGAGGGCGACAGGCACGTCGAGAGGTTCGGCGTATTCGCGCACCGTGGCAGCAGCGACCTCGGGCGGGATGTGCATGTTCATTTGACGTGGGGACACGTCAATGAGGACCGCAGACCTCTCGTCGGTGGCTGCCATGAGGGCAGCGCGAACAGTATTGAAGTCTGGGCAGTTGGGGGCAGGAACGGCATAGTGGTTGGTGCTTGCATGCTGAAGCATTTCCTTGACGGAGACGTACATGTGTGAGTCCTCCAAAGACTCCTGACCCACCGGCAAAGCGTAGGGCGGTCAGCAGGTCGACATTCCAGCAGATGATCCGATGAGGGGGATCGACCCATTACCCCTCATGGGGGGAGGCGCCCTGGAGGGACCTCCCCCGAAAGGCAAGCGAAGCTACATGGCGGTACGAGCTAGCCGAGGAGCTGATCGAGAACACCGTTGCCGGCCATCTCGGAGTTCTCGTCCACGGGCTTGCGAAGGAGAAAGTAGAGAACACCCGTAACGAGAGCACCCGCGAACCAGAAGAGGACGAACTGGAGCGGGTTGCTCATCATTGCGATGACGAAAACGCCGCCATGGACAGCCGGAGACTCGAGGGCGAAGAAGCCAGCGAGACCGCCCGAAAGAGCACCACCGATCATGCAGGGGACAAGGCAGCGCCAGGTGTCCTGGACCAGGAACGGGATGACATACTCTTGGATATAGCAGCAGGCGAGAACAAGGCCGGACACCGTGGTCGAACGCTCCTTCTCGGTGAACTTTCTCTTGCCGGTAAGTCGGTCGATGATCTGGGCGATGCAGACGCCGAGCGGGTTCTGCATGCCACCGCACATCTTGCAGGCCGCAGGACCAAAGATACCGTCCGCGTTGAGGCCGTTGGCGACGAGGGCAACCGCCTTGGAAATCGGGCCTCCCTGGTCGATGGACATGCCAGCACCGATGGCCGCACCGAATATGAAGCCAGATGTGCCCTGGAGGTTCATGAGTGCATTCTCGATGACGGTCATGAGCGCGGAGATGGGTACGCCGATGACGTACCACATGAGCAGGGAGTTAACCAGCGTAGCGAGGACCGGGATGATGAGAATCGGAAATACGGACTGAACGGAGTCGGGAACGCTCTTGGACCGCTTCTTGAGCCAGTTCACGATGAGACCTGCAGTGATGCCACCGAGGACGGCGCCGAGGAAGCCTGCCTTGATCGTGTTGGAGATGACCCCCACTGAGAAGCCAGGCGCGAGTCCGGGCTTGTCGGCAAGGGCATAGGCGATATAGGCGCCGATGATAGGCACGGACACGTCGAAGATCGAGCTACCGATCTGGTAGATGACCATGGCGAGGGTGTACTGCGTATAGGAATCGATCGCTTTGAGGTCGTTGCCGACGTTGTAGCCACCCATGGCCTTGGCAATGCCCCAGAGGACACCGCCGCCGACGATGAACGGAATCATGTAGGAGACGCCGGTGAGCACTGCATCCCAGACGACCTGGCCCTGGGACTGCTTCTTGGCGTTCTTGCGCTGAATCTCAGCCATTAGCTAATTGCCTCCAATAGTTCCTGGACGACCCCCGCGGCCGCCGTGACAGTCATGACTTCCTTGGTCTTGCACACGAGCGTCGGCACTGGATCAAAGCGCTCCTTGCCCTTAACCTTGACGTCGGCCGCGATGATTGCGCCATCGGCACGAGCGATGTCCTCGTCCGTGATGACGTTCTCGGCACCAGTCGCACCTTGGGTCTCGATCTTGGCCTCGCACCCAGCTCTCTCGAGCGCCTCGGTCAGCGACTCGGCCGCCATGAAGGTATGCGCGATGCCAATCTGACACGCGGTGACACCAACGATGTATGGCTTTTCCGCCATCTTGTCCCCCCTCCTGCTCTCTCTTGAGATACGAACATTCCGTCACCCCCTCGTACGCGAGTGGAAGAGGTGAATCCACAACTGGAATCATATTTCCTTCATAGCTATTGTTGGTACGCACTTTCAAATACGAGCTCTTGTCACATTCCTTCCATCTTTTGTTCGCTATTTTGTTCGTTATTTTGAGACAATTACTCTATGTATTCACTGTTTCTTCATATTTATGTTCATACTTGCCTTCATGCAATTATGGCTGCCAGAGGTCTGCTGTATCATTCACGCCATACTCATGTGAGATGGCAAAGCCGCAAGGAAAGGAACACACCGTGTCCGAGGCAACCGTGCAAGAGCATCTCTCCGTAAGCAATAGCTGGGTTATGCACGTTCTGCTCGTCTTCATGGGGCTATGCCTCCTCACCGCATCAGTTCTTGCAATCACGCAGCCCCTCCCCTACGCAGACAACCCCGAACTCATTAAGATCATGACCGGCTATCTGGGCTTTCCCCTCGCCGTAGGTGTCATCGCCTACAACGTCTGGAAGATCATCGCCCGCCACGATGCCATTCTCATAGACGAGCGGGGCATCACCGACCACTCGGGTGCGCTCTCCTGCGGATTCATCTCCTGGGATTGCATCAGGGAGGTCTACCTACTCAAGCTGCACGACGACGATTTCCTCTGCGTGGTGCCTGACGACCAAGAGGCTTGGTACGATGGACTCACCAGGGGGCAGAAACGACTCGCCAAGGCTAACATGGACATTGGCTTCGCCCCGATACGCATCCAGTTCAAGAAGGTGTCCGAGAATGTAAGCTCGCAGGATGGTCTTGCCTTCGTACGCAGGCTTCAGCCCGCGAAGGTCACTCGCGTCCGCAAGCCAAAGTACTAGTTAGACACAGAGGAGGAACAGGTCGCCCATGAACGTCCTATGCTTTGGCGAACCCCTCATCAGACTCGCCACCAGTGCGCACGAGCGTCTCGAGATTGCTCGTGACCTCGAGATTTCGTATGCAGGCGCCGAAACGGTCGTCGCCATCTCCCTTGCGCTTCAGGGCGAGAGCGTGAGCTACGCCACCAAGCTTGCAAGCAACCGCCTAGGTACCAACGCCCTCATGACCCTTGCCCGCTATGGCGTGGACACCTCCCGCGTGATTCGCTCGAACGATCGCATGGGTCTCTTCTACACCGAGCGGGGTCGCTCCATTCGCTCCACGATCGTCACCTACGATCGTTCCGGCACCGCCATGGCAAACGCTTCTCACGAGGACTTCGACTGGGATCGCATGCTCAACGGTGTGGAAGTGTTCTTCTTCTCGGGTGTCATCCCCGCCATTTCTGACGAGATGACCACCGCCTGCCTCGAGGGACTCCGTGCGTGCAAGGGTCGCGGCATTCGCACCGTATGTGACCTCAACTACAGAAACACCCTATGGTCACGCGACAAGGCCCAACGCGCTTGGGGCAAGCTGATCCCCCTGCTTGACGTGCTCATCGCCTCGGAGGATGACATCATCTCCATCGATGACGCACAGGTGTCCAGAGATGACGTCTTCGACTACTGCCTTGCCTGGAGCAAGGGACTCATGATGGACTATCCANTGGAAAGCGTNTGCTTTCTCGCCCGCTCGATGGATCGGTATGACACGGCGAGCTTCCGCGGCGGCCTAGTCAACCGAGAGGGAACTTTTAACTCGAAGACCGAGGTCGTGTCTGTCTCGGATATCTCGAGCTGCGGCTCGATTTTTTCTGCTGGCATCGTTCACGGCGAGAACAGCAGATGGGACCCTCAATTCATGATTGACTACGCCACCATGGCGAGCGCGTTCAAGGCCACCGTAGCGGGTGACCTGTCGTTTGCCTCCGAGACGGAAATCGCAAATCTGCTCGCAGAATCGGTGAGACCCTACTTCAGACAGTAGCGGGGCGCACCCCCCCATCGCGCTACTCGCTGCGCAGCGCCTCCACGGGGTCGCTGCGCGAGGCCTTCTTGGCCGGAATGAAGCCGGCGAGGAAGGTGAGCAGCACGCTGATGCCCGATGAGCAGGAGCGCGTAGTGCACCGGCAGCCNGACGAGGTCGTGGACCCGCCGAAGTAAGCCTCCACCTATGGGCNTTGGCGGGGTATCGTGAGCAGGCAGCGTTATCGCGGGGATGCCCATCACNCCGGCCACCAGGCCCGCTCGATCACGGTCTCCGCATTGAAGACGCTCGGAGATGATTTGTGCTTGCTCGCTCCCGATGNCTGCGCAGGANNCCTATCTTCCTTCTTGCGCTCGAGCACCCGAGATTGTACGTGAATCACGGCGATCATGATNGANTGAGACGAATCCCAAGCGATATCGAGACGAACGCCACGAGCATGGCCGACACCATGTCGACGATGCGGGTGACCGAGCTCATCATCGTTCCCACGAGGTCAGTCCAGGTGATGACCTTGCTCTCCTCGCCCGCGGCGCGTACGCCGTTGTTGTAGTCGTCGAGAATCGAGGTGACGGCCTGCTTGGTCTCGAAGTCCTTGGGATAGATGTCTATCTCCGAGGGCTTGTCGCGGTCGGCGTAGCCGAGTTTGGTGAGGTTGCCGCTATAGGTGGAGGTCGTCGTGGACATGAGCGAGCTCATGAGCTCGGAAAGCTCCTTCTCGTCCATGTTGAACCGGAAGGCGCTGGCGATGGCCGACTCGTCCACGTGCATCGCACTCGCCATGTTGGAGACCATCTGGCTCATGGCCCCCTGCATGGCACTCGAGACCTGCTGCTCGATCTGCGAGCTCATCTGCGTCATGAGCGAGGTCATGGCGGTCTGCATGTAACCCTGGATGGCCGAGGCGATGGTCTGCTGCAGTGCCGAGGCGAGCTTCTCCTGGTAGGCGGAGAGCAGGCGGTCGGCGACCTCCTGCTCGATGCCGGTCACGCTGGCATCGGTGCCCATGGTCTCCGCGATGGCGTCCACGAGCTGCTTCTGGAGGTCGTCCATGTCGATGGCCGAAGTCACGGCGGTGGCGATGGTCGTGCGCACCTCGTCGGTCGCCATGTAGTCGGCGACGGTGCCGCCGGGGTTCGCCGCGCTCCAGCTGACCCAGCCCGAAGCCACCTTCGACAAGGCGGCGGAGAGCGCCTCCTGGCCCCCATCCACGAACCTCACGGTCACCGACGAGAGGATCTTCGCGATCTGCTCGCTCGTGAGCTCGGGAAAGAGCGCCGCAAGGTCGTCTGCCGAGAGGCTCGGCAGCGAGACGCCCGAGAGGTCGAGGTCGGAGAGGTCCATCGGGGGCAGGGAGACGTTCGAGACATCGATGCCGGAGAGGTCGAGCCCCGAGAGGTCCACGTTGATGTCCGAGGTGTCGAAGGTGAACGCGGAGGCGAGCTTGGACGAGTCGATCGAGACGAGCGAGCTCAGGTCGAGGGTCGTGTCACCGGACTCGTTCGCCTCTTGGTCAAAGGTCTTGCCCGTGAGGACGTCCACGTCGGGGTTGGCGATCTGGTCCTGCACGACCTGCGAGTTCGCAGCGTTGTCGATGAGCTCGTCGGTGAGCGCGGGCGTGTAGTAGATGCCCGTCGAAAGGGTGGTGGAGTCCGTCGTGCTCTTGGGCTGGACGATGCCCACGATGTGGAGCGTGGTCCCGTTCCCCACGAGGTCGGCCATGTACGACGAGTCATCCGTCTTGTCGGTCCAGACGCCGTAGTCGCTCTCGTACTGGTAGGTGTCACAGGCGTTGACCAGCTTGAACGTGGGCTCCATGAGCTGGTCGTAGCTGTAGGAGGCGTCCTCGATGCTGACGGTCGAGACGCTCTCGTCGGTGCTCGCGCTCGAGAGCTCGCTTATCACGCTCTTGAGCTCGTCATAGCTGCGCAGACCCATGTCGTACTCGAGGATGTCGGGGATGTTCCCCCGGTTCGTGAGCACGATCACGAGCTCGTCGGCCGCCTCGGGCCAGTGGCCCGCCTTGACGTCGTACTGGTCCTCGAAGAGCGAGGTGTCACTCGGCATCTGCTTGAAGTAGTTCGTGGACATGGTCGACGAGAGCGACGAGAGAAGGCCCGCGCTCATGCCGAGCGAGGAGTACGTCGTGTCGGGGTTCACTTGCACCGGGCCTTCCGAGGTGTCCGACTTGAAGATCAGAGGCGTCACGTCATAGAGATACTCTATATCGTTTACCTGCTCGTGTATGCCGCCTCCATTGCCGTCTATGTACTCCTTGAGCGAGGCGAGGTCGTTCTTGCCGACGTTGCCCGCCATGCGCGTGATGGTCTTCGCGGTACCGACCGTGTCGTTGTCAGAACCAGACTCGTCCGAGGCGGTGGAGGCGCCGAGCGCGCTGGAGCTGTCGGCGATCATCGACGTCATGTCGAGGCTCGTGCTCGTGATCGAGAGCGGGTAGACGGTGAGCATCGACTCCTCTTGGTCGGCGATGTACTGGTTGACGCCGTTCGCCAAGGCAAGGATCGCGGCGATGCCGATGATGCCGATGGACCCCGCGAAGGCCGTCATGAGCGTGCGGCCCTTCTTGGTCATGAGGTTGTTGAACGAGAGCTCCAGCGCCGTGAGAAACGACATCGAGGTCTTGCGGGCCGGCTTGGCGGCACGCCCGGGAGCGGTCGCCGGGTCGAAGGGGTCGGTGTCATCGATGATCCGCCCGTCGGCGAGCCGGACGATGCGGGTGGCGTAGCGCTCCGCGAGCTCGGGGTTGTGCGTGACCATGATGACGAGACGATCCTGCGCGACCTCCTTCAGAAGGTCCATGACCTGCAGCGACGTGGCGGAATCGAGGGCACCGGTCGGCTCGTCGGCGAGAAGGATCTCGGGATCGTTCACGAGGGCGCGGGCGATGGCCACGCGCTGCATCTGGCCACCCGAGAGCTGGCTCGGCCGCTTGTCCACATGCTGGGACAGGCCCACACGCTCGAGGGCGGCCACGGCGCGCTCCCTGCGCTCCGTCCCCGAGACGCCCGAGAGCGTGAGGGCGAGCTCCACGTTGGAGAGCACCGTCTGATGGGGAATGAGGTTGTAGCTCTGGAACACGAAGCCGATGCGATTGTTGCGGTAGGTGTCCCAGTCATGGTCGCGGTACTCCTTGGTGGAGATGCCGTCGACGAGAAGGTCGCCCGAGTCGAAGTGATCNAGTCCGCCGATCACGTTGAGCATCGTGGTCTTTCCCGAACCAGACGGTCCGAGGATGGCCACGAACTCGTTGTCCCTGAAGGCGACNGAGACGTCATCGAGCGCGACCTGCGTGAGCGACGACGTCACGTACTGCTTTCGTATGTCCCTGAGCTCGAGCATGCGGCCTCCAGCGTCACATAGCGAGGATGTGCATCAGCGATGGTTAAGATACCCATTCTCGGCGTCCTCGTCGCCGTTGCCACGAAGGTTGAGGGAGAAGGTGCCGCGTCGCATGGCATGGCCACTTGCCAAGGAGGCCTGCAGACCGTGCCCCCTTTTTGACAGGTTGCGCCAGACCCGCTCCAGGCGCGGCCATCGTCCGTACTCTTGGCCTAGAACATGACGGGGCGGTCGCGCGCGGCACGCACAAGACACGTACCATGGCGAGACGGACAGACGCGGGCACGCCCACACGAAGGGGACAAGATGAGCTACCAAGAGATGCTCGACTCGCTATCGCTTGAGGAGAAGTGCGCGTTGCTCCAGGGTGCCACGACCTTCGGGAGCAGGCCGAACCCCCGGCTTGGCATCCCGGCGATCGCCTTCTCCGATGGCCCCACCGGCCTGCGACACCAGGCGGGCGCCGCCGACCATCTCGGCCTCAACGCATCCGAGCCGGCCACCTGCTTCCCCACCGCGGTCACGGTCTCCGACTCGTGGGACCCCGACCTCGGCGAGAGGATCGGCCATGCCATGGCGGAGGAGGCCGCCGTCCAGGGCGTGAACGTCATCCTCGGCCCTGGCCTCTGCATCAAGCGCAGCCCGCTCTGCGGCCGCAACTTCGAGTACTTCTCCGAGGACCCCTACCTTGCCGGCAAGATGGCCGCGGCCTACGTGCGCGGCCTGCAGTCGACCGGGCTGGCCGCCTGTCCCAAGCACTTCGCCGTCAACAGCCAGGAGACCCGTCGCCAGGCGTCCGACTCCGTCCTCGACGAGCGCACGCTCCGCGAGATCTATCTCACGGGTTTCGAGATCGTGGTGCGCGAGGCNGCNCCAAAGACCATCATGAGCTCGTATAACCTCGTGAACGGCACCTACGCCAACGAGAACGGTCACCTNCTCAAGGATATCCTCCGCGACGAGTGGGGCTTCGATGGCGCCGTCGTCACCGACTGGGGCGGCTCGAACGACCATGTCGCCGGGGTCCGGGCCCAGTCTGCGTTCGAGATGCCCGCGCCGGGCAACGGATCGGCACGCGAGCTTCTCGCGGCCGTCAAGGCGGGCACCCTCTCCGTGGAAGACATCGACGCCTGCGTGCTCGACGTCATACGACTCGCCATGGAGACGCACCAGACCGTGGCCGAGGCGCCCTCGAGCTTCGACGTCGAGGCCCATCACGCCCTNGCCCGAGAGGCTGCCGCCGAGGGCATCGTCTTGCTCAAGAACGATCGTGACATCCTGCCGCTGGCGGCGGGGACCAAGGTCGCCCTCATCGGTGACTTCGCGCAGACCCCACGCTACCAGGGAGCCGGGTCGTCGGCCGTCAACTCCACCAAGGTGGACACGCTCCTCGACATGGTCGGCGAGACGGACCTCGCGCTCGTGGGCTACGAACCGGGCTTCGAACGTCACGGTGGCGAGAACGCCGAGAAGCGCGATGCGGCCGTCGNNCTCGCCGGACGTGCGGATGTCGTTCTCCTCTGCCTCGGGCTTGACGAGCTCGCCGAGAGCGAGGGCGTCGACCGTCGCGACATGCTGCTCAACGACAACCAGAGAGACCTCGTCAAGGCCATCGCCGAGGTCAACCCGAACGTCGTCGTCCTTCTCTCAGCCGGTTCCTCCGTCGAGACGGACTGGGTTCGCGACGCCAAGGCCGTGGTGTACTGCGCGCTCGGTGGCCAGGCGGGTGCCGGCGCCGCCCTCGACGTCGTGTGCGGCCGCGTCAACCCCTCGGGCAAGCTCACCGAGACCTGGCCCATCCA
>JGI20225J20221_1003081_pt1 | contig 17942 bp, 16 predicted proteins | sample BioMet4_FD_20221 | JGI IMG/M metagenome (IMG submission 20221) | reverse complement strand
GCCCAGTTCTTAAGAAAAGGAATTTTTTTGCATAGACGGAGCGCCTTTACTGCCATTCCGTTTTTGTAGCCTTTAACGAAAAAGTAAATAAAAAAAAGGCAAAAAAGACCAGCGAAGATTAGCATAATTCCAGTCGGTATATTAACNGGATAAAGAATNATAAACAGAAAAATGGATGAAAACCAAAAACAGAAATGNGCAAANATGTGCATCATTACATACANAATAACAGAAGATGTGGCTTTNCTNACTCCAACGTAGGGNGTTAATTCCATNATTCGGTAAGGTTCGCCTCCCATTAATCCTANNGGGGTAGCATAATTAAGCGCAAATCCTGTAATTGTATATTTATATACTTTTAGAAANGGTACTTTTTTTGTTCCATCATCATTAATGATCATGTACCAGGAAAGTGCATTTATCATGTAAATAAANACCCATAATAACATTACTATCGGAAACCANAATCCTGCTCTTTTTAAATTNNTTAAAAGTTCATCAAACTTCATGTCAAAAGTGAAGAGCATAATTACNATAGCAATTATACCAANTAAAAAGAATATGTTACGNTAGTTNTTACTCACANNAAAATATATTAAGATATTTTTTTATTTAACCTTGNACAGAATGATTCATGGCTCATNATCATATATACTAGTAAAATATTNAGTACCGTTAGTTCGAATACAAAGTATATCCACGGTTCGTCAATCANAAGACTTATAAACAAGNCNATAACTCTNGTNTTGAATGATAATATATTGGTNTATTTCATNAACGGNTTGCTTAAAGNTCTGAATTCATCTCTAAANNTTTGAGGAATATTATCTCCGTNTTTTTCTTTTATACTGTTGAATAGNAACTGAAATTTAGGAGTTAATTGTTCCTGAGAAGCTGTATAATTTTTATAGAAGAATATNAATAATTTTCTNACAAAATCATTNTTCCATGACAGTGATTTAAATANTTCTTTCTGTTGANCNGAATTATCGAGTTCNCTNCCNGCTTTTCCTTTTAGGAAAAACAAATGAATATTGCGATAATAATCGGCCATTGCAGCTTGTTTGCTATGAAATAATCCTGTAATTGCAGCTAACAACCAAATCCATATTCCCCATTCTGGAGTGAGACGTAAACAGATGCAGGCATAAATTGTAATAAACCAAAAATCACCGCTAACTCCATCAAGGATTCGTCCGATTTCGGATTTTTGTCCGGTTAGGCGAGCTAGTTGTCCGTCTGCACTATCATAGGAATTAGCCCATATTAATAAGAAAATTCCGCAGAGCGTCATCTTAATATCTTCAAAATAAAAAAGAATTCCCGCAGCAACTCCAAGAAATATGCTTGCTACAGTAACGGTATTTGGAGTAATTCCTAATCGTTTAAAAAATAGAGCCCATTGATATCCTATTGGTCGGTAAAAATGAATATCAATAAATTCTTCAGTATCCAGCGATTTTAATGAAGCTTCCAGCTCCATTTTTCTAATTTCTTTTTCCATCTTGCATCTTTTTTACTATAAGATCGGCAATCGCTTCTGCTGCTTGGTTGCTGCATGGTGCAAAGCTGGGCCAGTCATTAAAATCAATAATTCGTATTTCTCCGGTTGAAGAAACAATGCAATCTCCTCCATAAACAGAAAGTCCAAGCTTATTGGCTGCTTCCTCACAATAACCTTTTAATTCTTCTTCTGAGAAGGGATAGCCTTTTGCTTCTCCGTTTATTGCTTCCAGGCCAAATTTACTATTAACTGTAGGAGAGGGGTAGAACCAATAAAAGAAGTTATTTTCTACTACACCATAGAATTTAATTAAATCTCCTTCCAGATGTTCGTTGGCCACAGCCAATTTAATACCTCTGTTATTGAAATCGCATAAAACTGCAGAGGCTTCTTGCTCGTTTTGTACAAAACTAACATCTTCTTTAACCAGTGCATGTCCATCTCCACGTTTAATCCAGAATGGAAAGCTTGGAACTTCTTGTTCTTCGATATTTTTATTAGTAAAAAGAATCGTACTAACTGGTGATGGAATATCTGCGGAGAGCAATAAGGATGTCATTTCTAATCTTCCGGAATTTCGTATACCTTTGGGAGAATTGATAATCAGTGCATCTTCTTGCTCTAGTAAATCAAGAATATCCAGCATCATCTTGCTACGAGCCATTGTAAAAACTATTGGTGCAAACATTGGCTGATCAATAAAATGACTCTCTGTATATGTGCGTACTCTATAACCGCGTTTTTCAAGACTCTCTTTTACTCTACTGAATATTAATGCATCACTTCCAGCCTTATTTGGAGAATATTTGTTTCCTCGATCTATACCGATAATAGGAAAAGGCTCTTTAAGAAAAGCTTCTGCTTTTGCAATATCTTCTGCATGATCTACATCCAGAATTTTACTAAAAGGATATGCTTTCAGTTTTTTGCCTTCTTCTACTAATGCCCGCTGAAACTGTCGCATTCTGGTTAACCCTTTATCCATACAATGTTGCAAGGTTTCAAGACAAGACGGAGTAAGGCAGTAAATACCTCCCGAAATATAATTGCATTCGGGCGTTTTTGTATCGTAATATCCGGTAATATCAAGTGAATCGTTTGCTGCAATAAATAATGGCTTTTCATCATCAATATAATCTGTTACAGCCATAAAACCGTCATCTTCAGATGCTTTGAAGTTTTCTATATATGCTGTGAATTCAGCTTCATCAAATATTGTATCAACAGTAGTTAAACAAAATTTATCGTCTTTGAGCAGTGGCATCAGTTCAAAAAAACTATGCATTGATCCAGGAGTACTTTTAATAATAATCTCCAGTGGATATTTTTTTTGCAGTTCTGCCAGGTGTTTCTTTGTCTGCTCGTGCTCGTTGTTGATTATAATAGCAATGGAAGTTGCATCATTCTTCATAAAAATATCTATGAGACGATCAATCATAGCCATGCCATTAAGAGGAACCAGAGGCTTAGGCTGTTTTATCCCTTCTTGTGCCAGACGGGAACCTTCTCCGGCAGAGATTATAGCAAATTTCATAAGTTGTTGTTAATCTTTAAATTTCGTCATCAATAGTGTCGAGCTTCAGTTTGTCGCTATCATCACGTTTCTCATAGTACTGCTTGCGAAGAGGATTAGCATGTATTTCCTTATCAAAACGACGGTTACGGAATACATCAATAGCAACATAAATAGCCTGACGGAAAGAATCTTCTGAAGCCAATCCTTGTCCCGCAATGTCGTAAGCTGTGCCGTGAGCCGGAGAAGTTCTTATTACAGGAAGTCCTGCTGTATAATTTACACCTTCGTCCATTGCAATACTTTTGAAAGGTGCTAATCCCTGATCATGATACATGGCAAGTATTCCGTCAAAATGAGTAAAATTACCGGCTCCCATAAATCCGTCAGCTGGGTAAGGTCCAAAACACTGAATACCTTTCTCGGACATTTCTTTAATGGCGGGAATAATAATTTCTTCTTCTTCTTTACCAATCAATCCATTATCTCCCGCATGTGGGTTAAGAGCTAGTACAGCTATTCGAGGATTGTCTATTCTGAAATCTTGTTTCAAAGATCGATTAAATATTTCTATTTTTTCAATGATCTTTTCCTTAGTAATTGATTTCGCAATATCTGCTACAGGTATATGTCCGGTAACCAATGCCACACGAAAATCATCCTTCATTAAGATCATTAGCGATTTATTTCCTTCGCCCAATTTATCTTCAAGGTATTCTGTGTGCCCGGGGAAATAGAAATCTTTTGATTGAATGGTGTTTTTGTTAATGGGTGCAGTAATAATTGCATCAATTAATCCATTTTTATACTCTTCTACAGCTTTTTCTAAAGCTTCNTATGCTGCTTTACCTGCTTCTGGGGTAGGTTTGGTAAACTCTACTTTNATTTCATCGTCTGTGCAATTAACAACACTAAGTTTATTATGTGCNGCTTCTGCAGCTGTATTGATTATACTAAAGTTTGTAGATAAGTCCAATGCTTTGCGATGATATGCCGCAACTTTAGGCGAACCATAAATGATAGGAGTACAAAGTTCAAGCATTGCCTGATCGGAAAAAGTCTTTAAAATAACTTCATATCCTACACCGTTGATATCCCCTTGGGTAATACCAATACGTATTTTATTATTATCTTCCATTCTTTAATCTGTGATATTAGTTTTTACTTAAATTAGGTAACTAAGGTAAAGTATTAAATTGAAATATTAAAGTTTTTAACTATTTTTCTCTTGTTCCTTTGCTGTGGATAACATACCACAAGCTGCAAATATATCTTCTCCACGTGATGCACGTATTGTTGTGAAAAGTCCATGTGCTGTAAGATAGTCGCGAAATTTTATCATTGTATCCATATCAGCACCATTCAGGTCAACGTTTGGAATTGCATGGAAACGAATAAGATTTATCCGGCAGTCCAGTCCTCTTAAAAGTTTTACTAGTTCTTTTGCATAGATAAGAGAGTCGTTTACTCCTTTAAATACAATGTATTCAAAGGAAAGACGGCGTTGCTTGCTAAAATCGTAATTGCGAAGCAAGTCTACCATCTCTGTTATTGAAAAAGCTTTTTCTGCAGGCATCAAATCTGATCGTTGAGCTGGAAGTGGTGAATGAATACTAATGGCTAAATGGCAATTGCTTTTTTCCAGAAAGTGCCTGAGTCCTTTACGTAAACCAACGGTAGATACNGTTATTCGTTTTGANCTCCATTTATANCCGTAATCAGAAGTTAAAACNTCTANAGCTTTNAGTACTTCATCCANATTGTCGAGAGGTTCTCCCATTCCCATTAGAACTATATTAGTTAGCTTTTCTCTTTCTGGGATAGAATAAATTTGATTGATAATTTGGTTTGCATTAAGATTNGCAGTAAAACCTTGNTTNCCAGTCATNCAAAACTTNCAATTCATTTTGCAACCAACCTGCGAAGATACACATAGCGTTGCACGATCATCATCTGGAATATATACTGATTCAATAAAATTATTATCTGGAGTTCTGAATAGGTATTTTATAGTACCATCTGCAGAANGCATTGCTTCAATAGGAGCGCTTGCACCAATCTCATATTCTTCATTTAGCTTCTCTCGTTGCTTCAACGAAAGATTCGTCATTTCGTTTATAGAATCTATTCTTTTATCATAGATCCATGTTGCTATTTGTTTCGCAGTAAATTTGGGCATTCCCAGATTACGAGTTATATCTTGTAATTCGCTGAGAGTCATCCCTAGGAGTGGTTGCTTGTTCATGATGTTTGTTATCTTGAATTTGGGTTACAAAGATAATACAATTCATAAATTATTGTATTTAATCCAGATAACCTTTTTTGGTGTGGAATAAATAAAAAAAGAGAATCTAAACTATTAGATTCTCTTTTTGATGGAGCGGAAGACGGGACTCAAACCCGCGACCCTCAGCTTGGAAGGCTAATGCTCTATCAACTGAGCTACTTCCGCATTAGAAATTTTGTGGGCAAAGATGGATTCGAACCACCGAAGTCGAAAGACAGCAGATTTACAGTCTGCCCCATTTGGCCACTCTGGTATTTGCCCTTTATTTCCGATTGCGATGCAAAGGTACAACTATTTTTTAAAACTCCAAATAAAATCGATCATTTTTATTGCAGAAATTGCGCATTCATCGCCTTTGTTGCCCAATTTGCCACCACTTCGGTCCTCTGCTTGTTCCATATTATTAGTGGTAATTAGACCGTAAATAACTGGTATGTTGAACTTTGCATTTAATTCTGTAACACCTTGCGTCACTCCCATACAAACATAATCAAAATGTGGAGTATCGCCCTTAATTACGCATCCTAAAATAATAATTGCATCAACTGTGCCATTTTTTATCATTTGATTGGCTCCAAAAGTTAGTTCGAAACTTCCGGGAACGAATTTTACTATTATATTTTCTTTTTTTGCTCCATGTTTTATTAAGGTATTTACTGCTCCGTCAAGAAGAGCACCTGTAATATTACTGTTCCATTCAGAAACAATAATTCCAAATTTCATAGTTTCGGCACTAGGTACAGAATTAAAATCGTATTCAGATAAGTTGTGATAAGCTGTTGCCATAATATTTAATTTCTATTTTGTTTTAAATAAAAAAGTAGAGATACTGCGACACAATATCTCTACTTTATATATAAGGAGTAAATTTTATTTTTTCAATGCAGTGGCTCTTTCTATATATTTATCGATATCCATAGCCTGATAAGAATTGAAATATTTATCTTTAATGGTATTATATGCTTCAAGAGCATCAGCATATTTTCCTTGTTGCTCCATTATTAAACCNGCTTGCAATAAGTAAATAGGACTTAATGTGTTGTTGTCGGCCTTCTTAGCNGCATCCTGTAAAGTAGAAACAGCCTTGTCTAATTGATTTAGCTGGGCATAACAGTTTCCTAATGCACCTAAGATGGCAGGAGAAACCATTTGATCATTACCGTCAAAATCTCCAAGATATTTTTCAGCTTCTTGATATTTTCCTAACTGAGCATAACAGATTCCTGCATATGCTTTAGCTAGATTTGCGGTTTTTGTGCCACTAAANTCATCAGCAATTTTAATAAATCCTTTGTAACCAATGCTATCACCATTAAGAGCGATCTCGTAAGCATCTTGTCCAAAATACTCTTCTCCCTTAAAAATTGCAATTTCTGCTTTTTCTTCTCTAGGAGCTAAATAAAGATACTTGTAAGCAAAGAATGCAGCAATAATAATTATAACCGCGGCGATACCTCCAATAATTCCCTTTTTGTTTTTAACTAAATATGCTTCAGATCTATCAAGCGCATCTCCCACATTTAGTTTCTGTTCATGTTTGTCTTGTTCTGCCATTTTATTATGATTCTTTTATTATTAACAATTTTACTTATTTGGTGAGCAAAAGTAGTTTTTTTATATTTATAAATGAAATTTATTGCCATATTTTTTTCTTTTCTCTTTTTTATATTTCTGGTTTATTTTGTTTTTGCTTTTAATCCCAATTTTATTTCTAATTTTGCATTTATAAATAGAAAGATTAGCTACATGGTATTAAAACATATTTCTATACTTAATTATAAGAACCTGGAACAAGTTGAATTGGATTTTTCTTTTAAACTAAATTGTTTTTTTGGTTTAAATGGTATGGGTAAAACAAATCTTCTTGATGCTGTTTACTATCTTTCTTTTTGCAAAAGTGCTGGCAATCCTGTTGATTCACAAAATATACGACATGATGAGGACTTTTTTATGATTCAAGGTTTTTATGAATCAGCTGATGGCTCCCCAGAAGAAATATATTGTGGACAGAAACGTCATCAAAAGAAGCAGTTTAAAAGAAACAAAAAGGAATATAGTCGCCTTTCTGATCATATTGGTTTCTTACCTCTTGTAATGGTTTCACCTTCTGATTCTGCTTTGATTGCAGGTGGAAGTGAGGAGCGCCGTCGATTTATTGATCTTGTAATTTCGCAATACGACAAAGGGTATTTAGATGCTTTGATTCGTTATAATAAAGCATTGCAGCAACGAAATACTTTACTGAAAAGTGAACTCCCTATCGACGAAGAACTTTTTTTGGTGTGGGAAGAGATGATGGCAACTGCAGGTGAAGTGGTTTTTAGTAAACGAAAATCTTTTATTGAAGAATTTATTCCTATTTTTCAGTCTTTTTATTCTTTCATTTCTCAAGGACAGGAATTGGTTGGATTATCTTATGTNTCTCATGCTCAGGAAACCCCATTATTAGATNTATTAAAGGAATCTAGAGCAAAGGATCGNATAATGGGATATTCTTTAAGAGGAATTCATAAAGATGAACTNGTTATGTCATTAGGTGATTTCGCTATAAAACGTGAAGGTTCACAAGGACAGAATAAAACATATTTGGTTGCTTTAAAATTGGCGCANTTCGATTTCTTAAAACGTACNGGAGANAATACGCCGATACTTTTATTGGATGACATCTTCGACAAGCTGGATGCTTCCCGAGTGGAACAAATCATCAAATTAGTTGCTGGTGATAATTTCGGTCAGATATTTATTACCGATACTAATCGTGAACATCTGGATAAAATTTTGAAAAAGATGGGAAGTGATTATAAAATGTTCGAAGTAAATAATGGTAATATAAATAGTAAGGAGAATATTGATAATGAAAAGGAATAATGCTGTATCAATAGGTGATGCTATCCGTAAATTTTTGCGGGATGAACGTCTGGAATCTCCGCTTAATGAACAACGGCTGATTAATGCATGGAAAGAAGTCTTAGGACCTGGGATTGCTTCTTATACAGATGGATTATTTATTAAAAACCAGATACTCTATGTACATCTTACTTCTGCTGCATTACGTCAGGAATTAATGATGGGAAGAGAATTGCTTGTTAAAAACCTGAATCGTCAGGTCGGAGCACAAGTTATTACGAATATCATTTTTCGTTAAGTATTCCATTCTCAGTCACAACTAGATTCATTTTTGTGTCATGTGTTTCGGTTGGAATTTCTTCTGAAAGTTGAAAAGCAAAACATATTCCTATTTTAAAAGCTCTAATTTTAGGTAAAAGACGATCATAATATCCTTTTCCTCTTCCAAGTCTGTTGCCAACTTTATCAAATGAAACGCCGGGAATTATTGCTAAATCTATTTTATTGTAATCAGAAAATAATTCGCCAGTTGGTTCTTGTATACCATATGCACCGGCTCTTAATTCAGATGAACCATTATATTTTTTTAGTATTAAGTCCTCGCCATTAACTACCGGCAAAATTATTAGTTTCTCATTCTTCCATTTTTCAATAAAAGCATGTGTCCTAACTTCATCTTTTAGGGAATGGTACAACAAAATAGTTTTTGCATTTTGAAAAACTAGGAGAGATTCTAGGTGGATAAACAATTTACTGGAGAAGTCTATAAATGAATTTTCTTTTAGTGCTTTTTTTCTTTCAGAAATAGCTTTCCTTATTTGTTGCTTTTTTGATTGATTCATGCTAGAATAATAAAAAAAGACCCCGGTGCTTTTACTTACCGGGGAATAGAGTTATCTTTTCTTTTTTGAAATTTTAGGTTTTGCAGGGGCAGTAGGAAATGCTTGTCCATTTTGTAGAACCTCTACTGCCTTTAGAACGGTATTATCAGATTTATTAATAAACTTAATATATTCTTCCTGACCCAGCATACTATCAATGATACGTCCGTACAATCTCTTTTCAATTAATTTGTGGGATATCTGAATCAAAAGATTTCTCCTTTTAACTCCGTTACTATCAGCATATCTTACAAATTGTTCTACAAGATTCTGGCTTCTCAGATAGTTAACCAAAGAATTGGCATCTTTAAATTGTTTCAGACTATTTCTATTCTGATCTGTGTATTTGTATCCAAATAGAATGTCGAGTCCTTTGGTCATCACTGAAGTATAATAAGAAGTGGATCCAATTGTGTCTTGAGGAACGAAAATGTCAGGCATAATACCTCCGCCACCATATACCGGTCTTCCTAAACCTGTGGAGTAACGCAACCTTTTATCTAATTTAACACTGTCTTTTGAGAAAAATTCACCATGATCATAACGATTTAACCAGTCCATTTCATAATCTTCGTCGTTACCATTCACATAAGGACGCTGAATACACCTTCCTGAAGGAGTATAATATCGAGCTATAGTAAGACGAATAGCTGATCCATCACTAAATTCGATAGGTTGCTGTACTAATCCCTTTCCAAAAGTTCGTCTTCCAATAATCATACCACGGTCGTTATCCTGGATAGCTCCAGAAAAGATTTCACTAGCTGAAGCTGAACCTTCATCAACCAGAACTACAATTGGCATTTTCTGGCAACTACCTGTTCCATTTGCAAATTCTTCTGTTCTTGGATATTTCCGTCCTTCTGTATAAACAATCAATTTTCCTTCAGGCAAGAATTCATTTACCATTCTAATAGCTGCTTCCATAAATCCTCCTGTGTTTCCACGTAAGTCAATAATAAGTCCCTGGCAATTATGCTGGCTAAGTAATGCTAATGCACTAAGTAATTCCACGTGAGTTGTTCTACCAAACTTATTTATATATACATATCCAATGTTTTTGCTTATCATGTATGCTGCGTATATACTTGTAACAGGAATATCTCCACGAACAATTGTATACGAAAGTAGCTTTTTCTCACCAAAACGTTTTATAGTAAGTTTAACTTCTGTTCCTTTTTTACCTTTCAGCTTACTCATAGCGACATCATTTGTCACTTTTTTCCCAACGAAAAGAGTGTCATTAACTCGGATAAGGCAGGGGGATAAATCTGAGGATAGCTTGTTTTGTTAATATTTTTTTGATAAATTTTATTTCATTTGAGTCTCATGTTTATTTAGAAGTGCGAAATGAGGATAATAATAACGCCACATTCATAACATCCAGCCTTATTAATTAGTCCATGTAAAATGTTTTTGTGTATAAGCCCTTCAGCTAACCCATAATATTTGTCAAGCAGTTTGTTTGATTTGCGTTACGAGGCTTAATAACTACTAGTCATACACCTATGTCAATTATACCTTTCTTAACCAGCCTTTTACCGTTAACGGAAGTTTAAGACCGTCTTAATCTAAGGGCGTGAGGTTTATATAAGGACGTTTTTCTAAACCTTCGCGACGGTTAAGGCTTGAACTTCCTTCAAAATCGCCTTATCCATAAGTTTAAGGCGTAAGTTTTTACTATGATATGTACAATTATCACAATATTTTTCCCCGGGAAGGACTTTTCATCCTAATTACGGACCGCTGGTCCTAATNGACAGAGACGAATAGCTGCTTACATAATAATGGTTGACTCTTCACTACTGTGCTTGTGGAATCGGCCAGATCTTAGTAAATAGCAATGTAGCCTTCTGCCTGCATGTTAACAACATATGCGTTCCGTCAAATTCTGCTTCATTCTTCAGCAGCATATACTTTTCGCAATTCCAGCATGGCGTTCCCTTAATATCCGCATCAGCAAAATGATCATCTTCATCTTTTGACAATCAAATGCTCGCGCAACTTATACGCCCTGGATGGCAGTATGAATTTCCTCAAGCCCAAGATATTAAGCCATACGTAATATACCGCCGTGTCCAAGTTACTGTCTTGTTTTGCTTAATTTCTATAAGCATTCATTGTGTATTTTAGTCTTTTCTGAGTAATGATATTAATATTTATTCTAAAAAACGTTTATTTTAATAACGGAATAACATATATCTGGTCACCTTGGCTACGTCCTTATAATTTTATGACGCATAATGTCTTTCATCTGCCCTTCCTCTAACAAGAATATGCCCCCCTTAATTGCACTTGGATATTATTTCAATAGCAAAATATCAAGCTTCTTTCATCTTCAGATTTCATTTGTTATATATTCAGTAGATAAATCGCCTATCCACTTTTCGCATTACTTCGAACATTTGCCGCTTGAAAGCCCATCTTTTACCCACCCTTTTCCGTAAAAAGTACTATCCTGATTGAATTTTCAAAATAAAAACCATCTTTTGTTGTTGTTTGAAAATAGTTTCGTCAATCAGCTGGAAATGGGTATTTCATTATGCATTTCCTTCTCGTAAAAAGCCCAACCAAACGGCTCACGGTTTGGCCTACGATTTAGTTCTTTTATATCATCCTTCAATTATCCGCTGCATACCACCCAAGAAAAGGTAGATAGGTTAATAGCAAACAAATAAGATTTATTGTTTTCATTATTCTTTAATTACCATTTCTAATTGAATAATGGCAATCAATAGTTTGGTTTCTTTGTCCCGCGGAAACGTTTATATAGTTTCATCGGATGTTCTGTTCCAAACCCTTTAGAAAGTATATTTTCACGGAAAGAAGTTCCGCGACCCTTTCTTTATTGAAAATTCCTTTTTGTTTGAATAACGAGAAAGCCATCAGCATCCAGTACTTCCGCCCATTTATATAACTATAATAGCCGGCAGAATAACCTCCGGAGAAATATATGTGGAAAAATCGCTTACGCCTCATAGATTGCATTGTTCCAAAACTGGGCAATAGTTTTGTTTTTGTCATAGCTTGTCGCTCGTATTCAATCACATTTCCCTCAAATGGGGTATTTATAGTATACCATGCCATATCCAATAATCCTAAGCTTACCTGACGAAGACAAGCATATCCGGTGTTAAAATTGGACGCGTCAACAATGCGTTGAATTAGTTCCCGAGGCAATTGTTCGTTAGTTTGATAATGCTTTGCAAATGTGTTCAAAAAATCTTTTTCAATTGCAAAGTTTTCCATTATTTGCGAAGGCAATTCAACAAAATCCCAGTAAACATTAGTTCCGCTTAGGCTTTCATAAGTCGAATTAGCCATCATTCCATGAAGAGAGTGACCAAACTCATGCAGGAAAGTTTCTACTTCACTAAAAGTAAGCAAGGCTGGTTTATTTTCTGTTGGTTTTGTGAAATTCATAACCAAAGAGATGTGTGGACGGCTATCTTTCCCATTTTCTTTCCATTGTTCTTTAAATTGAGTCATCCATGCTCCTGCACGTTTGCCTGCGCGAGGATGAAAATCAGTGTATAACACAGCTAAATATTTTCCATCCTTATCAAATACTTCGTATGCTTCAACATCTGGATTGTATACAGGTATATTTTTATTTTCTTTGAAAGTGATTCCATATAATTTTGTAGCCAATCCAAATATACCCTCTTTAACTTTACTTAATTCAAAGTAAGGACGCAACATTTCGTCATTGATATTGAATCTCTGGTCTTTTAATTTGTTAGAATAGAATGCCCAATCCCAAGGCATTGTTTGAAAATTAGGACCTTGAGTCTGGCTTGCAAGTTCTTGCACATCTTTCAATTCTTTTTCAGCAGTAGGTTTGTAAGCATCTACTAGTTGATTAAGTAGCTTGTATACAGCATCACTATTTTCAGCCATACGTTTTTCAAGAGTGTATGCAGCATAATTCTTATAACCCAATAATTGTGCTATTTCCTGACGAATATTGGCTATTCTTTTCACGTTTGCAAAATTATTGTATTCATTGTTCGGTGAGTACAAAGANTGCTAAAAGCNGTAATAAAGTTCTTTTCTTAGCCTCACGNTTTTCACAATAAGTCATAAAAAGGAATATAGCTTGGTGCATTCAGTGTAAATACCCAGCCTTCTTTACCTTTTTCTTTTGCTGTTAAGGCTGCCGCTTCAAGGGTGCTTTCCGGTAGTCCTGCAAGTTTTGCTTTGTCTGTAATAACTAATTCATAATTATTAGTTTCTTTCAGAATGTTTTGACCATATTGCAAAGTTAGTTTGCTTAATTCGGCAGTTAAAGCCCGGTATTTAGCTTTAGCTTCACCTTCAAGATTAGCTCCGCTACGTACAAAACTATCATAAGTGTTTTGTAGAAGTTTACTGTCCTCTTTGTTCAGTTTTAATTTATTCATTTGGCTATAAACAGCTTTTACCCTCTCAAATAATTTTTTATTAAGATTGATGTTATTTGAGTGTTCTGATAAAAGTGGCATCATCTTTTCAGCTATTGCCTGAAGGTCATCGTTTGTTTCTGCGCTGAGCAAATTACTAAATACACTTTGAACTCTATTAAGTAATGCNCCAGATTTNTCTAGNGCTACAATTGTGTTTTTAAAGNTAGGAGCNTCAGGNTTATTAACTATGGCATAAATCTCTGCCATATGTTGTTTCATTCCTTCTTCCAAAGCGGGTTCAAAATGTTCTTTTTTTATTTTATCAAAAGGAGCTGTGCCATGTGGTGTAGTATACTTTTCCAGAAATGGATTCTGAGCTTGAATCATGTTCATAATACAAAATATAGCGAATGTTAATATTACTTTTTTCATTTATTTGGTTATATAATAATAATCAACTACAAAAGTGCTAAAAAAAAATATTACTTTATGAAGAATAGTGGAGTTTTTAACAAAGTATATTACTTTTGTATGATTTTCATTTGAAATGGAGCAAAATAATTGTGTATATAATGAAGGATAGATTTTTCTTATTGCTAAAAACATATGTGTTTTTCATCTTATTTTTTGTAGTCCAAAAGCCTGTATTTATGTTGTATTATCATGATTTATATCATGATTGTTCATTGTTGGATTATTTGGGCGTTATTTGGCATGGCTTACCACTTGATGCTTCAATAGCCGGCTATTTTACCATACTTCCAGGATTATTTCTAATCGCTTCTTTATGGCTAAATTCTACAGTGACCAATATGGTCTTTAAAATTTACTATGGCATAGTTGCTTTTGTTATTGGATGCGTTTTTATATCTGATATTGTTCTTTATAAATATTGGGGCTTCAGACTTGATTCTTCACCTCTTTTTTATTTAAAAACGCCGAAAGATGCTTTTGCAAGTGCTGATCTTATAACTATTATTTTAGCTCTATTTTTTATTATTGCAATTATATCAGCGCTTATTTATTTGTTTAATCTAATTTTGATTAAGCCTGAGGTTAAAATAAAGAAACCATATTACCGTAGAAAAACAGCAATGGTATTACTTTTAGTAACTGGATTCCTTTTCATTCCCATTCGTGGTGGCTTCTCGGTTTCGACAATGAATACCGGATGGGCATATTATAGTGATAAAATTGAACTTAACCACGCGGCTATAAATCCTTGTTTTAGTTTGATGGAGTCTCTTTCACGTGAACAAGCTTTTGATAAGCAATATCGTTTTTTGAAGGACGATGAAGCTGCTAAAGAATTTGATAAACTCAAAGATGTTACAGCAACTGATAGTATCCCGACTTTGCTTACAACGAAGAGACCGAATGTTATTATAATTGTTCTTGAAAGTTTTACGTCAAAAATAGTTCAACCTTTAGGAGGGTTACCTGATGTAGCTTCTAATATGAATGCGTTTTGTAAAGAAGGAATATTGTTTACTAATTTTTATGCAAACAGTTTTCGTACAGATCGTGGCCTTGTTTCAATTCTAAGTGGCTATCCGGCTCAGCCTACAACCTCAATAATGAAATATCCTCAACGTAGTCAGTCATTACCTTCNATATCNAAGTCATTGAAGAAAGCNGGTTACTCTACAGAATATTATTATGGTGGAGATGCTAATTTTACAAATATGCGTTCTTATTTATTATCACAAGGATATGATCGAATTGTCTGTGATAAAGATTTTCCTTTAAAAGAAAGACTCTCGAAGTGGGGCGCTCCNGATCAATATTTGTTTAATCGTGCTCTGTCTGATTTCTTAGGAGCGCAAAAGGAACCATTTTTTAAAACNATCCAAACGTCAAGTAGTCATGAACCTTTTGATGTTCCGTCTCATAAGTTTAAAGATCCGTTCCTTAATTCGGCTTTTTATACTGATAGTTGTTTGGGTAAATTTATTGATAGATACAAGCAAACTAAATATTGGAAGAATACAGTATTTGTACTTGTACCAGACCATGCAATGCGCTATCCTGCTTCAATTACCAACCATGAGATTGAACGCTTTCAGATACCTCTGATACTTATTGGAGGAGCCATTAAAAAACCTGTAAAAATAGATACTTATGCTTCTCAGATTGATATAGCAGCAACAATTCTTTATCAATTGGGATTGCCTCATAAAGATTTTACCTTTAGCAAGAATATCCTAAATTCTAAATCTCCTCATTTTGGCTACTTTAGTTTTCCAAATGGATTTGGTATGACTACTTCTCAGAATCAGTTAATATTTGACTGTGAGGCAAATAAAGTTGTTCTAGATCGTGGAAAGAAAAAGAATTTAAATCAAAAACCTGCAAAAGCTTATATGCAAAAGTTATATGATGATTTGGCTAAACGATAATAATTAATCAATAATGTAATAGCTATGTTTACAAAAGAAACTTATATAAATAGAAGAGAGCAGCTTAAAAAAACTGTTGCTTCCGGAATCTTGTTATTTTTGGGTAACGATGAGTGTGGAATGAATTATGCTGATAATACATATCCGTTTAGACAGGATTCTACTTTTCTATATTTTTTCGGTTTATCTTATGCCGGTCTTTCTGCCATTATTGATATAGATAATGACAAGGAAATAATTTTTGGAGATGAACTGACTATTGATGATATTGTGTGGATGGGCACACAACCTACTCTGAAAGAAAAGAGCGAAAGAGTAGGCGTTTTATGTACTCAGTCATCTAAGAGTATTGAATCTTACTTAAAAAATGCACAAAGTAAAGGGCAACAAATTCATTTTTTGCCAACTTACAGACCAGAACATAAACTGAAATTAATGGATTGGCTTGGATATATGCCGGCGGCTCAGGAAGCTTCTGTTCCTTTTATTCGTGCTGTGGTAAATCAACGAAATTACAAATCTGTAGAAGAAATAGTTGAGATAGAAAAAGCTTGCAATACTACTGCTGATATGCACATTAAAGCGATGCAAATACTTCGTCCGGGAATGAAGGAAAGTCAAATTGCAGGTGCACTTGCTGATGTAGCTTTGTCTGCTGGTGGAAATCTTTCTTTTCCAACTATTGCTACAATAAATGGGCAAACATTACATAACCATTATCATGGGAATATTGTAAAACCAGGTGATATGTTACTTTTGGATGCTGGTGCCGAAACTGCGATGGGTTATGCCGGAGATATGTCATCTACGATTCCTGTAGATAAGAAATTTACTAGTCGTCAGAAAGACGTTTACGATATTCAGGTTGCTTCTCATCTTGCAGCTGTTGAGGCTCTTCGGCCAGGTATTCCTTTTAAAGATGTGTATGAGCTTTCATCTAAAGTTATTGTTGAGGGAATGAAATCTTTAGGATTAATGAAAGGTAATGCTGATGATGCTGTTCNTGAAGGTGCTCATGCTATGTTTTTCCAATGTGGATTGGGACATATGATGGGGCTTGATGTTCATGATATGGAAAACCTTGGAGAAGTTTATGTAGGATATGACGGTGAACCAAAGAGTACTCAGTTTGGGCGCAAGTCTCTTCGCTTGGGACGGAAACTGGAACCAGGATTTGTTCTGACTATTGAACCGGGTGTTTACTTTATTCCAGAATTGATTGACTTGTGGAAAGGGGAGAAGAAGTTTACCGAATTTATAAACTATGATAAATTAGAAACTTACAAGGATTTCGGTGGTTTCCGTAATGAAGAAGATTATCTGATTACAGAAGATGGAGCCCGTCGATTAGGTAAGAAAATTCCATTGACAACAGATGAAGTTGAAGCACTAAGATAATTTATGGAGAAGAATTCTAAAGCTATTCTCTATGCGAGTGTGGCTGTGTTAAGTTGGTCAACAGTTGCTACTGCTTTTAAGGTTGGTTTGAAAAGTCTGACCTATTTTGAATTGATTCTAATTGCCAGTTGTACAGCGCTGGTTATTTTTACAATAGTAATTATTGCTCAAAAGAAGCTGGCTGTTATAAGTTCTTTTAGCAGTAAGCAGTGGTTACGTTTTGCCGGAATTGGGTTGTTGAATCCAGTTGCGTATTATCTTGTATTGTTTAAATCCTATTCGTTATTGCCAGCCCAAGCACAAGTAGTCAACCATAAACTATTACGTGGCCTATTTCTTTTATTGATTTATGCCTAGCAATATTTACGCGGCGACCAATTCCGGATACCTAAATATATGGGATTGACTTTTTTCATTGTTGGAGTTTGTTTTAATATCATATGGGCGCTGGTTAAATCTGAATGTTTTTCCCTGGAATTTCTGTTTTGGGAATTCTTTTAGCTTTGTTCAAAATGCCATGTTCCTGGTTGGGGGCAACTTACTGGAATTGATAAATAATAAAAATAAAAGATATAGATAGTACGGGTAATCTCTTTTTATGGATTCTTTTTGGTACCATTTATCTGTTTGGTTGCAGCTTTATTTGTTAAGGTGTTTAATATGAAAATACGACAAGTCTTCTGGCAGGAATATATGTTTTGGGCGCTTTTGAAATTGCCTATTCCTTT
>JGI20225J20221_1001907_pt1 | contig 18017 bp, 15 predicted proteins | sample BioMet4_FD_20221 | JGI IMG/M metagenome (IMG submission 20221) | reverse complement strand
TCCGTTGTTGTTGTTGAGGAGAGATCCGATATCGCGCGAAGTGCCCGCGACGCGGTGACACCATCCCGGGCGGCAGGCCTGCGAGTGCGCGAATAACGCGAAGCTTGCTTGATGGTCGGGCCCAACGGGCTTGACCCCCCGTGTTGGCGCGCTGGGATGGTGGCCGCCGGAGGTGGGCAGGTGCTGCGGCCTTTTTGCCGCGAGCGTATGGAAAACGCCCATGTGCGTTGCAGGACGTTTGTTATTCCCTCAGGGCGATTGATGCGCCCGCGTCCTCTGGCGTTCCGCTCCGGGAAAAACTGCAGCAGATATGGTCTGCACCTGCTGGAGAATGCTTGGGACCGCGCTGGAGGCGATGGACGGACGCCACGGCACGAAGCCGCTTTCCGCCGACGGCGCGGCGGGCCCGCGGGCTCAGGGACCAGGCTTGTTGCTTCTTGCAGCCTCCACCGCCGGCGCGAACCGCAGCGGGCGCGGGGGGACTGGTATGATCTTGTGGTGCGGACAAACGGGCCCGGGCATCGCGCCCGACATCATGCCGGCACATATTTGGACCTTTTTTTAGCACGCCGCCGACGGGCTGGCAAAAGCACCTTCAGCCGGTCATGCCGCAGCGGCAAAACGCTAGGGCCGCTACTTGGGGCTGGGTCTTGCGTAAGCCCTTCTCTGCCCACGCACGACGGCGAGTTGACAGCGGTCAACGGGGCCGCCCACGGGGGCAGAATTTCTGCCTCAGCCTCCCCTCTGGCGGGAGCCTCTGGGGGGCCAGGCCGAATCGACGGCAGAAGCGGTAGCGTTACGAATTACCATATTACGCGGCACAGGTTCAGCGACCTGAACCGCTGCCCGGCCAAGCCATCACCCCAATCGCCCCAAAGCGTTTACGGTGGGACCGGCCCCTCGCATGGGTTCGCGGGGGTGCAATGTTTTTTTTGGCCGCTGGCCGCAAAAAAGCCCCCCTGCCGCAACAACAGGGGGCTTGTACCATCTGTCTGGTTTGTCCTAATCGGGCAACAGCACTTCTGTCTGAAATCCAGAGGCCACGCATTTGGCTACAAGGTCGCCTGAACCGTCGTAAATCTTTACGTCGTAGTTGAGAATATGCTTGCCGTTGCGCACTACGGCGGCCTCGGCCGTGAGGGGCGAAACCCTGCCGGGGCGCAGGTATTCAATGGTGGTGTTCAGGCTGACCACGCCGTAGTCTTTGCCTGCATTGGCCGCCGCGCCAAAGGCCACATCGGCCAGGGCAAAAATGGCGCCGCCGTGGGCCATGCCCATGCCGTTTTTGTGGTTGTCGGTAATGGGCATGGTAACCTTGGCATATTCCGGAGTGGCGTTTTCAATGTTCATGCCGAGAAAACGCATCAATTTGTCGTGTTTTTTTACGTAATTTTTCATACCGTCTCCACGCTATCAAAAAAGGGCTGAAAGCCGAAACTCTCAGCCCGTGCCTGTTTTGCAATGAGCGTCCTGGGCAGGGTTATTCAACCTGCTGGATGCCGTCCAGTTTCCAGTTGCCCCCTGAGACCGGTCGCATGAAGTGCCAGACTTCCCGCACGGACGAGGGCGTCTCCTGCGCCGGGGTTTCGCGCAGCAGCACGTCAAAGAACACCTGGGCGTACTGTTCGTCGCCTTCATCGTGCACGCCCAGCAGTTGGGCGTTGACCAGCAAAATTTCCGTAGTGCTGGGCTTGGGGTCTGCGGCCATCTGCTCGCGTACCGATTGCTGCACTGCCTCGGTGGCAAACTGCGAGATGTCGTTCATGTCGCGTTTGTCCCACGCGGCCTGCAGGCGGGTGTAGGCCATCTTGGCCCCGCGCAGAAATTCTTCGGCGTCAAAACCGGGGGGCATTGGAATCTGCGGGCCGGGCACGTCTGCCTGGGCAGCGCTCTGATTACGCAGCGCCTCCCAGCCGTTGCCGGAGGCGTCCTCGCGCATCATGCCCGCTGCGGGCTGGGAGGATGAGTCTTGCGTGCCTTGCGCACCTGCACCCGCTTGCGCGGGCCTTTGCGAACCCCGAAATGCCGCAAACAGCTTGAGGCCGATGAAGATCATCAGGCCAAAAAGCAGAATATCCATAAAGCCGCCGCCAGCAAAGCCGTGTCCGCCCAGTAGCGAGCCTATGAGCGTGCCCGCCAGCAGACCGCCCATAAGGCCGCCCATGCCGCCAAAAAGACCGCCAGGTCTGCTGGGCGCGGGAGCCTGCTGGGGTTGGGCCTGGGTCTGGCCGGGGTTGGGTTTGCTTTGGAACGCGGGCTGCTGAGGACGCGGCGCGGGCGTACTCATAAAGGGTTTGCTGCCAAAAGAGCTGCCGCCGCCAAGGCGGGCAGCAAGTGCGTCATCCGACAGGGTGAGCATGAGTGAACAGCAAAGCAGAACCAGAATAGAAGAAAAAGCTTTTATTTGCATAAACATCTCCCATAAGGGCGGTGTTGGTCATTTCCCTGAAGATCAGACATGACCGGGAAGTACTTTCTGTACGTGCCTTATTTACTATAATCATTATGCCGATTAAGGCAAGTTGGCCCGCAACACGCCAAAAGCTCGGATAACAGCGCGCAGTCGCGGAATTCTTATTGCGTGGCAGGGGCAGGACAACTGGCGGGGCAACCGTCGGTGTTGCTATTTTTGCAGCGAAATCAGCCCGTCCAGAATTGTCCACGGGTTGGGCGGACAGCCGGGGATAAAAAGATCCACAGGCAGCAGATCGGTGACGCCCTTGTTGCACTGGTCACTGTCGCGAAACAGCCCGCCTGAAATGGCGCACGCGCCCACAGCCACCACAAGGCGGGGTTGCGGAACTGCGTTAAAGGTGTCCAGCAGGGCCAGACGCATGTTTTCCGAAACAGGGACCGGTAACGGCAAAACCCGTCAGCATGCCGGGGCGAGGCCACAAAGTCGATGCCAAACCGGCCCAAGATCATAACACCAAGCGTGGTCAGAAACATTTGCTGTCGGCCTCGCAGGCGGTTGCAGCCCCCAGCGCTGACCTGGCCGCAGCTTGAGCGAGCGGCGGAATAGTGCACACCGGGGTGGCGTGGGCTGCCCTGCCATGGGGCTGACCGGCGAACAACCAGCAGACCCTCGCGGGTAAAACGAAAGCCATGGCGGTGGCTGCCCCGGTAAAGGTAAAGCCCCCTTGGGGCAGACCGCGCGGCACTCCCCGCAAAAGGTGCAGCGTCCCATGTCGAGGGTAGGCGTGCCGTCTTCACGCCCTGCCGTGGGCAGCAGAGCGCCTGTGGGGCAGGCGTGAAAGCAGGCGCGGCACGCGCCGCACGAAACCGGGGCGAGCTCTGGCCTGCCCAGAAACCGGGGCGAGAGCGCGGGCTGACGGTTGGGGTAATCCAGCGTGCGGTATTGCTGGTGCAGGCGTTCCTTGATGATGCGCAGCATGTCAAAGCCTCACAGATCGTACCCGCAGTACGAGAGGTTGAAGCTCTTGTTGCAGAGCGGAAAGTCGGAAATCTGGTTGCCGCGCAAGGCCATGGCAAGACCCGTCCAGTTGTGGAACGAGGGGTCGATAACCTTGTAGGCCAAAAAACGGCTGTCAGGCCCGGTAACTGCCACGTGGCATATTTCGCCGCGCCAGCCTTCCACCTGCGACACCGCCAGGGTATCGGGCGGCAGAGAGGCCGCATCCAGCGCAGGGGCCTGGTCAGCCAGCGGGGGAATGGCCGCAAGCGTGTCGAGGTCTGCCTCGAGCAGCCGCAGCGAGTCGTCCAGCTCGTTGCTGCGCACAAGGGTGCGGGCCAGCACGTCGCCGCTGGTCTCCACGCGCGGGGCGCAGTCCCTGTTGGGCAGGTCGGCAAGAGGAAAGTGAAACCGGGCGTCAATTTTAAGCCCGCAGGCGCGAGCGGCCATGCCTACCATGCCAAGGTTCTGGGCGGTCTCCCTGCTGACGTATCCCGTGCCGGTAAGCCGCTCAAGCACGCTCTGGCTGTGCAGCATCACGTCCACTGCGCCGCGCACGTCGCGTCCGGAGGCTCTGATGCGATGCAGCATGTTGGCGCATTCGTCGGCGTTCAGGTCGCAGGCCGTGCCGCCAAATCGCAGCAGGCCCCGGCCAAACCGGTTGCCGCACAGGCAGGCCGTGGCATTGAGAAAATCACCGCGTATGCGGCCATTCCACGAGGCGGTTGGCAAAAAGCCCGTATCGCCCGCTATGGCCCCAAGGTCGCCCGTGTGGTTGGCAAGGCGCTCAAGCTCCAGCCCGATCCGACGCAAACGGTGGGCGCGCGGCGCGACCACGCAATCGGCAAGGCGCTCAAGAAGCACGCAGTGCGCCGTGGCGTGACCGACCGTGGTGTCGCCTGCGGCGCATTCCAGCAGGGGCAGGCAGCGGGCCAGCGGACCGCGCGTGAGCATGCGCTCCAGCCCCCGGTGCTGATAGCCGAGGGCAATCTCAAGATGCAGCACGTTTTCACCGTGGCACTGAAAGCGAAAATGCCCAGGTTCGATAACCCCGGCGTGCACCGGGCCCACGGCTACTTCATGAATTTCTTCGCCTTCAACCCGAAAAAAAGCAAAGGGTGCAGCCGCAGGTTGCGGCGCAGAGGCCAACGAGCCGCCTTCGGCCTGGGTGCGGGCATGGGCCTCGGCGGCGTCGGGGATGCGCCTTACGCTTTTGAGCCAGGGATGGCCCACGGGCTCAATGCCCCACTGCTCGAAAATTTCGCGTTCAAATAGATGGGCCTGCGGCGCGGACGGCGTCATAGAGGCAAAGGATTGCAGGGGAACGGTGCGCAGGGCCGCAAGATAGTGCGAGCTGTCCTGCGCCAGCACGCAGCACAGGCCTGCAAGGGCAGCATGGTCCTGCGATTCCGGCAGACCAAACAGGGCCAGCAGCCGCCAGCCTTCCGCAAGGTAGCGACGCAAAAAATCACCCATTTCTTCTGCGGAAACCGGGGGCATGCCCGCAAGCGGCACGGTATCGCGGTAATCGAATAGCATGGGTCCTCTCACCAAATGCGGTTTCGCGTTTGTAATGCGTCAGGTCTGGCGCTTATGCGCCGATAAGCGCGGCGGCGCGGATAAGAAAATTCCACAGCCAGTCTGGTATCCACAGCCCCAGGGTCAGCACGGCAAGCCCCAGAGCCAGCGGCGGCAGCACGCTCAAAGCCGGTTCGGTGTTTGACGGCGGCAGATCCACGGGGCGGTTGCCCTGCACCATGCGCAGCACAGAGACGGAAAGCCCCACAAAGATGATGGCCAGCAATACCAGATACCCTGCGGAAAGCCACGGCAACCCCGCAGCCAGCATGCCCTTGAAAATCAGCAGTTCGCTGACAAAAAGCCCGAACGGCGGCGAACCCGCCACAGCCAGAAAGCCCGCAGTCCACAGCGCCGCCGTGGCGGGCATGGTCCAGCGCATGCCGTGCACGTCGTAGCTGGAATACGTGTGGTAGCGGGCCAAAATATTGCCCGAAAGCAAAAACAGCATGCACTTGGTGAGCGAATGACAGACCGCGTGCAGCATCGCGCCGGGCACGGCCACGCCGCCCACGCCGATGCCAAGGGCCAGAATGCCCATGTGCTCGACGCTCGAATAGGCCAGCATGCGCTTGTAGTGCCCCTGACCCACGATAAAGATGGCGGCGGTCATGAGCGACAGCAGGCCAAAAAACATGAGCATGCCACCCGAAAGATCGCCCAGACCGGCGGCCAGCATTATCTGGTGGCCGCGCAGCATGCCGAGCATGGCGCAGTTGAGCAGCGCCCCCGAAAGCAGGGCCGAAACCAGCGACGGAGCCTGACTGTGGGCGTCGGGCAGCCAGTTGTGCAGGGGGGCAAGGCCCATCTTTGTGCCATAGCCCACCAGCAGAAACACAAAGGCCGCCTTGAGCCACGTGGGCTCGGCCAGCTGCGCGTTGCGTACAAACCAGCCTACCTGGTCCATGCCGTCTGCCGCGCCCATTGCGCCCTCGGCTCCGTGAAAGGCGACCGCGAGCAGAATATTGCCCAGCAGCGCAAGCGCAATGCCGACCGAGCAGATGATCAGATATTTCCAGGTGGCCTCAAGCGAGCGCTTGTGACGGTGAAAATAAATAAGCTGTGCGCTGGCAAGCGTGGTGCCTTCAATGCCCACCCATTGCGCGCCCATGTGCGGCGTAATGGTGACCAGCGTCATGGCTCCGAGAAAAAAGCACAGACAGGCGGTAAAGCGACGCTCCGGCGCATTGGTGAAGCGCCCGTGGTCGAGAATATTGGTATGCACGCCGATGCGTTCTTCTTCGCGCAGGTAGTGCATGGCATAAAAGGACGCGGCCAGAAACAGCAGGCTGGCCAGCAGCAAAAAAAGCACCCCCAGCGCGTCCGGGGCCAGCAGGCCGCCAAGCTCCGACGGGGTTTCGCCTCTGGCGACCCGCGCGGCGGTCATGACGGCAATGACGGTGTGCGCCAGCGCCGTCAGGGGCAGGCCCACGCGGCAGATCACGGCGCGGCCCCACAGCAGCATCATGCAGCCGGCGCACAGGGGGATGAAAAGAAGAGCTGTCAGCATGCGCGCGTCCTAATCTCTGAGGCTGCGGAACCGGGCCACGTCAATGGAAGCAAAAGAGTCGCTGATGTGGTTGATGGCTATGCCCATGACAAATACCGCCACAAAAACGTCCAGCAGCAGGGCCAGTTCAAACCACACCGTACCAGTAGTCATCAGCGGCGCGCCCAGCAAAAAGATGCCGTTTTCCGCCACCAGATAGCCAATGACCTGAGTGATGGCCTTGATGCGGCCCACAATGAGGATCAGCCCGCAAAACAGCGTGGCCAGCCCCGTGGGCAGCAGCAACGGCGGAAACAGCCCCAGCGGCATGACCAGTTTGCCGTCCAGCCAGATGGAGAACACCAGTCCGGCCATACCGGCCAGCACGCCCAGGCCCACGCGGCGGGCGGGGCAGACGAGCGCGTCGGCGGGCAGCCTTTTTTGCGTGCGCCACAGCATGCCGGGCAGCAGAGCTCCCTTGATCAGCAACACCGCGCCTGCCAGCAGGGCATGCTCAAGACTCACCAGCAGAGCCGCCAGCAGCAGCCCCTGCAGGGCCGTGAGCCTGGTCATGCCGGGTACGCGGCGCGTGCCCAGCAGAAAAAAATTGCTCAGCACAAGCAAAAAAAGGCAGGATTGCAAGAGCGTGGTCATGGCTACCTCGCCTGGGTAAGAATAAGCGCCAGCGTGCCCATGGCCCCCGCCGCGCCAAGCAGATACGGAACCCGCTCCATGCGCAGCCGCGCCATGACCGATTCCACAATGCCCACAACAACTGCCAGCAGCAGCACAATGCCCACGCGCAAGCCCATCTGCTGCCACAGGGGCAGGGCGGGCGTAAGCAGGCCCGCAATCAGCGCCGCGAAAAACCAGAGCTTGAGGGCCCCGCCATACAGTATCATGGCCAGATTGGGGCCGGAGTGGTCAAGCACCATGACTTCATGTATCATGGTCAGTTCAAGGTGCGTGTTGGGGTCGTCCACCGGGATGCGGCAGTTTTCCACCAGCAGCAGCATAAAAAATATCACGGGCAGCAACAGCAGTTCGCCTCTGCCGGTCAGCCACGCCCCGGCGGTCTGCCCGCTGAACAGGGTTGAAAGGCTGAAGGCCGTATCCGCGCTGTGCCCAAGCCCCAGGCACAGACTGGTGAGCACCATGAGCGCAAGAAAAAACACCGGTTCCGCAAGGGCGGAGAACGTGGCCTCGCGGCTTGCGCCCATGCCTTCAAAGGCCGAGCCGGTATCCAGCGCGCCAAGCATGACGGCAAAGCGCCCCATGCCAAGCAGGTAGGCCGCCAGCACAAAGTCGCCCGCAAAGGCCAGCGGCGAAGCCGCGCCGCCAAGGGGCAACAGGGCCAGGGCGCACAGCGTGCCCGCCAGGGCTATGGAAGGCGCGGCCGCAAACGTCCATGTGGAGGTGCGGCTGATAACCTCGCCCTTGCGCAGCAGTTTGGCGATGTCGTAGTAGGTCTGCAGCACGGGCTTGCCGTGCCTGCCCGCGTATTTGGCCTTGACCCGGTTGATGATGCCAGGCAGCAGCGGGGCCAGAACCAGCGCCAGGGCAAACTGCGTCAGATACACTGCAAGGTTGGCGTTCATGAGCGCAGCCCCCACACCAGCAGCCCCACCACGGTGGCCAGAATATAAAGGATGTACAGGTGAATTTTGCCGTGCTGGATCACCTTGCAGGCATTGCAGATGCTCTCCACCGCCGAAAACAGCGGGGTAAACAGGCCGCTGCGCAGGCGGTCGGGCGCGGTGACGCTCAGCTCGCCGTGCTTGGGAAAAATTCCGTCATCCATATGCAGCTGGGTTTTGAGACCCATGGCCGGAGCAAATATCTTTGCCGTGGGTTCCGAAAAACCAGCGTCCGTGTACTGGATACGCGCTGAACCTGCCTGAAAGCCGCACCCCCAGGTGGGCATGGCTTCGACGGCGCGTTTTTTGAGCAGGCATTTGCGGACAAGCAGAAATATCAGCGCCAGGGCAAGCCCCGCGCCGCCGATCACGGCTGCCGCGCCAAGGCTTGCGTGGGCCCTGGCCAGCCCGTTCAGCCCGGCCTGCTGCAGGTGCGGGGGCAAGGGCAGCGCGCTGTGCGCGGCCCCGGCGGCCAGATCAAAAAAACACGGCGCGGCCAGACCGCCAGCCAGACAGACGGCGGCGGGCAGGGCAAGGGGCCAGAGCGTGCGCCACGAAAGGGGGTGAACATTGGCGGCCATTTCTGAACGGGGTTCGCCCAAAAAGGCGATGCCGTATGCCTTGGCGTACAGGGCCGCCGCAAGGCCGCTGATGCAGGCAAGGCCCGCCAGCGCCAGCAGCAGCCCCACCTGACGCTCCACGCCGGACAGGGCGGGGCCGTCCAGCAGCGAAAGCCCCAGCACCAGCTCGCCCGCAAATCCGTTAAACGGCGGCAGGCAGGCTATGGCCGCTGCGCCTATGGCAAAGGCCGCGCCCAGCAGGGGCAGGCGTTTTTGCAGGCCGCCCAGATGCTGCATGCGCACGGTGCCCGTGGCGTGCAGTACTTCGCCCGCGCACAAAAACAGCAGTCCTTTGAATGCGGAGTGGTTGAGCATGTGCAAAAGCGCGCCTGAAAATCCCAGCACGGCGATCCAGGCGTTGCCGCAGCTTTGACCGATGAGCCCCGCGCCCAGACCCATGACCATCAGGCCCATGTTTTCTATGCTGGAATAGGCGAGCAGACGTTTGAGGTTGCTCTGGGCCGTGGCTTTTAAAATGCCCATCAGGGCGGTGCCAAGCCCCAGAAGCAGCAGGGCCCAACCCCACCATTCAGGCGTTGCGCCCGCAGGAGCCAGCATGCCCACGCTGCGGAGTATTCCGTAAAAACCGGCGTTGATCATCGCGCCCGACAGCAGGGCAGAGATGTGGCTGGGCGCGGCGGGGTGCGCCTCGGGCAGCCAGATGTGCAGGGGCGCCAGCCCGGCTTTGGCCCCAAAACCAAGTACAGCCAGCACAAACAGGGTGGTGAGCAGGCCGGGGCCAGAGTATGCCGATGTCTGTTCCATGGCGCGGGCCAGCGCCGCGCCGCCCTGCAGGGCCTCAAGCGAGGTGTCGCCCGTGATCTGCCACAGCAGGGTAAAAAAGGCCATCAGGGCCACAGCGCCAAGGTGGGCGGCCACCAGGTAGACCCACGAAGCGTCGCGCACCTTGCTGTCGCCGTCGTTAAAATCAATGAGAAAGAACGGCGCGAGCGACATGATCTCCCACGCCAGCATGAACAGCACGGCGTCGCGGGCGGTCATCACCAGGGCAAGGCCAATGAGCAGCATATGAAAAAAGAACCAGTGCGCGGCAAGGTTGTGGCGCTCCGGTTCTTCATGCCGCAGGGCAATGCCCCCGGCGGCGGCGCAGGTCAGGCCCAGGCCAAAGACGGGCAGCAGAAACAGGCGGCTCAGGGCATCCATGCCCAGTGCGCACGTCCCCACGGGCAGCGCCAGCGGCAGCTGCAGGCTTTCGTGCCCGGCCCAGGGGCCGGAGGCGACGGCGTACAGGCCTGCAGCGCAGCCAGCAAAGGCGCCCAGAACACCAACCACGCTGGCCGTGCGTCCGGTGGCCTTTGAGGGCGGGCGCACAGCCAGAAGAGCGCACAGAACGGCAGACGCCGCCAGTATGCCGATGGCAGTGATAAACAAAAACATGGCTGCCGGAAAACCTACGCCATGCCGTTTTTCAGCTGCGTGTCAAAGTAGGCGATGGTTTTGGCCAGGCCTTCTGCAAGCGCGACCTTTGGTTCCCAGCCCAGCTTTTCGCGGGCCAGGGTGATGTCGGGCTTGCGCTGCTTGGGGTCGTCGCCGGGCAGCGGTTCGTAAGTGATCTCTGATTTGCTGCCGGTCATTTCCACAACTTTTTCGGCCAGCTCACGGATGGTGAATTCGCCGGGGTTGCCCATGTTCATGGGACCGATAAAGTCAATGGGCGAGGCCATGAAGCGGATCATGCACTCCACCAGATCGTCCACATAGCAGAACGAGCGGGTCTGCGAGCCGTCGCCGTAGATGGTGATTGGCTCGCCCTTGAGCGCCTGAATGATAAAGTTGGACACAACGCGGCCATCGTTGGGATGCATCTTGGGCCCGTATGTGTTGAAGATGCGGCCCACCTTGATGGGCAGGTCGCCCTGACGCCAGTAGGCAAAAAACAGCGCCTCGGCGCAGCGTTTGCCTTCGTCGTAGCAGGAGCGGATGCCGTTGGGGTTCACATGACCCCAGTAGCTTTCGGGCTGCGGATGAATGTCGGGGTCGCCGTACACTTCGCTGGTGGAGGCCTGATATATGCGCGCGCCGAGCCTTTTGGCCAGGCCCAGCATGTTGATGGCGCCGTGCACGCAGGTCTTGATGGTCTGCACCGGGTCGTGCTGGTAATGTATGGGCGAGGCCGGGCAGGCCAGATTGTAGATTTCATCCACCTCTACATAGAGGGGAAAGGTCACGTCGTGGCGGATCAGCTCAAACCTGCGGTTGTCCATGAGCGCTTCCACGTTGGCGCGGGCGCTGGAAAAGAAATTGTCCACGCAGAGCACTTCGTGCCCTTCGTTGAGCAGGCGTTCGCACAGGTGTGAACCCAAAAAACCGGAACCGCCAGTGACCAGAATGCGTTTGCGGAGATGCATGATTCCCCCGGAAAAAATTATAAGAAGCCAGTATAAAACCGGCAAATCCCGTAAAGCATAGCCCCATTGTCCGGGCTTTGCAATGGTGACCCCGCGCAGCGAACATACGGGGCCTCAAGTTGTCTCTTGCATTACAGCAGTGCCGATTGCTATGTATCGGCCGCGAGGTAAATCATGTCAAAAAAATCTGTGGACCGCATTGATCCTCTCACCCTGGCTTTGCCCCTTGCAGGGGTGGACAGCCACGCCCATCTGGACGGGCAGGAATTTGATGCGGACAGAGACGCCGTGCTGGAGAGGGCCCATGCGGCGGGCGTGGCGCAGGTTGGCAACGTCTTTTTGGGGCCGGACGAATACCATGCGGGACGGGGGCTGTTTGAGGCCCGCCCCGAGGTGTTTTTTCTCATGGGTATACACCCCTGCGACGGGCAAAAGTGCACGCAGCAACGTCTTGAGGCCATGCGGGCCGCTTTTGCCGCCGACGCGCGGCTTAAGGCAGTGGGCGAAATCGGCCTCGATTTTTATTGGCCCGACTGCCCCAGAGAAATACAGTATGAGGCCCTGCGCACGCAGCTGGCGCTCGCCCGCGCTGTGGAGCGCCCGGTGGTCATCCACTGCCGCGAGGCCGAGGAGGAAACCCTCATGACCCTTGAGGCCGAGGGCTTTGCCGGGTATCCGCTGCTGTGGCACTGTTTTGGTCAGGGACCGGATACCGCCCGCCGCATCCTGCGCAACGGCTGGCATATTTCCATTCCCGGCCCGGTTACCTACAAGGCCAACGACGCCCTGCGCGAGGCTGTGGCGCTGATACCCGCCGACCGCCTGCTGCTTGAAACAGACGCTCCCTACCTTGCGCCGATGCCCTGGCGCGGCAAGCGCAACGAGCCAGCCTTTACCGTATTTACCGTGCGGGCCATGGCCGAAGCGCGGGGAGAAAACGCCGCAGACCTCTGGCGCACCTGCGGCGACAACGCCCGCCGGTTTTTCGGGCTGACAGCGGCTGTCTGAGCGGGTTTACGGCGATTGGCAGGCTGTCTGGGCAGGGTCTGTTCTTGTGTCCACATGCCGGAAGTGATACCATGCTCAAAGCCACTCGGAACGGTGGCCGAGAGCTTTTTTACAGATATTCCCCCTGGCGGTCCGTGTCCGTCCGCTTTGCCGCAGCGCCTTGCAGCGGCGGGGCCGTCCCGGTGCGTCCTCTATAGTGTCCAGCGCAAGCTGTTTACCTAACTTCAAGGAGATTCCATGTCGGATCTGCGTACACCCCTCACTGCCTGGCACGAGGCGCACGGCGCAAAAATGGCCCCTTTTGCCGGGTGGCTCATGCCCATCCAGTATGAGGGCATTATTGTAGAACATCAGCATACCCGGCAGCATGCGGGGCTTTTTGACATCTGCCACATGGGCGAATTTCTTATCGCGGGCCCCGGCGCGGACGAAGCCCTGAGCAAGGCCGTCAGCCACAACCTGCAGACCCTCGCACCCGGCAAGTGCCGCTACGGCTTTTTGCTTAACGAAAAGGGCGGCGTGCTGGACGACGGCATCATCTACCGCTTCGGCCCCGACTCCTTCATGGCTGTAGTCAACGCGGCCTGCGCCGCCAACGACTTTGCCGTGCTGCGCTCGCGCCTGCCCGAAAGCGTCAAGATGACCGACATCTCGGCCGATACGGGCAAGATTGACCTGCAAGGGCCGGAATCGCTGGATGTGCTTGAAAAACTGCTGGGCCAGAACTTTCATGATCTCGGCTACTTCGGCTTTCGCGAAACCATCTGGCAGGGCTCGCCCCTGCTTGTAAGCCGCACCGGCTACACCGGCGAGCTGGGTTACGAACTGTACATCGCCTCGTCTGAAACCGAGGCTTTCTGGAATGCCCTGCTGGCCGACGAACGCGTAAAGCCCGTGGGCCTGGGCGCGCGCGACACCCTGCGCCTTGAGGCCGGTCTGCCCCTGTACGGCCATGATCTGGACGAAAATCACAGCCCTGCCGAAGCCGGCATGGGACGCATGATGACCAGCACCGCCGACTATGTGGGCCGCGAAGGCGCGCAGAAGATCGCCAGCGTGCTGGTGCCCCTGCGCATTGACGGCCGCCGCGCCGCCCGCCACGGCGACGTTGTGGCCGCCGCCGACGGCACGGAAGTAGGCCATGTTACCAGCGGTTCGTTTGCGCCCTCGCTGGGCTATGTCATTGCCTTTGCCTGGGTGGACGCCGCCCATGCCGGGGCGGAAAATTTTGTCGTACGCGCCGCCAGAACGGAGCTGCCCGCCACGCGGGTTGAAGCGCCGTTTTATACCCAGGGTACTGCGCGCAAAAAGCTTGCCTGACACGGTCGTCGCTCTGTGCGGGTCACCATCCGCAGCTGGCTGGCGTAATTTTTATAACGATTGAACCCAATTTTTTCAGGAGTTTGCACATGGCTACCAATCCTGCCGATATTCTGTACAGCACCAGCCACGAATGGGCCCGCATCGAAGGTGATGAAGCCGTCATCGGCATTACCAGCTTTGCCCAGGAATCCCTCGGCGACATCACCTATGTGGAACTGCCCCCCGTGGGCGACCAGCTTTCTGAAGACAAGGAATTTGGCTCGGTGGAATCGGTCAAGGCGGCCAGCGACCTGATCTCGCCCGTGGCTGGCGAGGTGGTGGCCGTGAACGAAGCCCTGGAAAACACCCCCGAGCTCTGCAACAGCGATCCCTTTGGCGAGGGCTGGATTGTGCGCGTCAAACTGACCCACAAGCCTGGCGGCCTGATGGATGCGGCGGCTTACGAGGCGCATTGCGCCACCGAAAAACATTAGACAGGGCAGCGCGGACTTCCGGCCTTTTTGTGCCCTGCCTGTGTCTGGCTTGTTTGGTGCGGCGCTCATGTATGTTTGTATACACTTCGCGCCGCCCGAACGCGCCATCCTTGGCGGGAAACAAAAATTTCCGGAACTCCGCGTCACCCATGTATGATTTCTTTCGGGCTGACTGCGCGGCTGCAACATTCTGCAGGGCAAACACAGTCTGAAATTTTTCTTTCGCCCCGGCTGGAGCAGCGTCGTACAACGACGGGCTCCAGCCGGAGTCCCTTTCACAGCGGCTGCCGTCGCTCAAGCGATATAACGCGTCCGGCGGCAAGGAGCTAATATGCCATACATTCCTCATACGCCGGAAGAGTTGCATGAAATGCTCTCCGTGGTTGGCGTGCGCTGTCTGGATGAGCTTTTTTCCGACATTCCATCCAGCATGCGCCCCAAAAGCTTTGATTTGCCCAAGGGGCAGAGCGAGGCCGCCGTCTGCGGGCATTTTGAAGAACTGGCAGCCAAAAACTGCCCCGGCCACGTGTCTTTTTTGGGCGCGGGTTTTTACAACCACGACATACCCAAGGCTGTGGACGCCCTCTCTGGCCGCAGCGAATTTTATACCGCCTACACCCCCTATCAGGCCGAGTGCTCGCAGGGCACGCTGCAGGCCATCTTTGAGTTTCAGACGGCCGTCAGCCGCCTGATGGAGATGGATTGCGGCAACGCCTCAGTCTATGACGGCGGCACGGCGATTTTTGAAGCCTCCATGATGGCCGCGCGCTCGACGCGGCGGCGTCTGCTGGTGGTGGACGAGGCCGTCAACCCCATCTGGCGCGGCATGCTCGCCTCGTACACCTCGAGCCTTGACCTGGAAATAAGGACAGTACCCCAGCACAACGGCTGCAGCGACATGGACGCCCTCATGGCCGCCGTCGACAACACCTGCGCCGCCGTTATTGTGCAGAATCCCAACTTTTTCGGCGCGGTGGCCGACTACACGGCCCTTTTTGCCAAGGCCCGTTCGGTCAAGGCCTTTGGCGTCATATCCGTGTATCCGGTCATGCAGTCTGTGCTCAAAACTCCCGGCGAAATGGGAGCTGACGTCGCAGTGGCGGAAGGCCAGAGCCTGGGCATGAACCTCTCGTTCGGCGGCCCCTACCTCGGACTCATGACCTGCCGCAAGGAGCACATCCGCCAGTTCCCCGGCCGCATTGTGGGCCGCACCACCGATGTGGACGGCAAAACCGGCTATGTGCTTACCCTTCAGGCCCGCGAGCAGCACATCCGGCGCCAGAAGGCCACCTCCAACATCTGCTCCAACCAGGCCCTCTGCGCCCTGCGCTCGCTCATCCACATGAGCCTGCTGGGCCCCGAAGGCCTCACCCGCGTGGCGGAAAACAACATGGCCCTTGCCCGCTACGCCGTTGAGCGTCTTACCGCCCTCAAGGGGGTGGAGCTGCTCAACAGCGCCCCCTACGGGTCGGAAGTAGCCCTGCGCCTGCCCGTAAACGCTGCTGGCGTGGTCAAGGCCATGACGCCCAAGGGCGTTGTGCCCGGCTATCCGCTTGGTCGGCATTATCCCGGCATGGAAAACGTGCTGCTGCTCTCGTGCACCGAGGCCAACAGCCGCAGTCAGATAGACAAGCTGGCCGAAATCATGGGAGGTCTGCTGTGAAAACCATTTTCGCCAAATCCGTACCCGGGCGTACTGCGTACTGCCTGAACAGCGAGGCCCCCAAGGCTTCGGCCATGCTGCCCGCAGAGCTTCTGCGTAAAAGCCCCCCCCGTCTGCCCGAATGCTCCGAGCTTGACGTGGTGCGCCATTTTACCCAGCTCTCGCAACTCAATTACAGCGTGGACGCCAATTTTTATCCCCTTGGCTCCTGCACCATGAAGTACAACCCCAAGTTTATGGAATACGTGGCGTCGCTGCCGGGCTTTACCCGGCTGCATCCCATGATGGCCCAGCTTGAGGGCGGCGCCGATTGCGCGCAAGGCGCGTTGCAGTGCCTGTATGAAGCCGAAAACCTCCTCTGCGAACTCACCGGCATGAAGGCCTTTACCTTCCAGCCCATGGCAGGAGCCAACGGCGAATTCACCGGGGTCAAGCTCATCGCCGCCTACCATGCGGCCAAGGGCCGCCATCGCAAAAAGATGCTCATTCCCGACGCGGCCCACGGCACCAACCCCGCCTCAGCCGCTCTTGCCGGGTTTGATGCCGTCAACATCGAGTCTCGCGACGGCATGGTCGACCCCGAAGCCATTGTGGCCGCCATCGCCGAACACGGCGAAGACGTGGCGGGCCTCATGATGACCTGCCCCAACACCCTGGGCCTCATGGAAGTGCATCTGCCCCGCATCGTGGCTGAGCTGCGCAAGGTCGACGCCCTGCTGTACTACGACGGCGCCAACATGAACGCCATCATGGGCAAGATGCGTATGGGCGATGCGGGCTTTGACGTGGTGCACCTCAACGTGCACAAAACGCTGGCCACGCCTCACGGGGGCGGCGGCCCCGGCGCTGGCCCCGTGGGCGTTACCGACCGCCTGTTGCCCTTCCTGCCTGTTCCGCGCGTGGGCAAGCACCCCGACGGACGGTTTTTCCTCGACAGCAATCTGCCGCAGACCATCGGCCACATCGGTCCCTTCTACGGCAGCTTTGGCGTGGTTATCAAAGCCCTGGCCTACATGCTGCGCCTCGGCGGCGAGGGGCTTGCCCGCGCCTCCGAATACGCCGTGCTCAACGCCAACTACCTCAAGAAAAAGCTTGAGAACGTGCTCGATATCCCCTTCAAGGACCGCTTCTGCGCGCACGAATTTGTGGCCTCCGCACCTCAGGGCCTGCGCGCCCTGGATATCGCCAAGGGCCTGCTGCAGCGCGGCATCCACGCGCCGACCATCTACTTTCCGCTCATCGTGCACGAGTGCCTTATGGCCGAACCCACCGAAACGGAAAGCAAGCAAACCCTGGACGAGTATATTGAAGCTTTGCAAGAAATTATCCTTACCGGCAAGGCCGACCCGCAGGCCCTGCAGGATATGCCCACCAATCTGCCGGTGCGCCGTCTGGATGAAACCGCCGCTGCGCGTCAGATGGTGCTGACCGAAGATATGGGGTAGAAACGGTTGGGGGCGGGGAGCTTTTTGAAAAAAGCTCCCCGCCCCCAACCACCCACCCCGCAAAAACCTTTATTACAGGCCCTGGCTGATGCCGAGGCCTGTTTTTTGTTTGCTGCTTGCGGCAAATGCGTTGGTCATCAGCAGGGTAATCTTAGGCCATCTCTTCCACCACGCCAGCAGCCAGAACATGTCCCTCCGCATCATATACTGCCGCCACCTGACCGGGAGCCGTGGGAAACTGCGGTTCATCCAGCACTATGCGCAGTCGGTCGCCTTCAACCTGCACACAGGCAGGGCAGGGGCGCTGCCTGTGACGCAGGCGCACAAGCAGCTTCGCAGGCCATAGCTGCTGGGGCAGGGCGATGTTGGCCGCTCCGGTAAGGCAGGTGCGTATGCCGAGCAAGGCGCGGGCCCCCACCACAAGCGTATTGGCTGCGCTGTCCTTGGCAAGCACAAAAAGCGGCTCCGTGTGGGCAATGCCAAGACCCTTGCGCTGCCCCTCTGTGTAACGCCACAGCCCTTTGTGCCGGGCGATTTCACGCTGGTTGCCCTGAGCGTCGCGCAGCAGCACCGGCCCGGGCCCCGGCGCTCTCGTGCCAGCCGCCTGCCAGTGCCGTTCAAGAAAAGGCCTGTACGCTTCGGCGGCGGACATCCCCGGCTGGGCTACGGGCGGGGCAAAGCAGATGTCCTGACTCTCCGACGGCAGGGGCACAACCAGCCCTGCGGCGGCCACAATGGCGCGGGTCTGCTCCTTGGTTTGTCCGTAAAGCGGAAAAATGGCCCGGGCAAGCCGCTGACGCGGTACAAGACTGAGAAAATAGCTCTGATCCTTTGCCGCGTCCGCCGCCGCTGCAAGCAGGGGCGGGTAGTTGGCGTCGCCAGCGTCTGAGGAAGCGCTCGGGGGCGCATCCGGGCCGGGAACAAGGCGGGCGTAATGCCCGGTAGCCAGCTTGGCCGCACCCAGGGCAAGAGCCGCATCAAGCAGAACGCCAAACTTGAT
>JGI20225J20221_1003171_pt1 | contig 18035 bp, 14 predicted proteins | sample BioMet4_FD_20221 | JGI IMG/M metagenome (IMG submission 20221) | reverse complement strand
AAGAGTATTCGAGCGAGACTCCAGTCGGGGCTTTAGCGCTGAGCCAATAATCCACTTTATAATGGCTTTCGGCTTCTTCATTGAGCGCAAAAAGCGGTCCACCATAGACCGTGATGCCCAAAGATCCTCCAGAAGGAAGCCTGGCGGCATTGGCGAAACCTTGGGTCGTGATCACCACGAGTTTTTCGAGATAAGGTATTCCGAGTGAAGTCGAATTTGTGACGCTGCTATTATTGCCCGTTTGCGAACTGTTCGGCACGTTGTATTCGCCCGAAGAGAAACGGTTTAAAAGTATTGGAGTAAGGATTCCCAAAAGGAGTGCCCCGCCCACCACGAAGCCGAGGACAAAGATACCCAAAGTTTTTTGAAATGTATGGTTCTTGAAAAGCCGAGATTCTTGAAGATCGGGATAAAGGACTTCATAAAAGAAAGCATGGGGTTTAAGTTGGTAAAAGGCGAGGATTCGATCCAAAACGTCGAGCGAGGGCAGCGAAGTACCGTTTTCATAATTGATGATCGTGCGGCGGGAGACTTTGAAAATATCCGCTTCTTCTTTTTGCGAAAGCATGTGGGCTAAGCGGAGCGCATAAAGGTTCTCGGTGATTTGTCGATCGATGAATGGGGGATTCTTTTCTTCCAAGGGCAGTGGATTTTCGTTCCGAGTCAATAAATCATCCACCGATAATTGCAAAAGATTCGCTAAGGAAGGGACCACGGAAAGTGAAGGAAGCGATTCCCCCGCTTCGAATTTGCTGATGGCTTGGTCCGAATAGGACAAAGAAGCGGCAAGAGTGCTTTGGCTTAAGCCCAATGCCTTGCGTCTTCGGCTAACATATTCACCCAAGTTCACAATGTTCTATTATTAGGGTTTGTCAAAAAAAGAATTACCCTTATCTTTTTTCACCTTTTGGCAATTCGCCTTTAACCTTTCTTAGCAATTCGCTTTTAGCGTCTCCCAACATCGTGAATAAATGAAACGATACTTTACCAAAAATAGGGTTTTCTCTTCAAAATAGAAGAAGCGGAAAAGCAAAAAGAATGCTTCTTTTTTCCTTACGGAAAGAATCAGGAATGGAAAAGCGTTTTCTCTCCGCTATAATACTTGGGTTATGAATGGGCAGAATGAAACGTTATTCCTCGGAGTCGACATCGGTTCCACGACGGTCAAAAGCGTCGTTCTTTCTCCCGCGGATGAGGTTCTCTATTCCTCCTATGAACGCCACAACGCCCAAGTCAAAGAGACCTTGATCAAGGAGCTGGAGGATGTTGAACAGCATTTCCCAAACGCTTCCTTTGCTTTAGCCCTCACCGGCTCGGCTGGCTTAGGCTTAGCCGAGAAGGCTCATTTAGCTTTTGTTCAAGAAGTGGCAGGGACCTTCCTTTCCGTTCAGCGTTTTTACCCCCAGAGTGATGTGGTGGTCGAATTAGGGGGAGAAGATGCCAAAATCATTTTCTTAACGGGTGGGACCGAAGAGAGAATGAATGGCACTTGCGCTGGTGGCACTGGCGCTTTCATTGACCAGATGGCCTCCTTGCTGAATGTCTCAATCGATGAGCTTGACCATCTTTCTTTATCCGCCAAAGAGATTTATCCGATTGCTTCCCGCTGTGGTGTTTTCGCCAAAAGCGATATTCAACCCTTGCTTAATCAAGGCGCCCGCAAGGAAGATATCGCCGCATCGATTTATCATTCGGTGGTGGGCCAAACCATCAGCGGACTGGCCCAAGGGCGTAAGATCGAAGGCCATGTTCTTTTCTTGGGCGGTCCTTTGTCTTTCTTGCAGGGACTCCGCAAAGATTTCGTTTCGACGCTTCATCTTGGTGAAGACACTGCGATTTTCCCGCCTGAGGGAAAAATCTTCATGGCGATTGGTGCCGCTTTATACGCGAAGAAAGCCGGGAGCCTCGTTCAGGTCCACGATCTTTCGGAGGGCTTAAAACATTTGGAGTCCACCTCGAGTTTAAAAGAAGGCAAACCCCTCTTTGAAAACGAAGAGGAATATCGCGCTTTTGTCGCGGAACACGATAACGTCCAAGTCCCGGTCAGGGATTTATCGACGTATTCCGGCCAAGCCTATTTAGGCATTGATGCAGGCTCGACGACGACCAAGATGGTCCTTCTTTCAAGCCAACACGAGATCCTTTTCTCCCAATATACGACGAATCGCGGGTCGCCTCTTGATAGCATTCAAGCTCAACTGAGCGAACTTTATCAGCAACTTCCTCCTAATGTTCAAATTGTCTCAAGTTGCGTCATCGGCTATGGCGAGGATTTGATTCGCTCTGCTTTCCAAATTGATTACGGCCTTGTCGAAACCGTCGCCCACTATAAAGCGGCAAAGTTCTTTGCTCCGGATGTTGATTTCGTCATCGACATCGGCGGGCAAGACATCAAATGTTTCAAAATCAAAAACCATGCGATTGATTCGATCGTCCTCAATGAAGCCTGCTCCAGCGGATGCGGTTCTTTCTTGCAAACTTTCGCTTCTGCGTTGGGCTATTCGGTGTCCGATTTCGCCCGGCTTGGTCTTTATGCCAAACATCCGGTAGAACTTGGCTCCCGTTGCACCGTATTCATGAATTCTTCGGTTAAGCAAGCTCAAAAAGACGGTGCTAGCATTGGGGATATCTCCGCTGGGTTATCTGCCTCCGTTATTAAGAATGCGATTTATAAAGTCATTCGCTTCCATTCCAGCGAGGAATTGGGCAAGACCATCCTTTGTCAAGGCGGGACTTTCTTGAATGATGCGATCCTCCGTTCTTTTGAACGCGAAGTTGGCCATCCGGTGATCCGGCCAAAGATCGCTGGTTTAATGGGGGCCTTCGGTGCGGCGCTTTATGCCGAAGAAAAAGGCCTGGGCCAAGGGATGATCTCGGCTCAGGATTTAGCGAACCTTTCGTATACCTCGAACGCTTTCATCTGCCAAGGGTGCGGCGCTCATTGCCAAGAAACGTTGGTTCGTTTCAAAAATGGCAAGCATTTCATCGCCGGCAATAAGTGCGATAAAGGAGCGGGTATTGCCAAAGAAGACCTCGGACTTGATCTTTACCGCTATAAATATGAGCGGCTGTACGCTCCGCTTCCGAGCCTTTCTTCTCCCCGAGCTAAAGTGGGCTTGCCCTTAGCTCTCGCTCTCGTTGAGCAATATCCTTTTTGGGAGAGTTTTTTCACGAGTCTTGAATGCCAAATCATTCGCTCGCCCCGCAGTTCGCGTTCCCTTTATTATGAAGGGCAAAGCACCATCGCCTCGGATACCGTTTGTTATCCCGCCAAACTCATGCACGGGCATATCGCGGAATTAGAGAAGCAAGATTGCGATTTCATTTTTTACCCTTCGGAAAGCTATAACTTTAACGAGGAACGGGGTACGAATCACTTCAATTGTCCGGTCGTCGCCTATTATTCGGAACTCCTGAATGGCAACGATCCAGCTCTCTTCCATCATAAGATCGTCAATCCGTATTTTGATATCTCGAATTTCGCTTCTTCCTATCATGCTTTAAGCGAGAGTCTCGCCCCTTTTGGCTTCGGGAAAAAAGAAATCAAGTTAGCCTTAGAAAAAGCTTATGCTGCCCAAGACGATTATCGCCATAAAATCTTTGCAGAAGGCCAACGAATTATTCAAATCGCCCGTGAAAAACATCTGCCGATTCTCGTTCTTTCGGGTCGGCCCTATCACGTTGATCCGGAAATAAACCACGCGATTCCTTCCCTCATCACTTCGCTTGGTTTCGCCCTCGTGAGTGAAGACGCGGTGGCCCCTTTGGAAGAAAAGAAAGGCGCGGTTGATGTCCTCAATCAATGGACTTATCACGCCCGCCTTTATCAAGCTGCCGAATATGTTAGCACCCAAAAAGATATGCAGCTCGTTCAACTGGTTTCTTTTGGTTGCGGGATTGACGCGATTACCGCCGATGAGGTTCGCCGGATTCTTGAGAGCCACAATAAACTTTACACGATGTTGAAGATCGATGAGATTTCGTGTTTGGGCGCGGTGAAAATTCGCTTGCGTTCTTTGAAAGCCGCGATGGAGGAAAAAGCATGAGTTACCCCGTCTTCACCAAAGCGATGAAAAAGACCTACAAGATTTTGATCCCCGACATGCTGCCGATTCATTTCACGCTCATTTCTTCAATTCTCAACACTTATGGCTACCATACCGAACTGCTTCACCTTTCGGGCAATGACGTGAAAGAAGAAGGTCTTCGTAACGTCAATAATGACGCTTGCTATCCCGCCCTTTTGGTTATTGGCCAATTCATCAGCGCCCTTAAAAGCGGCCGTTATGATCTTCACCATACCGCGGTTTTGATCTCGCAGACGGGTGGTGGTTGCCGCGCTTCGAATTACATCTTCTTGATTCGAAAAGCCTTAGCGCCTCTATTTCCGGATGTGCCCGTCTTGTCGTTTAACTTTTCGGGTCTTGAAAAAGGTAACAGCATNCGTTTCACGCCCGTCGAGCTTCTCAAAATGGGGCACGCCGCTTGCTATGGCGATTTTTTGATGGCGCTCTANGANCAAAGCAAACCTTATGAGACGAAAGAAGGCGAATGCGACGTCCTCCTTCAACAAGGAATCGCCCTGATTGAGAAAAGCTTCAAAAACGGAAGCTATGGTTTCCGGCGGCATTATTACCGTAAACTGTTGGCGATTTTTTCCGCGGTCAAGATCCCTTCGGAGCGGAAACCGCGCGTTGGCATCGTTGGGGAGATTTATGTGAAGTATTCGCCCTTAGCCAATAACCATTTAGCCGATTTCTTGGTCAAAGAAGGCGTCGAGGTTGTCGAACCCGCCTTGTTGGAGTTCTGTCTTTATTGTGCGAAAAATGCTCTTAATGACCGCAAGCGGTACGGTCTGAATAAAAAGACTTATCTTTTTTGGAAGTGGGGTTATCACTTCATGCTCCGCGAGACCGAAGTACAAAACCAAATCTTTGCGTCCTCTCACGTTTATTATCCGGCCGTTCCGTTTAAAGAAATTGAGAAAAACGCCAATCGGATTATCTCGGATGGCGTCAAGATGGGCGAAGGCTGGTTGATCCCGAGCGAAATGCTTTCGTTAGCCGAGCATGGCGTGAACAACATCGTCTGCTGTCAGCCTTTTGGCTGCCTACCGAATCATATCGTTGGAAAAGGAATGATGCATCCGCTCATGCGCCTTGCCCCCAATGCCAACGTTGCCGCGGTCGACTATGATCCTTCAACTTCCTATGTGAATCAAGAAAACCGTTTGAAGTTGCTTTTAGCCAATATTAAAAAATAACGTTTTTTTCGCTTTTTTTTCNTTTTCAAGGGCTTTTTTGCGGAGTTTTTCNCTTCTTGAAAGTCCTAAAGACGAACAGGGGTGANTTTTTCCTTTACTTTAGNCTAAAATAGACCTAGAGATTTTGACGAAACGCGGTTTGTCTTTTGCCTTCTTCTCCCTCCTTATGGAATTTACGGCAGAAAAAATTCAGGAAATCGTTTCGCTGGTCCCCGGAAACAAAGCGGTGCTCGCCTTGAAAGATGGGGTTATTTGTTTTCTTTATTATGATCCCAAAATGCCCGAGTATTTGGCTTTTGATGATGCCGTATTTTCATCGTCTTTCGTTTCTAATATGTCAGAGCTGATCATCGCGGATGACCGAGCTTTATTTTAGGACTCCATCACTCAAGCCCAAGCGGGGAAGAAAAATCATAGCTATTTCCGTGTTTACCATCATCGGCGCGGGTTCAGTTGGGTCTCCGCGGACTTTTCACTCTTAGAAGAATCGGACGGTTCGGAGATTTTCTTGGTGACCTATCAAACGGATCGCGATGAACAGTATCTTTATTCCGGAATTCTCAATTCGATTAAACGCGAAGTTTTGGTCGCCGATAAGAAGAGCAAGGCGATTCTTTACGCGAACCCCGCCGCTCGCGAAGCTTTTGCCCGCGAAGGGAAAAATCCTTTGGAAACGACTTGCTATGCTTGTCTTCATGATTTGAAACGGACATGTCCGGGTTGTGTCAAAAAACATGCGAGCGGCAAAACGCCTGACGAAGAACGTTTTAATCCCCGCAATCAACATTATGAGCGAATCGCCTCCCATTCGATTCTTTGGGGCGGTCGTGAAGCCATTATTTTTTACCTTGACGATATTACGAGACCCAAAGAAAACGGGTCGAACTTGAAGACCTCCTCCTCTCCCACGAAACTCAACTTCGGGCCGCGAAAGCTCTCAATGGCGTCGGACCGATTTCCAGCCGGGTCAATGGAGCGCTAAAGGCCGTTTTGAACTTCTTCGAAGCAGATCGCGCTTATATTTTCAAAGCGGAAGAGGATGGCCGCTTGAGCAACATCTATGAAGTTTGCGCCAAAGGAATCATCCCTCAGATCGATAAACTGCAACAGATGGATTCGCACTATATCGACCGTTGGATTGGCGCGTTTAAGGCCAAACAAGTTTTCCTCCAGGAAGACATCGAAACGATTAAAGATAGCGATCCTTCGGAATACGAACTGATGAAGAAGCAGGGGATTTCCCGCTACATCGAAGCGCCGATTCTCGCCGGGGGAAAATTCCTTGGCTTCCTTGGCGTCGATAACCCCGAACGGGCGAAGATGCTTCATTCTTCGGAACTCCTTCTTTCTTTCGCTTATGGCTTAGCCAACGCCTTGCTCAAAGACCGGACCGAACGCCAATTCGAAAACCATTCGCGCGAATTGGAAACCATTTTGCAGAAATTGCCCATCGGCCTGAGCGTAACCCGATTCAAGGATGGCAAGATCGTCTCACGGACCCTCAACCCGCTTTTTGCGGAATTGAGCGGGATCGCTCCCGAGACTTGGGATGGCGATTTGCACGCTTTCTTATCCAAGATTCCTTCCGTTGAACGTGGGCTTATCGAGCAAAAGACGGCGGAAGGGGCCCTGAAACCGGTCAGTTTCCGTCAAATATTCCCCTTTCAACTCAATCCCGACGGACCCATCCGTTATTACCAATGGGATTATTCCTCAAGCTTGCTTCACGATGAGATTCTCGTTTTGTCCGCCCTTTCAGATGTGACGAGCGAAAAAGAGAATGAAGCCAAGATCAAACGGAGCCGTCAGATGTATGAAACGGCGGCGGAACTCGCTCATATCAGCGTCTGGATTTACGATATCCCCAGCCACCGGATTTTCCTTTCGAGCAACACTGCGACCACGACGGACCGGGAAGCTTATGACATTCCCAAAACCATCGAAAACGTTCCGGAAAGTCTTAGCGCATGGATTGCGCCGAAAGATTTCACCAAAGCTTGCAATATGTATCGTCAGACCGTCAATGGCGCGACCTTGAATTTTCGCGATGCTGCGCCGCTATGCGCTGGACTTCTTTTTGGGGCTCCAGCAGGGATTATCGCTGGCGTCATCGGTGGGGTTGAACGTTTCTTCGCTGTCTATTGGGGCGCCGGGACTTTCACCCAGATCGCTTGTTCGATTTCAACGGTGATTGCCGGTTTAGCCGGAGCGGCGTTCCGCAAATGGATGTTCGACGATAAAAAACCGAGTTGGTTCTACGCTTTAGCGATTTCCTTGGTAGCAGAAGTCATTCATATGTTGATGATTTTCCTGACCAACATGGGGGAAGTTACTCGGGCGTTCGAAGTGGTGGAACGTATTGCGTTATGGATGATTCTTGGTAACGTGATCATCGTGACGGGCTCGACGATCGCCATCAGCCTTTTCGGCCGAGAAAAAATCTTTCCGGTCAACGAACAAAAACGTTTGGCCCAATCCTTCCAGCGTTGGCTTCTCCTCGATGTCCTTGTCGCTTTTTTCTCACCTCGTCATTTACTTATGTGATTCAGAAGCGCTTGTCCTTAGCCAATGCTGATAGCACCTTGAGTCTCAATATCTCCGATGTTAAAAACGATATTTCCGATGCCTCCGACACGAACCTCTTGTCGCTTACGGGTCGCATCGAAACGAAACTCGAAAACGATGATATCTATGTCGAGGGCAATTACAGCGATAGTGTAATTAACACGTATCTCGCCTCCCTCAGTCAACAAGCCAATTTCGATGTCTCCGAAATCAGTATCATTAACTCTAAAGGCATCATTGCGAATAGCAGCAATCCGGCGATAGTCGGTTTCAACATGAATCAAGGCTCCGGTGCTCAAGCCACCGAATTCTATGATGCTTTCTTCGCCTATCACGAAACGAGTTATGTTCAAAGCTATCGTCCGATTTCTTTGAATAGCAGCACTTATATGAAATACGCTGCAAAAACCGCCCCAAATGGTGGTTTCGTTCAGGTGGGTTATGATGCTGAACGCTTCCAAAAGGATGTCGATAGCGTCGTCGAAAACATCACCGTGAACCGCCACGTGGGTTCCGAAGGTTCCATCCTCATCGCGAACTCCGCTAAAGTATTGAAGAGCCAACCCAAAGGACATAGCGATACGAATCTTAGTGAAACGGGTCTCATTTTAGATACGGCGACCGAAAAAGAATCGACCCGGTTTACCGCCACGGTCTATGGCGAGTCTTCTTACGTCATGTATGTGGGCAATGAAGGCTATTTAATCGTCGCCGAACTTCCTGTGAGCGAAGTGGACTTCTCCACGAAGCTCTCCGTTTACGTGAGCGTCTTCATGGAAGTTGTCGTTTTCGAAATGCTTTTTGCCCCGTCTATTTCCTCATTAAGAAATTGGTGGTCGATAACATTGAACGCATCAATGGTGCCCTCGGCGAAATCACCGGTGGCAATCTCAATGTCTCGGTCAATGTTCGGACGAATGAAGAATTCGCTTCGCTGTCTGACGATATCAACTCGACCGTCGTAACCCTCAAAGGCTACATTAAAGAAGCGGCCGCCCGGATCGATAAAGAGCTGGAGTTTGCCAAGGAAATTCAACTTTCGGCCTTGCCTTCCGCTCTCGATGGAAAAGATCGTTTTGCTTTGAAAGCCAAAATGCGGACAGCCAAAGAAGTCGGCGGAGATTTCTATGATTATTTCCCCATCGATGATAACCGTCTTGCTTTGGTGATTGCCGATGTCTCAGGCAAAGGAATTCCGGCCGCTTTGTTTATGATGAAGTCCCTCGCCAGCAATTCGGAATTGACGCCCGGGATGATTTTGGAAAAAGCCAATGCGGAACTTGCTTTGGGCAATGACGCCGAAATGTTCGTGACGGTTTGGCTTGGTATCTACGATTTCTCCAAGCAGCTTTTGGTGACCGCAAATGCCGGTCACGAATTCCCGGCTTTGGCGAAAAAAGGCGAGAAGTTTGCCTACCTCAAAGATAAACACGGCTTCGTTCTGGCAGGCATGCCTACCTCGCGCTATAAAGAAACCGAGATTCCTTTTGCGCCTGGAGATACCCTCCTTGCCTATACCGATGGGGTTACGGAAGCCACCAATGCCGAGAATAAACTCTTTGGTGATGAGCGGCTTTTGAATGCCCTTAATGCGACGACGAGCGATAAGCCCTCTGAGCTGATTGCCAATGTCATGAACGCGATCGACGCCTTCGATGGAATGGCGCCGCAATTCGACAACATCACGATGCTTTCTTTCCACGTCTATTCGGAAGAAGAAAAAATCTATTGCCCTCGGGAAATCACTCTGGATGCGAAGATCGAGAATATTGAACCTTTGACCGCCTTTGTCGACCAAGCGCTTCAAGACTATGCCTGCCCGATGAAAGTCCAGATGCAAGTCGATATCGCCTTGGACGAGATTTTCAGTAATATCGCCCATTACGCTTATACTCCTCGGACTGGAACTGCTACGGTAAAAATCGAGAAGCTTTTCGCCCCGGATGGCGTCAAGATCGTCTTCACCGATAGCGGTCTTCCCTTTGACCCGTTAAAGAAGGCTGACCCCAATGTGAACGCCCCCTTAGAGGAACGCTCGATTGGCGGGCTCGGAATCTACATGGTCAAAAAGAGCATGGATGAAGTGAAATATGCTCACAAAGAAGGCCATAACCTTTTAACGTTAATCAAAAATTTCTAGTTGCTACGACCTTCGGAATTCCTTTTTAAACCCCACTTAAGAATGAGAAAGAAAAGCTTTAGGCTCTAAAACTGATATGAAAACTCGATTTTCTTTCTGAAAAAAGGCTTTCGGTATTTTCATATCAAAAACATAAAGATACAATAAATGCACAGGTGATAAGGGGGTTCAGACGGCATGAAAATTATTGTCGTGGATGACGAAATCGCCTCGCTTTCGATCTTTTTATCTCATGTGATCAACAACGATAATATTGAATATAAATTTTTTCTATCGCATCCAAAAAAGGCCGTTGACTATGTGAGTGAAAAGGTGGTCGATGGAGCCTTCCTCGATATTAATATGCCGGAGATTGATGGCGTCTCTTTGGCTCGGCTTCTTTTGAAAGCCAACCCCGAGATTCGGATCGTTTTCATTACCGGCTACACTTATGATGTCGAAGCCCTCGAAAAAGAGNCTTCGCCTATAAGCCTTATGATAGCGAGATCCTCAACCGTTTTATTGAGAAGGTTTATTACCATTCCACCAAACCGAAAATTCGTTTTCAGACTTTTGGGGCTTTCGATCTTTTCGTCAACGATACCCCCATTCGTTTTACCTCATCGAAGAGCAAAGAGCTTTTGGCCCTTTTGGTTGCTTACGATGGCTCCTCCTTGACGATGGATGACGCGATTTGCCATCTCTGGCCGGAGAAGGATATTGATTTGGCCAAGCGGCTTTATCGCGATGCGGTTTGGCGGCTCCGTTCCGTTCTCAAAGATTGCGGGATTCTTTTCTTGGTGGATTTTAAACGGGCGTTACTCTTCCTCCATAAAGAGGGCGCTGAATGCGATTACTGGTCTTACCTCCACGAGAATAGCGGCAATTACGATGGCGAATTTTTGATTGGCTACGATTGGTCCTTGGATTATCAAGCGCGTCTTGATTGTCTCCAATAACAGGGTTTTGCATAAAAGAGTGGCTTTTTGCAAAGGAATTATTTTCAATTCTTTTCTTTTTTGTGGGTCATTTTTTCTGCCGTTCTCGTTCCTAAGGTTGTTCTTAGAACAAGGGTCTTCTAAAATAGTAAAGCCATGGATGAACACGAATTATTAAAGCGTCGGATTCTTGAACTCGCCTCCCGCGCCTTAGAACGGGGTTACCCCACCCATACCGCTTTTATCCCTTTATCGGAACAAAGCGTTCTCTCGGAACTCGAAATTGAGCATCGGGCGAACCTCAAAGAAATGAAAATTGCTGGAGCCAGAGCTTTCTTTTATGGAGGCGGAGAAGAAAGCGAAAGCAAAGTTCTTTTCTTTTTGCCTGAATATGCCGATGAAGAAAGTGAAAAAGAAAATGAGCGGAATGGGGCGAATATCGTCGCCCTTCATATCGAAGGCAAGAAAGCGGCCTATGCCGAAGAATTGAGCCACCGAGATTACCTTGGGGCTTTGATGAACTTGGGTTACGAACGCGAACAGTTCGGCGATATCTTAGTCGAAGGCAAAGAAGCCTACGTTTTCTTATTTAAAGCCATCGCGGAAGAAGTCCAAAAATCTCTTCTCAATGTTCGTCACACCACGGTGAAGTGCACTATCCTCGCCCCTAAGGATTGCCCTTTTCATATCCACAAAGAAGAGAAAATGATCAACGTGGCTTCTCCGCGCTTAGACGCCATCGTTGGCGAAGTCTTTTCTTTAAGTCGGGAAGATGCCTCGAAACTCATCGAATCGGGCGCTGTTCTCGTGGGGATGAATGTGGTCGAAAACAAAGCCGCGCTTCTTAAAGGCGGAGAGTTGATTGCGGTGCGAGGCGAAGGAAAGTTTTTCTATGAAGGCGAAGAGAAGACCTCGCGGAAAGGTCGGCTCTTCGTCAAAGTTCTGATCTATCATTAAAGAAGGATCATTTATGGAACGAGCAAAAGTGATTTGTCATATGATGGTGTCTTTGGATGGGAAGACCATCGGTGATTTCTTCGATGCCCCCGAAGCGGAAAAGCCGGGCGAATATTATGATGAAATGACCCTGAAATTAGGACAAGGCTGGGGCTGCGGCCGCGAAACTTTTCAATATCTTTCTGATGAGACTACGGTTTTAACAACAGCCGAAGAAGTGCCGAGCGGGGACTTCGTTCTTCTCGATCACGAACATCCCTATTGCTTTGCCATCGATCGAAAAGGCAAACTGAAGTGGAAGAGCCCTTATAACGATTACACCGACAATCCCTCGCGGGTTGTCGAAATTACGACCGCTTTGGCGAGCCCTTCTTACCTCGCTTTCTTGCGAGAAAAGAAGATTCCTTATCTTCTTTGTGGCGAGAAAGATTTCGATCCGGAATTGTTCTTAAGCAAAATCAAAACCCTCTATGGGGTTGACCGCTTCGTCCTTTGCGGGGGCGGGCATATCAATGGTGTCTTCATGGCGGCGGGATTGATCGATGAAATTTCCTTGGTTGTGGCGGCGGTNAGCGATGGAAAAGAAGCCGNCCTTTCCTTCATGGAAATGGAAACTCCNTCCCCGAAAAGCTTCACTCTCCTCGAAGTCAAAAAACTCCCCGATAGCGGCCTTTATCTTCATTACGCCAAGAAGTAGGGTTCTCGTTAGAGCATAAAGAAGCGGGTTTTGCAGGGGATTTTACGAAAAACCCGTCGAAATGCCCTTCCCTTTTTGTTTTTCTTAATGGAATGGTAAAATATTCTTGTGAATGCATTGAGGATGTTTTATGAAGGCTTACAAGCCTATTTCGCCCCGATTCTGACCTTGATCATCTTCATTTTCATCGTGGTCCACAATTCGTTGGAACCTCGTTGGATTCGGAAGCTCTTTATCTATGAAAGCATTTTGCTCTTCATTTTGCTCATGGCTTCGTGGCTGGACAAAATCCTTGAAGGCTTTGGGGATGATGGTTTGGCCTTTTACTTCCGAAAAGGGACGAGCTTTCTCAACTTCGCTTTCTCGCCTCTTGCTCCGATTATCGCGGCCGTGCTTTATCGGAAAAAAGGTTTTTCTAGGCGCGACATTCTCTTTTTTCTCCCTGAAATCCTCAACTTGACCTTGTGTGTCGTTTCCTTATTCACAGGTTTGGTTTTTAATGTCACACCCACGAACGAATATTCGCGAGGCCTGTTGTTCTTCCTTCCCTTCGTCATCAATGGCTTCTATGCCGGCATGGTGGTTTTTTATTCGACGCAGCAGAAAGACCGACCCGATCAAAAACTCGAAACTTTGACGGTCTTGGTCCTCTTCGTTTGCATCTTTCTTGGTGTTCTTCTTCAACTCTTGCTTCATCTGCGTTTCTTGATTTGGTCGACTGCGGTGATGGCTTTGGTGATCTATTACATGGTTTTGGCCTATCAATTCTTGATTTACGACCAATTAACTGGCGCTTTCTCTCGCGATGGATTCCGGCTCAATTTCCAGAACCGCCGAGCCCGGGATGGTGTCTTAGCGATGATTGACCTCAATGGTTTAAAAGAAATCAATGATGCGCAAGGCCACGAAGTTGGCGATCACGCGCTCTATCAATTCAGCCAAATCTTGCTTCATAGCAAAATGCGTCCGTCCCGTCTTTATCGTTATGGTGGAGATGAATTCGTGCTTCTCGTGAAGAAAAGCAATGTCAAAGCGGTTCAGGTGATGCTGGCAAAGTGCGCCATCGATGCGGCTGCCTTAGAAGTGCCGCTCTCTTTCTCATATGGCGTCGTTGAAGTCCATAATGGCGATGATTTCTATTCGCGTCTCCAAGAGGCTGATACCCTGATGTATGAAATGAAGCGGACTATGAAAAATGGGGCCGAGAAAAAGCCGATCTCTCAAGCCGATATTTAATATTCTGAAAATCGCCTGATTTGGCCGATATTTGTTGCTTTTCTATCCCTTTTTGCCCTTTTCTCTCCTATAATGTATCGGCCATGAAGAAGTATTACTGGATTTTGGTGCTTTCTGCCGCCCTCGCCGCCGTCAATGTCCCTTTTAGCAAATACCTCTTACCGAAAGTTCCGGTCTTGCTCATCGCCGCTTTAACTTACATGGGCGGGTGTATCGGCGTTGGGCTCGTTTTTCTTTTCTCCCGTTTATCGAAAAAGAACAAAGATCCTTTGCTTAAGGGCAAGGATTGGTTTTATATCCTTGGCGTTAACCTCTGCGATTGCTGTGCCAACGTGATGCTCTTTTACGGCATCAGCATGCTCAATGGCGAGACCGCTTCTTTGCTCCAAAGTTTTGAGATTGTTACCACGGCGGTTTTAGCGTTTTTGATCTTCCGAGAGAAAATCACTTGGCGTCTTTGGCTTGCCATCCTTGTGGTTCTNGGNGCTTCCGTCCTTCTTAGCTTTAACCCCAATGAAGCGTTTAGCTTTAACTACGGGGCGTTACTCATCGTGGCGACAACCCTATGCTGGGGCGTGGCGAATAACCTCGCCAAGAAGATTTCCGATAAAGACCCGATTGAGTATTCTTTCTTTAAGTGCCTAACGCCGAGCATCGTTCTTTTTATCATCGCGATGAGCACCCATTCTTTTTCAAGTGATGTCGGGGCGATTGCTCTTTCTTTGACCGATGGTTTTTTAGCCTATGGCGTTTCAATTATCTTGATGATGGTGGGCTTCCGTCACTTGCCCGTTTCTTTAGGAACTGCTTTCTATTCGCTGAACCCTTTTATGGGGGCAATCTTCTCGCTGATCATCTTCCAAGAAATCCCGTCTTGGAACTTCTACGTCGCGATTGCCTTGGTTGCTTTGGGCGAGGCTTTAGCGGCTTACGATGGCATCAAAAACGAACGTGATAGCAAAGCCTTGGAGAAGAAAAATTCGCCCCCAGAATCCGCACCAAAAGGTTAGGATAAAAAGAAGAAATCCAACGCTTTTTTTCGCGGGCTTTCTTTGACTTTTTTGGTGGATTAACATTTGATCTTTTTTGGTTTGCTCAAGACATGATCGGTTTCAAGAAAACGCCTGCGTTTTGAGAGGGCAATCGCTTCAAAATGCCCTGACAACAAAAACGGTTATAGGAGAGGTCAAAAATTTCAAGGCCGTTTTTACGATGGCGGTAGCTTCAATTTCGGGATCCAAAGGTGATAATTTCCGTCGGTAAACCTAGCTCAAGTGTTTTGCAGTAAACTTAAAGGTCAAGGCTTATCTTTTTCTGTAAACAAATGAAAACTCCTGAGAAAATGGGCACCAAACCTATTTTCTTTTTCATTTGATAAGCTATAATTTACGAATAAAAGAGGCTGATATACCAAGGTGGGTCTTGGCTTCAGCTTGGGTGAAAATCTCGATGAAAAAAGAGAGAAAACCGTGGTCGCGTCGCAAGAAGATTTGGATGAGCGTTCTTTTTGTTTTTCTCGCCTTCGTCGCTTCGGTGGGTTTGCAATTTGGCTACAACATGTTGTTTGTAACCCCAGTAGGGGATAGCGATTTGGCTTCTGACGCAACCGATGGCTTGGAGCAAATGCTCCATGATTCTTTGACCTTAAGCGATGCGTATTTTGCGGATAGTGCGACCGTTTCCAGTGCCTTATCAGGCACCATTCAGGAATTAAATTATCGCAATGACTGCTCTGATTTCGATGCCAACGCCTTATTAAGGATTTATTTAGAAAATCAAAATCGGCTCGATGAAAAAAATAAGAACGAAATCAAGACTTGTTTGCTGAAATTCAAATATTGGCCGAGCGAAGGCGATGGTCGGGATGATGGCATGTGCTTTTGGAGCGAAAACCACCAGTTGATGTTCTCGGTCGCTGATTATCTTGCCGGAAACCTTTGGAAAGATGAAACCTTCTGCGATGGACGAAAAGGAAGCGAACACGTTACCCTTGCCAAGTCCCGCATCGAAGCGTGGATGGAACTTCGCTTCACTTATGGTTTTAGCGAATATTATTCGAATAACTATTACCCGGAAGACATCGGCCCGATGTCCAATTTCATTCAATATGCTTCCAGCGATGACGAGACGATGCGAAGCAAAATGAAAATCATCCTGGATTTGCTTTTCTACGATCTCGCTAGCCAATCTTGGAAATATACGAGCAATGAGGGGAAAACCTATTACGCTTTCATGTCGGCAGGAGGACGGATGTACTTCGATAACAAAGCCTCGGATGACACTGGCAACCGCCTCCGGCGCTACGTGGATTACCTTCTGGGCCTCAACCAAACCGATTATGGCTCTTGGAATGCCACTTTCTTTAACTGCTTCCGGCATATGTACGAAGCGAAAGACACCTCGGGGAAGGCTTTTTATCAATTGCCCGAAGTCATTAAGGCGATATTTGACGATCCTTCGGATGAGCAAATCGTGAAATCCTCCTCGTCATTGGATTGCGAAGAACTCAAGAGCGAGGGTTTGGTTGGGATGAGCGATAAACAAATCATGGCCCAGTTAGGCGAGGAAGCCTTTTCCAATCCTGAAGTCATTGATAATTCGATCGCTTTTATGAACAAATATTCGCTTTTCCGGAATGAAATGCTGAATGACTTCAAGATCGTGAATATTTATCCCCTTGTTTGGACGCATTCGCTCGGCGCCCTTTCCCGTCAGCTTCATCCTTCCACCGATGGCAAAGCGGTCCAACGCGGCAATGTCTACACCTATCAAACGAGCGACTATACCCTGTCCACGAACCAAGCCTACCAACCTGGCGAATATGGTGACCAGCAACAAATCGAACTGGCAACGCTCAGCAATAACGTTTCCGTTTTCTCCTTGCAGCCGATGCGGAATTCCACGCGGGAGAATTATTGGGTTGGTCAAGGAAGAATGCCTTATTCTGTCCAAGAGAAGAACATCAATGTTTCCCTCTTCACGATCCCGAGCAAAGCCGGTCTTCTTGAGCCTCATGTCGCGAGTTTTACCCACACCTATTTCCCCCTCGGTCTCTTTGACGAAAGCGATGTCACTCATTTGAGTGAAGGCTATATCTTTGGACGGAAGAACAATACCTATATCGCCGTCAAGGGAATGAGCAATTCCTCCGCGGCAACCTTTGCCTTCAAAAACGAGATGAGTGGCGTGAGCGAGGATGACTTAACCAAAGATCGTAGCAAGATCAAAACCAGCGTGAAGGCTCTCATCGAGGCTAGTGGCAACCTCCATTACGACTTGATTTTGAACGGGGGTGACAAACAAGCTATCGTCACCGAGCTTTCGAGTTCAAAACAGGATGCCTCTTTTAACGCTTTTAAGACCCGTATCCTTGCAAATCCCGTCTCGTTTGACGCTTCTTCCTTTGCCTTATCTTACGTTTCCAATGGCGCTTCTTTGCAAGCGATGTATAACCAATCGTTCCTCGTCAATGGTGTGAGTGAGGACCTCCAATATGCCCGTTATGAATCCCCTTATGTTGAAGGCGGCAAGCTTGCTCGAAAGGCATCCAATATCACCTTTGCCTTTGGGGGTAAAAGCTTAGCGTTGGACTTCGATCATCTTAAACGGGAGCAAAATGCATGATTCTCGCCGTTCAAACCTACAGCGTTCACGACGAATTGATGCGCGATTTCGAGGCTACCTTTCGCCGGCTCAACTCTCTTGGCTTCACCGCCTATGAACTTTCGCACATTCCTTGGAACGACAAAACCATGAAACGGCTTGAAGCTTTGCAAAAGGAGCTACCGCTCGAGGTCGTTTCTTTGCAAGTTAAGCCGGCAATCCTTGCCCAGCGGAAAGAGGAAATCGCGGACTATGCGCATCGCCTTCATTGCTCGAATGTCATTGTCTCGATGATCCCGCCCCGCGTCATTCTCGGAAATGAGAAAGCTTTCTTTGATTTTATCGATGAACTCAATTCCTTGGCCCTTTATTATCAAAAACAAGGTCTCCAGTTTGGCTATCACCATCACCATTGGGAGTTCGTTCGTCTTCATGATGGTGAAAGCCGCTTATCGCATTTGGTTCATGATACTCATAACGTCGTTTTTGTGAACGATACCTATTGGACCGCCCGCTCTGGCGTCGATCCCGCCGACACCATCGCCCTTTTTGGCGAAAAGCTTTTAGGCGTTCATCTCCGCGACATCCAAGACGAGAAAGCGCTTTGGCAGGTCAAAACGAAGGATGCTTCCCTCGGCGAAGGCTATCTCAATTTCG
>JGI20225J20221_1001904_pt1 | contig 18045 bp, 17 predicted proteins | sample BioMet4_FD_20221 | JGI IMG/M metagenome (IMG submission 20221) | reverse complement strand
AGAAGAGATACATATTCTTCTCAAATTACTTCCTGCGTGGTTTTCGTCATCAATTCCTTTTTCTCTACTGTTTTTTTTTCTTCATGATATTCTTCTTTTTGGCGCTCCGGAAGCAACCACGCTTTGGGAGCTTGCCCTCCTATCCACAAGCGCAAGAAGCACACTTTCCTTTTAAAGACGGCCCGCCCATTGATGCCCCTTGTTTGAAATGCTGCGCATTCATAATTATGATATTCTGTCTACACGTCTTTTGGGAAAACAAATCATCCGCGGCTCAAAGGTTTGTCCGATTCAGGGAAGAACGCAGAGCGCACGCGCTTTTTAAAAAAATGAAATTCTACCTGCTTCATTTTCTTTTCATCATAGCAGTTTGCTTCGTGACTCCCGCTCGAGTCAATTGTTTTTTCATCCTTTTTGCAAAACGTTCTGTCACCGTTCTGCAGCCACACTTTTCTGCTGGAAGTCATTATTCACTCAAAGATTTTTTGCCGCTTATGCACTAACCATTGTATACCGCGCTCGCCACCGCACTTATCTGTACCGTCCACTTCATTTGTCTACGCTCTTTCCTTCTTAAAATAAAAGACCCGTTTGGGCGTCTACTGCCAGAAAATGGGCGCGTCTCATCATAGCAGCATTGAAGCTTTTGGGTGGCACAGTGTATGCATAAGGCTTCACCTGCAATGCCGATAGCGCTGGACACAGTCCCTTTGCCGCCACTTTGAGCTCTTTTAAGTCATATGGGTTTCCCGGTCATCGCTCATTTTTCTGGCACAAGCATCACTTGTTCTGGCCATTTGCATTTAGACAAAATATATGTACCGCTCTCAAAATGGCCAGACGCAATTTTGTGACGCCGCAACGGCTTTTGTCACCATATAAACTTGATGGCGGGTGATAAAAATTTATATTCCCTACTGTGGCAAAGGGAACTGGTAAGCGCTTTTTGGATTTTGCTTTGCACTCAGCGCCGGAGATGCAACAATTCCGGCTCGTACTTGCAATTTCCTCATTTTGACACACTGTCACTCTTTACCTATCGTCTGGCAGGAGGCTATCATTTTAACGAGTCGTTTTGCACCTGGAATAATTCTTGCCTACTCTGCGCACTTTTCTTTTTACTTTCCAAATATCTGCAAGGAGAAAAATCATAATGTACTTTAGCGCGCAAAATATTTACAAAGCATGGGACACCGTTACGGTAGATTTTTCCTTTACCGCTGAACACGGAACAATGACTGCAATAGTTGGTCCCAGTGGAAGCGGCAAGTCTACTGTACTCAGACTCATTGCAGGTCTTGAGCAACCAGACGCGCACGGCACAAGCGAAATGCACATCTTTCTTGACGGCAACGAAACAACACATCTGTCACCGGGCAGACGCGACACCGGAATGGTTATGCAGAACGGAGCGCTCTTTCTTCATCTTACCGTGGAGGACAACGTATCATACGGCCTTGAGTGCAGAGGTTTTTCAAAAAAAGAAAGTCGGGTGCAGGCAGAATCATTCCTTGCAAAATTTAACCTGGCAGGCTTTGCAAAACGATATCCAGAAACACTCAGTGGCGGCGAAGCACAGCGTGTGGCGCTTGCGAGGACTCTTATTGTGCACCCAAAGCTCGTGCTCTTTGATGAACCCCTTTCGGCAGTAGACGCACCGCTCCGCAAGAAACTTGCAGATGACATACGGGCAATGCAACGCGAAACCGGCTTCACCGGCATCATGGTAACGCATGATATTGAAGAAGCAAAGGCAATCAGTGACACGATTATTCTTCTTGAAAAAGGAAAAATGAAATGGCAGGGAAACCCGTCTGCATTCAGCGAAGAATTATTTTAATCGCTTCTACAAACTGTCCCCGCTTATTTTTTTATTTGTAACAACATCAACAAACGACGTGCTGTTGACCGGACGCGAATAGTAGTATCCTTGGAAATATTCACAGCCTATATCGATAAGCGACTGCATTTGTCTACACGTTTCAACACCTTCCGCAAGAACCGCCATATCAAGTTCTTTAATCATTGCAATAGTGTATTTAAGAGAGACCGCCGCCTTAACGCTGTTCTGCGCAGCCCAGACAATTGATTTGTCAAGTTTGACTACTGAATAGGGGTACTGCATGATTGCAGCCGTATTGCTATAGCCGGTGCCATAATCATCAAGTGCAAAACGTATGCCGCGATTTGTCATGGAGCTCATCACCGACTGCAAACGGTCACCGCTATTTGCCGCTGTTGTTTCGGTAATTTCAAAATTCAAAATATTATGAGGAATGCTATATTTGTCTATCACTGCAAAAAGACGCTGCGTAATATTTTCCTGCATACATTGAACAACAGAAAGATTTACATGTATTGTCTTGATGCCGTAATCTTCAGGGTGAACTTCTTGAATAAACACACACACCTTTTCAAGAACAATCTCACCTATTGCAAGAATCTCACCGTCCTTTTCTGCCATTGGAATAAATTCATCAGGCGGAATAAAGCCAAGCGTTTTATCCTGCAGACGGACAAGTGCTTCTGCGGCAGTATATTTCTGTTCAGAAACGGAATAAATCGGCTGGTAAAAAACATCAAATGACTTATGCTGAACTGCATTTACAACTGCCTGTTCAACAGCAGTCTCGCGCCGCTTCTTGGCAAGAATGTCCGCGCTTCCGTAGACAACAAAACTTCTTCTGCTTTCCTTTGCCTCTTTGAGAGAATAGTCTATGGTATCAACGACATCACTCAATGTGCTCACATTGTCAGGATAGCTTACGCAGCACAAATATGCCCACAAGTTGATTTCTATATTGTTTAGATAATATGGTTTGTCAAAGCGGTCAATGATGCGGTCAATCCATTCGTGACAGTCACGAGCATCAGGAACAACTATTGCAAACTGCGTTCCTGCCATGTGGAACACTTTATTTTTCTTATCAAGGCTCACCAGGAATTTCTGAAATCTGACGGAGCAGAACATTTCCGTTTGTCATTCCAAATTTTTCGTTAATATAACCAAAGCCGTCAATTTGCAACACAGATGACAGAGAAATTTTTCATGTCCGGCAAGCAGACCCGCCTACTATCTTTATAAACAGATTGCGGTTGGAATGTGCCAGTGTGCGCATCCATATACTCAAGCGGATTCTGCAATGCAAGATAAATAAAGAAACATTGCAAACGCAATACATAGTTCCTGCAGCCAAGAATTGAGTATAAGAATCTGAATGACATTCAGCACAAGGCTTTCTATCGAATAAAAAAGAACTGCGATCTTCTGCATACGCCGAAAAGAATTGTCATATGACGCAAGCACAAGCAAGCCAGCTCACCACATGTAGTATAATTGGCGCAGAGACATACAAAAGAATATTGACGGCACCACGTTGTATACACACCGCCGTCAAGAGTTAAACATGATTCCTGTCATCGGGGTACAAGAAAGTATAAAAGCACAGCGCAGAGCAAATACGGCAGCGATATCATCTCCTGCTTGCCACCTGTCATGAATTTTCTGTTTTCATACACCATCCAGCAGTATGCAAAAAGAAAATAGGCGCCAAGGCACTAGATTTTGCACGAGCATATGCACAACATGCACAACATAGTTTGCAACAAGATAATTCGTTCCCCAATAGCGTGCCCTGCAATTGCCGCAACCATATCTGTAATTGTTGACAGAAAGCGAAAAGAGGCAGCAGATATCCCATAGACCGCGATTCTGACGAGTTGCAAATTCTTATATGATACAAAAAACGATATACAGAATAAGATCTATAATAAATGCCGCTATGTCAAAATCTATAGTCCCTCATTTAATTTGAAAAGAAGGATGGCAATTTTTTGGCGCTGATTTCAAAATTCATAAAAGGTTCCTTTTCTAAGCAATATTTTTAAAACTTTGTATCATTATATCTCACTTTTTGGAAGATTTTTGCAATAAAAGCTCATTGTTTCCAAATATTTCACTTTTCATACAAATGCTTTATTTCTGTATAACTTTTGGCTATGTTTTAAATTATGTGAAAATATTTTTTCATTTCAATGCTTCCTCTTGTGGAATTGCGCGGAAGCAATCCCTTTTTCCCAAGGCATATCATCGTTCCAATTATTTCCTTCATATATAATAAAGCATTCATTTCAGGCAATATGGTTCCGGTTTTCCAATCATCTACCTTTTTGCCCGCAGGTTTCTTGAAGTGGGGGAAGGATAAAAAAGTCATTGGTAAAATATGTGCGCCTTTTTTCTGGAAAAAAGGAACAAAGGCAGGACTCCAGTCTTCAAAAAAAGGCAGGAAGAAGCCTGTTTCTAGCGCTCGCGCTTTTTGTTGCCATACCAATTCCCGGAACAGGCGCATGGACAGGCACTCTGGCGGCAAGCCTGCTCGACATGGACTTCAAGGACACAACACTCGCAGTGACTGTCGGAGTTCTTATTGCAGGAATAATCATGATGCTTGCAAGCCTTGGCGCATTCAGCGCAATAGCAGCTTTCTTTGCAAAATAACAAAATCGCAACAGACAGACATAACAATTGCCTGTTGTGAGTAAATTCGTTATATTTAAACCACATTATTTTTTTCAGAGGCACTTATGGCAGAACAAGAGAATTGTACACACGACTGCTCTTCTTGCAAACAGAACTGTGAGTCACGCGACATGCATGAAAAACTTCACGAAGGCTCAAGCGTAAAGAAAGTAATAGGAATCGTAAGCGGCAAAGGCGGCGTAGGAAAATCGCTCGTAACAAGTATGCTTGCTTCAAAAATACAAAAACACGGCTTCCGCACGGCAATTCTTGACGCAGACATCACCGGTCCTTCAATACCAACAGCTTTTGGATTGAGCGAAGAAAAGGCTGTTGGCGGCTCAATGTCAGATAAAGACGGCAAACAAATTGAATATATAAAACCAGTCATCAGCAATTCAGGCGTACAGCTCATGTCAATGAATTTCTTGCTTGAACATGAAACAGATCCTGTCATTTGGAGAGGTCCAGTCATTGCCGGCGCTGTAAAACAATTCTGGACAGACGTAGTATGGGACAACGTTGACTTCATGTTTGTTGACTGTCCTCCGGGAACAGGAGATGTTCCGCTCACCGTATTCCAGTCAATTCCTGTAGACGGCATCATCGTGGTTGCGTCTCCTCAGCAGCTTGTACGCGTCATTGTTGAAAAAGCAGTGAACATGGCAAATGCAATGAAGATTCCGGTGATTGGCCTTGTAGAAAATATGAGCTACGTAAAATGCCCGGACTGCGGCAGAGAAATAAAAGTCTTTGGTGAAAGCAATATTGACGGCATCGCAAAAGACTTTGGTCTTAAAGTGCTTGCCCGCATACCTATTGAAGAAAAAGTTTCCGTTACTGTGGATAATGGCGAAGTAGAAAATCTTGATGTAGAATATCTTGATGATGCTGCAAGTACCGTTGAGTCACTCATAAGGAAAATTTAATGACACCTGATGAAGCACGCGCTCTGGCAGAAAGTAATTTCCACAATGGATGCACTTGCTCACAGGCAGTGCTTTGCACCTTTGCAGAAGACCTTGGGCTTTCAAAAGAAAATGCAATGAAAGTTGCACTTGCTTTTGGAGGCGGCATGTGCCGAATGCGAGAAGTGTGCGGTACGGTAAGCGGAATGCTCATGGCGCTTGGCATGCTCGAAGGATGTGGCGATATTTCTCCAAAAAATGAAAAGGACGGAGTATACGAACACGGTCAGCTGCTTGCACAAAAGTTTAGCGCTGACCACGGTTCAATTATCTGTCGCGAGCTGCTTGGTCTTGTGCCAATGGGAACTTCAACGCTCGGCCGGTCACAAGCACAACTTGCAGAAGGCAAAAGCAATGAACTTGCGGAAATGACTGTTCCAACTTCCGCGCCTCGTACAGAATCATATTATAAAAAGAGACCGTGTGAAAAACTTTGCGGAGATGCCGCTGCTCTTTTTGCAGAATACCTTGCAGATAAAAAATGAATTCTTTTTCCGAAGCAATGCAAGGCAAACGGCTCGTCTGCGCACCAATGGCTACATTAAGCCATGAGGCGTTTAGATTAGCCGTTGAAAAATTTGGTGGCTGTGATGAATACTTCACTGAGATGATAAATGCCACTTCTCTGCTCAACCGCGGACCGTTTGAAAAGTATTATCTGCTGAACGGTCCTGTTCCAGAAAAAATTGTATGGCAGCTGACTGGTACTGCTGCAGAACCCATTGCCTCCGCAGCGTCTGTTGTTGCGGAACTTGGTGGCATTGGGGTTGATATCAACATGGGCTGTTCTGCACCACAGATATACAAAACAGGAGCAGGCATTTCATGGATGCTGAAACCACTTGAACAGACAGAAGCGCTTGTACGAGGGGTAAAACATTCTCTTGAGGAATTTGAACATGCCTCGGGTAAACACCTGCGGCTCAGTGTAAAGTGTCGTCTTGGCCCGGAAAACTTCACTGACAATTCTTTTTTCTCGTTCACAGACATGCTTGTCCAAAATGGCGTTGAGCTTATCACCCTTCATCCGCGCACGATGAAAGAAAAATACCGGCTTACGCCAAGATATGAATATGCAGAACAGCTCTGTCGCCGGTATGCAGAACAAAACATATCAGTTTATCTCAACGCGTTGCATGTCAATGACGAATTGAGTCCGCCACAATTTTGCATTGAACCAAAGCGCCTTCAATGTTCCCGGCATCTATGATGGCGGTCGCGCTGTAGCACAAAAAACCGGGTTGTTTGGCAGAACTCAGGCCAAGAAGCCGAATCAAAGGGCACTCATTCCATAGACTGGTCGGCAGTTTTGCCCACTCGATTTCATAGACATATGTCTCCGCTGTTCCAGCCGCCGAATTTTTAACAAAACACGTTGCAGCGATTCTTTGCTACTACTGTTTGAACTTTTTCCTTCACATTATTTTTCAGATAAAATGCAAAATGCAATCTTCCCGTTGAAGACAGCAAATTCCGCGTCAAACGATTATTTTAACAAGAACCTGTCCTGATTCATTCTGCACAATACTAACATTTAATTATTTTTCTATAAGCAACGACTTCTGCTGATATTTTGGCAGGAACCGCGCTTACTCTACCCAACGCAGTTTCAAAACTTACCGAAACAACATATTCGCCGCCCATTAGCTGCTATTCCCGGAATGCCACAATCTGAACCGTGACCCGTATTCATCATGGGTACACACTTGCACCTTTGCCACAATACTTTTGTGGCCAAGCGAGATTAACCATTCTTTTGTCTGAACGCCACCTGCTCAATACGAAAAAAGGAAGATGGAGCATTGCTCCAAGAATGGCGGGATAAATTTGCCCCCACCCATTCTCGTTTCAGAAATGGACCTAGGACTCCATATATTTTGCCTACGCCCATACAATCTCCGCAGACCGCAGGAGGTAAGAATACAGCTCATCGCGCGCACGGGGTAATTCCAACGTAAAAAAAGACGCCGTTCTTCCTTCAAGCTCCTCACCTGTTTTAATCATCACGCGGGAAAATTCCACTTTCAAAGGCCAGTGTGATAATGACACGCGGAAAAACTCAAGCCTTTTGTATTATGCAACGTGATGAGCGTCACGCTGTCTTTTCCGCCATCTTCACCTTCAGCATTTTCCAATGGTAACGGTCAAAGCACTCTATATGGTCAAGGAAATCAAAGCAGGCCTGCTTTTGTGCACGGATAGAGCAACCGCACTGTTTCACCAAATTCCTGAATGTTTGCAGTTTTTTGTGTGCCGGCAATTTCATCCTGAGACTTGTGATACTCAACAAGCCCTGCTCGTTCCACAACCTTTTCTACGAAGTATGACAGTTTGCCGGGGTCAGCAGTTTTTTTTTTGCTACAGGCTGCTCCGGCTTCAACAGTCGCTTCCACGTTAGGTATCATCTCTTCAAATTCTTCAACAAGTTCGCAGAACTGCTTTACACCGTCTGCCGTTTTTTTTGACAGTTTCACCGCTTTGCATCCGGACAAAATTGAATCGCCTTCTTTACCTGCGCAATGATTTTATCTTGAGAAGTGGTCACCTATGCCGCGAGTAAGGTTTATTTATTATTCTCCGGAATGCAATTTCATCACGTTGGTTGGCACAGAATGCAAGCCATGCAAGCGCGTTCTTTTATTTCCTCACGTTCATAAAATTTTAGAGAACCAACTACCCGTATAGGGAATTTTTTTATGAAGAAATTCTGTTTCAAAATCCAAGCGACTGTGCGTTGGTACGTATAAAATTGCCCAGTCACTGTACGGCACGCCAGGCACCTTATTGCCATCTTTATCTTTCTGCGTCTTATGTGCCTGTTGAATTAGTTCCGCACAAAATTGAGTTTCATCGTCCTGCGTTGGTAAAAAGACAAGTGTCGGCTGTTTGCCCTTTCCGCGGACGGCAACAAGCGTTTTGCCAAGACGGTCATCGTTATTTTTTACCACGCTGTCTGCACATGACAGAATTTCACTCGTCGAGCGATAATTTTTTTCAAGGCGTATGAGCGATGTGCCCGGAAATTGTTTTTGAAAGTTCAGGATATTCTGTACTTCAGCGCCACGAAACTTATAAATTGACTGATCATCATCACCAACCACGCACACATATACGCCGGCATTTTCTTCCACTCCGGCAAGTTGCTGGAGCAATAGAAATTGCGCAACGTTTGAATCCTGGTATTCGTCCACCATGATAACCCGGTAGCGGTAATGAAGCCGCGCGCGTATTTGCTCATTGTTTTTGAGCACAAGATATGGCAGCATGATAAGATCGCCAAAGTCAACATTGCCGGTAGCACGAAGCCTCTTTTCATACGCATCATATATGTCTGCAAAGGCACTGTCGCTTTCTATCGTACCAAGCTCGCCACTGTCTGGAGTAAAACAATAATCTTTTGCCAAAGAAATTTTATGAGCCGCTTGAGCCGCCTGCTGTCTTGTCAAAGACGGAACTGCTTTAGACACAAGCGTAACCATGTCGTCATCATCGTACACCGTAAAATTACCGTCTATTCCGGCTTCGTTTGCATACAGACGCAAAAAAAACGCACCAAAGGAATGGAATGTGCGAATCTGAGCTTTTGCGGCGCGCTCATCAAGAGCAACGGCACGCTCTTGCATTTCCTTTGCAGCTTTTTTTGTAAATGTCACTGCAAGTATAGAAGCGGGGTCAACATGTTTTTGAGAAATAAGATATGCAATTTTTGTGGTGATGACGCGAGTCTTTCCAGAACCGGCGCCTGCGAGAATAAGCAAAGACGAGCCGTCATGTACAACAGCGGCTTTTTGTTCAGGATTTAAAACTGAAAGATACTCATCTGGTTCCACAGTATTCACCATCAATGTCAAATTCCGTCGCAGCAACCGCTTTTACTTTAATCACTGCGCCAGGCACAATGGACTGCACTGCCTCTGCATCATCAAGATCGTACCGTATGACAACATTGCCGTCAACTTCCGGAGCCTGAAACCATGCTCTGCCAATTGCAAAACCTTCATCAGATTTGTCTTTGTTTTCAAGCACTTCCTCAACGAGCACATCATATATTTTTTTGCAGCGAGCCTTAAGCCGTCTGCCGGTAATATCATGTTGAATTGCTGCAAGCGCATCGGCGCGTGACGCAGCTATTTTTTTTGCGACATGTCCCTTATATGACGATGCAGGAGTTCCATCTTCACTGCTATATGCAAAGCAACCTGACCAGTCACTGTCTATTGCCTTCAAGAATTTTTCAGTCTGAACGGCATCTTCTTCCGTTTCGCCGGGGAATCCTGTAAGGAACGTTGTGCGTATTGCAGCTTCAGGCAGCGCCGCACGAATATCTTTTACAAGCTGCACGTATGTCTTATAGTCACCACGTCTGTTCATTGCGTGAATTATTTTATCACTTCCTGATTGGAACGGAATGTCAAAGTATGCAAGGAAGCGTTTGTCTTTTTGCATGATGGGAAGAATGTCGCGGTTGAAGTGATCTGGATGAATGTACAAAAGACGTATCACAAAGTCACCTTTTACCGCTGTTATTTTCTTAAGCAGCTGTGCCAGCGGCGAACTATTTTTTTTGTTAGAAGGCTGCGCTGTTCCGTACACATCGTCATATGCGTTTGTACCGCTGCCAAAGACATCATCTTCTTTGCCACAACCGTACGCCGCCAAATCCTGCCCAATAAGATTCAATTCATGCACACCGTTCTTTACAAGCGATTTAATCTCACTGACAATTTCATCTGCTTGGCGAGAACGCAAATCACCACGTATAAGCGGAATCGCACAGAATGAGCAATGGTTATTGCATCCTTCCGTAATTTTAACATACGCGCTTCCTTTAAAAGAAAGAAGCGTATTTCGGTCTCCACAGCAGACACCTTTTTGAGCAGGTGTTACCACCGGACGATTTCCTTTTAGCAAGGAACGAACAACGCCATCGATTTTTGACAAATCTCCGTTACCAAAAATTGCATCAGCTTCCGGTAAATCATCTTTAAAGACAGTGGCATATCGTTCTGCAAGACAACCTGCCAAGAAGATTCTTTGCATGAGGATACAACTTACCGCGCATTGAGCCACGCTGTCAAGGCTTTTCTTTTTTTGCGCTCTCAATAAAAGCCACAACTATTTTATCAGAATTAAATCTGCGTCCGAAGGCCTCATCAGTCCTTACCAGACCCATCGCTTCAAGACGCGTAATCAACAGTTCACCGTCAACCTGATTCTTTTGCGCCAACCATGTTGATCAAGAAAGAAATTTTTTTTAGTCAAAGTTCCATTACCACCAGCCGGTACTTGCCCTCTTCCATCTTTAACCCATTTAATATCTTCTGCCTGAACACTGACCAGCCTTGCCGACTTCAACGTCAATATGTCTTTGTATCAGCAATCACCTGAATCTTGAGTTGCGTTGATGTTGCTCATCCACAAAACGGATTGCAATTGCTTGCAACAATGTTCACGATGCTCACCGCTTGCCATAATAATCTTTCAACAGTGTGTCTTTGCGGTCAACACGATAAGCGAAACACCACATGCAACCCGCGGAAGAGAACACATTGACCGCATATTACGGATATGCGCGTGTATCTTCAAGCCAGCAATGTCTGGCTTTATATTTCTTGACTGGCACTGAGTCGTTTGTCGCTGTTGTGTTGCGCACAGCCAGGAGTTCCTTCAACGACACAGATCTCTTCAAGGAGGGAAAGTCTCATCTTTTTTAAGCAATACGAATTTCAAGCCGCCTCTTGCAAACCGTCCAGTGCGCTAATGTCGGCTTACATAAAGTATCAATTCAGGGATTGCCATCACCATCTACATCAAGCTCACGTTCTTCGCTTAAGTCAAGAATTTGATTGCCAACAGGAAGTTGATATTGGTGAGTTGCCCGAGCGTATTGCTTACGGTTGAAGTACAATGGCTCCGGCTGCATCTTTTCCAGGGAATAATAATCTGAATCGCCCCTGTACAAGCGTTTTGTCAACGCAATATTGGTAAAGTTCCATACTGATGCACCCATTCATATTCTGCTGCAATCGTTTCAGCCTTCTTATTTTTTATTTCCGGCATACTTAAATGGCAAAGAGATAAATGAAGAACGCAAGAAGCCAACGCCCTCCGACAATGGAACAAGTGATGATAAGGCGGAAGCAGATAACTTGGCTTTTGCTTTACCAGAAGTCCTTCTGGAAACCGGCGACTCCTGAATATTCTTTTCGCGTGATACAACTATAAGCACTTCGGCAGTATCAACGCCGAGATAATCAGAATAATTTTTTAGGAATATCCAACAAAGATACGGCTCACCAGGAAAGGCTGCCGCATCTTCAGTTTCAAGAGCCTTCAAGATATTGTCTGGTAATTGTTGTGTCACGCTCGATTGTGGTCAAAGTCGAGCATCTTATCATTCACGGGCTTTCTTTAAAATTGCAACCATAGCTTTCCATACTGCATTACTCCGAAAAAAGAAAATTATTATAACTGTTTGCGGAAGACGGCGGGTTCGTACATAAAACGCTGCTCAACTGATTCCGGGAGTTTAGTTTGTAATTTGAAAAATCAAATGTGAATGTCTCTGATTGAGGCGTAACAGCAACACAACACGTCTAATCAGCTTTGTCTGCGGGTTGATTGAAAGTTTTATCTGTCTGAAACGCCTCTGAAGAAGTGGCGGCCCGGTGTGTAAAAATAAGATTTACCACCCATCTCATCGCTACCTTCAGCCAGCGGAACAGGATCCTGTCCTGTTTCATATGCAATAGTATAATATCTGCTTCATCAAGATTAAGGCCCTGTGGTGTCCGCAAGATTTGCTCCGCCGTACCCACTGCTGTTGACCGTCTGCTCAAGAACAGCCGAAGCGCCCGGAAGATAAATCTTCAAGTCATCTCCGTTAAAAAGAATAACCTGGTCCTGTGGATCGGTAAAATCTATGCGCAGCATCTCCGGGACGTTTAAAACTCACTTTTCCAGACATGCTTGTTTTGCCGGCAGTAATAGCAACGGTTGCCTCATAATTCTTTTATTGTCCCGTATTGTTCACTTACCGACTGAAAAAACGCACTTGCGGTCAGAATTGACTGAGAGAACACAAGCGCACTTGAAAGAAAAACGACAAAACCAAGTATCAATTTTTTCATTCACCGTACCCCACAAAAAACACCTTTATAAATAGTATCATCATATAATAGAAGAATATGCGGAAACGGTCAATCGCTTGCACAAATAAATCAATATTTGATCCGATCCTTTATTTCCTCAAGAACTGCAAGGGCATTTATGCCATTCTGAAGCGTTGATTTAAGGGGCTGCGCGCCGTCAAGAAAATCAATGGCATTCTGAACCATGTTTGTAAAAGAACAGGTGCTCTTAGGAAGTTTTATGAGACTGTCTCTGGTAAGCGAGTAAAAACCGGTATACAAGTGAGATTCCGCGCGACGATACAATTTCAAATACCCGTTGCCGATGCAAATTCTTCCTTCCGTGCCCCGTATATCTACATCGAATCCAAAATAGCGGGAACGACCGCTCATGGAAATCGTCACTTCAGGACATTTTTCTACAGCATAGTGGGCGCTGACATTACGCACATCGCCGTTCTCATCGCGGAACAGCCCCGTGATAATCGGCCGGTTGAGCAAAGCATTGACAAAATGTTCTTCAGGAATTTTCATTTGAACCGCGTGATTTAAAAGTCCGCCGCCATGTGCAAGCCTTGGAACGGCAAGCAGCGATGATGGTTTGCCAGCTTCCTCAAGAAAATAAAGGACTATATCAACAAGATGCGTTCCATCGTGAAGCAGACTATACGCGCCGGAAGATTCTTCTTTTGGAGAATAGACACGCAGACTTGAAAAAAGATTTGCGGTAATGCTCTGGACACTGCCAATCTGTGAAAAATATTTTTTTGCAAGAATATAATCTAAACCAAAACGGCGCTCATGATTCACCATGACCGGTACGGAATGTTTTACAGATGCTTCTTGAATGGTGAGCGCGTCCGTCATATTGAGGGCAACTGGTTTTTCAAGAATAACTAACTTTGGCTCTGAGTTTATCGCGGCAAGAGCTTCCTTAAGATGGGACACTTCATTGACCGCTACAACCAAGATGTCTGGTTTCTGTCTTGCATAGAGATTGGCGCTATCATTGTATACAATCGCATGTCTATTTACCGCGTGCCATTGCGAAAGCACGGTTTCATCCGTGTCGCAACCGGCAATCAGTGAAACACGCGGATTTTCGCGGAGTGCCATAGTATGGCTTGCCGGCTGCTCACGTTTCTTATCAAGACCAAGTGAGTAGCCGATTCTTCCGCAACCTATAATTGCAGCTGTATACTCTTTTTCCCCGTCATCATGCATGAAGAAGCTCCGATTACTTCATCAATTCAGCATATTTCTTAGCAAGCCGTCTGCTCTTCACTGCAGCAAGACCGCAGTAGCGCGCCGGGTTGTCGAAGAAATTCTCCGGGTCCGCAACGCCGAGCTTCTTGAGCTGCGCGGTGATTTTTGCATACGCTTCGGTGTGCGTCTTGAGCACTTCAAAGAACGTCTTTCCCGTCTGCTCCGCTTCGAGGGTGATTTTTCTAATCACTTCGTGGCCGTCGCTCACGCCTGCTTCCGCAAGGAGGATGTATGCCGGTTCAGCAAGGACGCCGCCCTTCACCTTTCCGCCTGCGTTCTCAAGGTTGCGTGCCATGTTCTCACGGTCAGCCTGGAGTCCGGTCACCACGGCGCGCATTCTGCTCACCGCCATTGTAAATCCTGCGACATAGTCTGCGATGAAACGCTGGCTCGCGCTGTTCGTAAGGTCACGCTGATGTTCGCTTATCTGGTCCATGTAGAATGTGATGACACGCGGACACATTGCTTTCCACAATGACTTCACGGTGGCCTCGCTGGTTTCCACGGATTGCCGACTTTCTGCGGCATTGGTGGGAAGAACCCAGACCTGTGTTGAAAAAGAAGTATTCCCGACAACTTCGCCAATCTCAACTGCGCCTGCAAGTTGCGTAAGTCCATCGGAAAAGATTTTGCAATGATGCCCGAATGCAACGTTCATCTTCAAAGCAAAAGACGGCAGAAGATATTCCGGCTCAACAACTGGGTTGCATATTCGCTCGTCGCTGCAAGGCCTTAAAAATTTCAAATAGATGCGCTCAAGTTCCTCAGGGTCCTTTTAACAATCATGCCTCGGTCCGTTATATGCACCGACCGGCCCCGCAAGTTTTCCTTTAAAGCTGATTCGAAAGCTCTTCAATACGCTGGAATTGATTTTCCCAGTCTGCTCACGAACTCCCGCAATTGACCAGCCCGAATGTAATAGGAAACTGCATGCTGAACCGTGGGTGCGGCCCAACCTGCGGGCGTCCTCAGCTTCGGCGGTCTGCAATCGGCGGCACAATGCCCTGCCTCAAGACCTTTTGAGTTCAGGAAGCCACGACCGTTCTGGGTGGACATCGGCGGCATACGGGCAGGAAAGTGCCGTGGTCCAAGAATATCAACACTTGTCCGCTCCAAGGGTGAACAAGCGGCCGCAACTTCTTCCGGCAACCATCCGTCTTTCATGGACGTTCACAAGCGGCAACGGATGTTTTATGCCTTTGTCCTTTTTTCCCTCTTCCTTATACACGGCTTCCGGGTCAACAGAGGCAGCAAACGTCGTCGAGTTTTTTCGCCATGTCGTCGGTAAGCTGTCCGCGCACGGTGAGATGAGCCTTGATAAGAGCAACTTCCGCCTTTGCGCAGCTGCGGACATCCGCTTCCTCAGAAATGTATTTTGAAAGGCCGTCAAATGCGACGGCTTCCGACAAAGAATACCGATGGTCAATCGGGCTGATGTTCTTGAAGATTGTACGTGTTTCCATGTAGAGAGTATCGCGTATATGGGCAAAAAAATCAATAATCGACAAATGACACTGTCCATCCGCCTTACCATTCGTAAAAAAAATATATAAATTTCCGCAAAGAATATAGACCCGTTTTCTGCAATATGCTATATTCCGCAAAAGCGGATTTGTATGGAGGGGCGAGACGCCCGGAGAAGTGTTTATAAAGCAGTTCTTCAACCCGTTTTATTCTAACAGAGAATGGGGCAAAGAAATTGTTTAACAGACAGGATTATGTTTCTGATGCTGAGTGGAACCGTTTTCCTCGAGTTTTCACAGGCGTTAGAAAACACCAAACATCGTCATCAACCTGCGTACTATCAAATCGAATTTCGTCAAATTGCGAAATTCATTTCCATACGCACACACATTTACTACGCAGTAAAAGCAAACCCTGGGGGGCAAATCATTCAGATGCTTGATTCCCTTGGTTCCAACTTTGACATAGCAAGTCGCTATGAACTAGATCACGTTCTTTCATTAAACATCTCGCCGGAAAAACTTTCCTTCGGCAACACAATCAAAAAAGCAAAAGACATTGATTATTTCTACAAAAAAGGAGTCCGCATGTTCGCAACGGACAGCAAGGATGATTTGAAGAACATTGCAAAGTATGCTCCGGGCAGCCGGGTATACGTGCGCATTCTTGTAGAAAATTCAGACACGGCAAGACTGGCCCGCTTTCCCGCAAATTTGGCTGTCATCCGGACATGGCTTACGATCTCATCGTTCTTGCGCGAGACTTGGGACTCACTCCGTACGGAATCAGTTTCCATGTGGGAAGTCAGCAACGCGACATTGGTCAGTGGAACGATGCCATTGCCAAAACAAAATATCTTTTTACCTCGCTTGAGGAAGAAGAAGGCATAAAGCTCACCATGATTAACATGGGCGGCGGTTTCCCTGCACATTACATTCAGCCTACAAATGATTTGTCTGACTACGCAAGTGAAATCACCCGCTACCTGCATGATGACTTTGGTGATGACATTCCGAACATCATCTTTGAGCCGGGTCGCTCACTTGTAGGAGACAGCGGTATTCTCACAAGCGAAGTGGTGCTCATCAGCCGCAAAAACAACACGGCGCTGAACCGCTGGGTGTACCAAGACACAGGATTATTCAACGGTCTTATAGAGACAATCAACGAGTCCATAAAATATCCAATCATCACCGAAAAAGACGGACAAGGGCGCGAAGGAGAAGTTGTTCTTGCCGGCCCCACCTGCGACAGCATGGACATTATGTACGAAGACAATAAGTACAAACTTCCGCTTGACTTGAAGGAAGGCGACAAGCTGTACTGGCTTTCAACCGGCGCGTATACATCAACATATGCTGCGGTGGGCTTCAACGGTTTCCCGCCTATCAAGACGTACTACATGGAGTAAACGGCAGTTTCACAAGCGAACCATTCAAAATGCAATTCGCTTGTGAAATTTTGTAAACGCGTTTATAATAAATAAGTATAAAAAAAATTCCGTTCAAAGCGGAACAAAGGAGCATTTCATGAGTATGAATTTTATTTTCTTAGGCCCGCCAGGAGCCGGCAAAGGAACACTTGCAGGACAAGTTTCAGAAGAGTATGGCATTCCACACATTTCAACTGGTGATATTTTCCGCGAAGCAATAAAGAATCAGACTCCGCTTGGAGTAAAAGTAAAGGCAATCATAGACTCGGGCGGACTGGTAAGCGATGACATTACCTGCGCGCTTGTAGACGACCGTCTTAGAAAAGATGACTGCAAGAAAGGATTTATTCTTGATGGTTTCCCGCGAACTATTCCACAGGCAGAAGCTCTTGAAAAAATGGTGAAGGATGTAAAAGTCGTAAACTTTGAAGTAGATGATGACCTTATCATTGCGCGATTGAGCAACAGACGTGTTTGCAAAAAATGCGGCACAAACTACAATGTCCGCTTCATGCCTCCTAAGCAGGACGGTATTTGTGACAAATGCGGTGGAGAACTGTACACTCGCGATGATGACAAATTGGAATCTATCACCCATCGTCTGGAAGTCTACCGTGAACAGACAGCTCCTCTGATTGGATTCTACCGTAATCTTCGCAAACTTACTGACATTGACAGTGCGCGCGACAGCCAGCTCGTTCTTGTTGATTTCAGAAAGTTATTTCCGAACAAATAATCATTTTCAATGACTTCAGAAAGCCCTTCTGCTCAATGCCGGAGGGCTTTTTTTTAGAATGAGTATACATTGAATTTTTTACTTTTTTATGATACATTTTACGGTATGGGAAAACCAAAGACACCGTTTTCGGTAAATCAGAAAATCGTATACCCCAGCCAGGGTGTCGGTAAAATCACAGACGTTTTCAAAAAAGAATTTAATGGTGAGCAGGTCTATTATTATAAGATCTACCTCGAAGTCTCAGACATGATTGTCATGGTTCCTGTGGAAAAAGCCCCGGAACTTGGCATTCGTGCGATTGTCTCTGCATCAGAAGCAAAAAAAGCGCTTGAACTTATCGGGCAAGATTTTGAACCTCCGACCTCAGACTGGAAACTCCGTTATCAGATGAATCTTGGACTGCTCAAAAAAGGAACAATCGAAGACATTGCAGCTATTGTACGCTGTCTCTATCACCGCTCCAAGGTAAAGGAGCTTCCTATTCTTGAGCGCAAACTTTATGACAACGCGAAGAAACTTCTTGAAGA
>JGI20225J20221_1002628_pt1 | contig 18085 bp, 15 predicted proteins | sample BioMet4_FD_20221 | JGI IMG/M metagenome (IMG submission 20221) | reverse complement strand
TGCGCAAAAAGCAGATGACAGCGACATCTATTGCGATGATGATGCAACGCTTGCAGCCCAAAAATCTTTTCACATTACCTATCTTTATCCGTGGCAGCGTATTGTCATTGCAAACATTCTTGACAGTTTTGCCGGAGTGACTGCATCAGATGATTTTGAATCACCATTGACAGAACAAGAAACAAGCACATGGCAGGAAGTATGCGATGACAAGACAGCTGAAGCAAATGTATCTACATCCGCTGCAACCGCAGAAAATGCCAGTTGTTCCACAGACGATGTTCTGTCACGTACCAAGGCGCTGCAAAACACGTCAGACTTATTCTGCAACGGCAGACAGATTGTCCTTCTGCCAACAGGCGCAGGCAAATCACTTTGTTTTCTTATACCAGCACTTCTTTTGCCCGGAGCAACGCTTGTGCTCTACCCGCTGCTTGCGCTTATGGCTGATCAAAAGAGGCGCATGGACGAAGCCGGCATGGTAAGTGTCATTTTTCGTGGACAGCAGACTGAAGCTGAACGTGAGGAAAATTTTAAAAAAATCCATGAAGGAGCAAAAATAATTCTTGCCAATCCCGAAGTGCTGCAGAATAAGATTTTGGTACGGCGACTCGCCGAATGCCACATCGCGCACATTGCCATTGATGAAGCTCACTGCGTAAGCGAATGGGGCGACACGTTCAGACCGGCATATCTGACGCTCGGTGACATAATAAAAACAATTGCACCGCCTGTTGTCACTGCATTTACTGCGACTGCATCTCCACAAGTTCTTGCACGCGTTGCACAAGTGCTTTTTGACGGTGAAGCACACATTGTCCGAAGCGACAGCGACAGACCAAACATTCACTACACCGTCATTAATACATTTGCAAAAAAACGCACCGCATTTAAACTTGCCGTCACCATGAAGAAACCGCTCATCATCTTTTGCGGCACACGTAAACACGCAGAGGACATGGCTCGTGAACTAGGCGCATATTACGGAACAGACCGCGTGAAATTTTACCATGCAGGACTCGCCAAAGAAGAAAAAAACATTGTAGAAAAATGGTTCTATCCAAAAACGGATGCCGTGCTCTGCTGCACTTGTGCCTTCGGTATGGGCGTTGACAAGAAAGATATTCATACAATCATTCACCTCGACGTACCTGCGACTGCAGAAGCATATATCCAAGAAGCAGGCAGAGGCGGAAGAGATGGCACCGTAGCAGATGCCGTTCTTTTATGGAGTCATGCGGACAGCGTAAAAGGAAATACCTTTGCACCAGACTCGCGGGCCAGAGTGCTCAAAGTTTTTGCAGAAAGCAAAACTTGTAGAAGACAAATTCTTCTTGATGCGCTCGGCGGAGAACAAGCGGCATGTGACGGCTGTGATGTCTGTCTGCGTCACGGCCCGGCACCTTTTGCAGACGATGCATCTTTTGCACTCAATTATATTTTTCATCACCGCCGACTTTTTACCCGCGATGAATTATATGCGCGTCTTGAAAAAGAATTGAACAATGCTGATTTAAAGGAATTTGGAACATGCATTTGGGAGCATGCTGACATTTTGGATATGCTGCAACAGCTTGAAAGCGCCGGCTATCTACGTACGTGCCTATGGCCGTGGTATAAGAAAATCGACTGTGCAAACGGCAAACGGCAGATTGCGTCTCGCTACCGTTCACCTACCTGGCAGAAGCTTTTTTTGCTGCAGGAGCGAATTGTTTCGCAGAAGAAGAAGATTTTGTTGCAGATGTCTTCGCCTTTGAAGTGTCACTTGTTTCCTGAGCATTTCCATTTTCTGTTGAAGTTGAAGCGGCTTTTTTCTCAGCGGCGGCTTTTGCAGCTGCAACAGCGGCGTGAGATTTGCGGACCTTCGGAGGCTTTTTCCGGTAACGTACCACATAATTCACAAGCGAAATGTACAGAAGCAGGAGAATCGTCATAGTGATTACCCGTCTGTCAATGAGCACTTGTTTTACTATTTCCAAAGATTCTTGGAGATTCATACTTCGTGTATCGGCGTTTTTCTTTTAATTGTTTAGTCAAAGATGATATGCTTGACGTGTACGCGTATTCCCATTAGAATTCAGCGCATGACAGGAATAGTAGATTACAATGCAGGCAATATAAAAAGCGTCGAGCACGCGCTTGATTTTCTCAAGGCGCCTTTTATTCTTTCAAAAAATCCGCGTGATCTTGAAAAATGCGACCGGATAATTTTCCCAGGAGTTGGAGACGCAGCATATGCAATGAACGAACTCAAGCTCACCGGGTTCGATATATTCTTAAAAGATTGGGCCGCTTCCGGCAGACCACTTGTGGGAATTTGTCTTGGCTCACAAATTATTTTTGAGCACTCAGAAGAAGGCGACACAGAATGTCTTGGTTTGCTCAAGGGGACAATTCGCAATTTTGCATCGATTTGGAACGAGCGTCACCCTGACAAAGAAGAATACGATGAGCGCGCAATGCTTCAAAATGAATTGAAAATTCCACACATGGGATGGAACAACATCACTTACTGCAACGGCAGTTCAAAACTGCTTTCCGGAATTCCAGAGGACAGTGATTTTTATTTCGTGCATTCATATGTCATCCAACCTAAAGACCCTTCGCTCATAAAAGCATATGCTGAATATGGAGCGATGGTTCCCGCGGTTGTTGAAAAAGACAATATCACTGCTTTTCAGTTTCACCCGGAAAAATCAGGCAAATGGGGAATACAAATTCTACGCAATTACGTTGCATCTGATTTAGACAGCAACGGAGGCTCATTATGTTAAAAAAAAGAATCATTGTTTGTCTTGATGTAAAGGACGGGCGCACTACAAAAGGCGTGAAATTTCAGAACAACAAAGACATTGGCGACCCGGTAGAAATGGCTGCTGAATATTATAAGCAAGGTGTAGACGAACTTGTATTCTACGACATAATGGCAAGTGCCCGCGGCAGAGGACCTATTCTTGACTTGATTGCACGCGTTGCTTCACAAGTGTTCATTCCGTTTTGTGTAGGCGGAGGAATAGGCACACTTGATGACATCCGTTCCACTATCTTGGCAGGAGCAGAAAAAATTTCACTGAACTCACAAGCTGTCAAAAATCCAGATTTAATTTCACAGGGAGCGCGTGTCTTTGGAAACCAATGCATCGTTCTTGGAATGGACGCCGCCCGTGATGAAAAAATGCCAAGTGGATACCGTGTGTATATAAACGGGGGCAGAATCGCAACAGAGCTTGATGCGCGCGAATGGGCAGAAAAAGCAGTGTCTCTTGGCGCCGGAGAAATCGTACTTAACGCAATTGATACCGATGGTATGCGTAACGGATATGAACTCACACTCACAAAAATGATAAGTGAATCAGTNGGTGTTCCCGTTATAGCGTCAGGTGGCGGAGGCACGCCGGAACATCTNGCAGANGTACTCACCACCGGCAAAGCTGACGCGGCACTTATTGCATCAATGGTTCATTCCGGAGAATATACTGTGGACGCGATAAAAAAAGCTCTTGATAAAAAAGGAATTCCGGTAAGACTATAAAACGGCCTGTTTCTTTTTAGCAATTGCAGATGAATACGCAAGCGCAATGACAGGAACCACAACATCAAGAATGTAGAAAAAGCTCGCCGCAACAAGAAAGGCTTTGCCCTTCATGCCGTCAAACTTTTTAATTCCCTTGACTACATAAAGAGATGTCAGCAGCAGCAGTAAAAAATCCACTATGCATGCCAAGACAATAAAGATTGGTCCGGCAAACCAGCCAAGCGGCATGACAAACCCCATGAAAAATGACAAAGGGAGTGAAACAATTGCCAGAAAAAAAACAAACAAGTAGAACGGCACGAGCAGAATTTTTGTAATGAAGCCGTAGAGCAACAGCGTCTTGGCATCAATTTTTTTTGCATATATCGGCATGACAATCAGCAGACCCAAGTAAAGTATGCACAAAAGGCAAAAAGCGCAGTTTCTAATCAATGAAGCATGTTCCGCACTAATTTTACTACCCTGCACCATGCCTACAATTAATATTGTATAGATACAGACGCAAACAAACAAAAAAGGCAGATAGAGAACTATTTTTTTATTCATAAAAACCTTTTTATCAATCGCCGCTCTGTCTCTCTATAAAGAAACAGAGCAACAGTCAGAATTAAGCCTGAGTAACTTCGGTAAGATATCGCGCGCGGTTGTTTTCTGTTTCAAAAACATCGATTGCGTAAAGAAGCGCCCTGCTGGCACAGCATCCGGCTTCTGTTGAAAGTTTGTTCTCTACAGCAGACAGCTCAGGCATCTTTTCCAGAACCTTGTCGTAGATGTATTTTGCAATACGTTCAGCGCTTGGGTTCTGCTTGAACTCAGGTGTATCGTTCAAATTAGTGTGATCAAGTTTGTCACAAACTTCTTTGAGAACTTTTTTCAGCTCACTGAAATCGATGAGCATTCCCCCATCGTCCAAACTATTCCCTCTGACATGCGCGTACACTTTATAATTGTGTCCGTGAAGATTCTCGCACTTTCCGTGATAGTCCTTAAGAAAATGCGCCGCACTAAATGATGTTTCCACTCTTATTTCGTACATACATTCAGTATACCACGAAAAAATAATTTCTGCCGTCATTTTTCATACTTTCAGTATAAAATAGACCGAAACGCGTCTTTTGAAATCATGTATTCTTATGCACATTATTGAAAATTTACTATAGAAGGAGTACACTATCCACCTATGAAAAAGTCACTTCTTTCATTACTTGATTCTTTTGAGAATACTATTGTTGGCATGGACGGAAAGACGCCATCCGACAAACAAGCCGCTGCTTCTGCGGAAATAGAAACACTTGTGTTTGACAGCCGTGATGTCAAAGAAAACTCATTATTCTTTGCGCTGCCAGGAACTCATACCACGGGAAACAATTATATCTCCTCTGCAATAAACAACGGTGCCTGTGCCGTTGTCTTCCAAGATATTTTTTCTGATGAAGAAAAAGAAGCAATCGCAGAATCTGTTGCATCACGCGTAAGCAGCGGAAAACAATCACCGGTATTTATAAAAGTACCGAATGCACGTTTTTCAATGTCACCTATCGCCTCTTGTTTTTATGACAATCCGTCGAGCAAGCTGAATATCATTGGCGTCACGGGGACGGAAGGTAAATCTTCAACCGTATCATTCATCTGGCAGTTGCTCCGCATGGCTGGCTACAAAGCTGGATTTATCTCCACCGTACAATATTCTCTTGGAGGAGATGCTGTTGACAATCCGCAACATCAGACAACTCCCGAAGCTCCGATTGTTCAACGAGAACTGTATGAAATGATTCAAAACGGCTGTACATATGGTGTCGTTGAATCTTCATCGCACGGACTTTCAGTACGCACAAATCGTCTTGGAGACGTTCAATTTGACTGTGGCATATTCATGAATGTCACGCTTGAGCATCTTGAATTTCACGGTACCTACGAGCAATACAAAAGTGACAAGGCAAATCTCTTCCGCGCACTCGACAAATATTCTCATACAAAGACAATTGCCGGAAAAGAAACCAAGGTTCCCTCTTTTGGCATAGTGAATCTTGAGGACCCGGCCGCACTCTATTTCAAATCATGTACAAAAAAACCAGTCATCGGTTTTACAACGGAAGGCAAAGCTGGTAAACAAGCCGGCGAACAGTTTGACGCAAAACCACTTCCGGAAATTCCTGATGACATCACTTTTGTTGCCGCACGTAATATTGCCGCCGCACGCTATGGGCTAACGTTCAGCATGCATCGCTTTGAAAACAGAGATTCTCTTCAAGATGAAAACCGCGTTGTTCACATAAAGGCTCCGCTTCCAGGAGCATTCAACGCGTACAACATCATGGCTTCCCTTCTTGCTGTTCACGGTATGACCGGAAAATCTGTAGAGGAACTTGCGCCGCTTGTTGAAAAACTTGTCCCAGTGAAAGGACGAATGACCGTTATCGACAAAGGGCAACCTTTTGAAGTTATCGTGGACTATGCGCATACACCTTCCTCTTTTGAAACAATATTTCCACCAATACGTAAACGCTGCACAGGAAGGATGATATGCCTCTTTGGCTCAGGCGGAGAGCGTGACACGGAAAAACGTCCGCTGCAAGGAGCAATTGCCGCGCGCTTCTGCGACATCGTTATTCTTGCAGACGAAGACCCGCGCGGTGAGGACAGCATGGATCTGCTGAATCAGATTGCAGTCGGGTCACGCAAAGAAGGCAAATCTGACAACGATGATTTGTTTCTAATTCCGGACAGGCCAAAGGCAATACGGTTTGCATTTTCTAAAGCAAAAAAGAACGACATTGTCTTGCTGCTCGGCAAGTCTCATGAAAATTCCATCATCTATAAAGATCACGTCATGAAGTATGACGAAATTGCAGAAGCGGAAAAAGCTCTTGCGGAAATGGGGTATAAATAATGAATATAGTTTTGATTTACGGCGGACGTTCCGGAGAACACGAAATTTCTTTAATCTCATGCGCTTCTGTTGCGAGGAATGTCGCTCAGTCACACAATGTAAAACTCATTGGTGTTACGAAAGAAGGCAAATGGTACTTGCAGGATGATTCTGTTCTTGCAAATCTTCGTAATGATAAAAATGCAAAGCTCACCATTGCCACCGATGAAAAAAATGCAGTGTCCATCATACCTGGTGGAGGAGCAGACGGTGCTTTTATCGCCGCAGGAAAACCAATAAAAGCTGACTGCGTATTTCCTGTCATGCACGGGACATATAGTGAAGACGGAACAATACAAGGATTACTCGACATGGCAAATCTTTGCTACGTTGGTTGCAATGTACTTTCCTCTGCAGTTACCATGGACAAAGTAACAACAAAAATTTTATGGCAAAACGCGGGGCTTCCCGTCGTGCCATACGTGTTGCTCACAAGAAGCGATATTAATGACAGCAAAAAATACGATGCGCTTGTTTCAAGTGCAGTAAAAAAATTGCACTACCCGCTTTTTGTAAAGCCGTGCTCTGCCGGTTCAAGTGACGGCGCGTCAAAGGCAACAAATGACAAGGAACTTTCAATTGCGCTTTTGGAAGCTTTTGAGTGGGACGACAAAGTGCTTGTTGAAAAAGCAATCAACGCCCGTGAAGTCGAGTGTTCGGTCACTGGAAATGCAATCACGGTTGACCACAATAATAAGTGCACAGAACTTACCGCTTATGGTCCGGGAGAAATAGTGCCCAAACATGTGTTCTATGACTACGATGCAAAATACAATGACCCTGATGGCGCGGAGCTTAAAATTCCTGCATTGCTTGACGACAAGAAGTTAAATTACATACGCGAAACAGCAAAGAAGGCGTATGCTGCGGTTGATGCATCTGGATTAAGCAGAGTTGATTTTTTCATTGACAGAAAGACAAATAAAATTTATCTCAACGAAATAAATACAATTCCGGGATTCACTTCAATCAGTATGTTTCCAAAGATGTGCGAGTCAGCAGGGCTCTCTTTTACCGATACGCTAGAGCTTCTCTTTGCAGAGGCAAAATCTCGTTTTGAAGCGCACAACAAGCTGACCACAAGCAGATAGAAACACTGGTTGAGCAAGCTGTTTCTTTTTTTGAAAAACGGTTTTATACTATAGAGGACACTGTTTGTGAACAGCATTGTTTCGCAGACAGTGTTTTTTTAGCCGGGGGTTATTATGGCAAATACGTTTCATATCTATCCGCAAGGTTGTGTCTTTAGCACACTCGCAGACATTCAAAACAAACATATCACCGTCATGGGCTTAGGTTTAAACGGGGGCGGAGAAGCATGTGTGCGGTTCTTTCTACAGCACGGTGCATTCGTAACCGTAACCGACATGAAGACCGCCGAACAATTAAAGCCGACTATCGATTCTCTTTCAAAAGATTCTGCACTTGACAAATCTCGCCTTACCTACGTACTCGGTCAGCATCGTGAACAAGATTTTTCTTCAGCAGACTGTGTTATAAAAAATCCCGGTGTAAAGATTGAAGGGAATAAATATCTAGCACTTGCAAAAGCAATCGAAACAGACTTAAGCATTTTTCTACACTTCACAAAGGCTCCAATTATTGCAGTCACCGGCAGCAAAGGGAAGTCCAGCACAGTAAGTGCAATCGATTTTGGTCTGCGACAAGCAGGATTCAATTCATTTTTAGGCGGAAATATCACGGTGAGTCCGCTCACCTTTCTTGACAAGACAGACGGTACCACTCCAGTTGTTCTTGAACTTTCAAGCTGGCAGCTTTCTGATTTACGAGGAAGGAAACTGCTAAAACCAAAAATTGCAATCATCACAAAGATTGTTCCCGACCATCAAAACTGGTACGGCGACATGGATAGCTATGTAGCAGACAAACGACTTATCTATGCAGATCAAACCGCTGAAGATTTTACAATTGTTGACGCAGACAAAGACGGATACATGAATGAAAGTGCAACTCCAAAGCAAGGATGCTCATGCTGGGGCGACTTATTTGCTTCAGAAACGAAAGCAACGGTCCTTCGTTACAGTAAAAAAATGCTTTCTAAGGAAATGTACGGCGTTTGGCAACAGAAAGACAAAGACGGCATTTTGGTCGGCATAGAAAAACTTCCGGCAAACCTAATGAGCAATCATGCGCAAAAGCATGAAGTGCTGCAGGAAAGAATCATGGGCTCGCTTTGTGTTCCAGGTGACCACATGAAAACAAATGTTCTTAATGCGGCACTTACGCTGCGACTTATGGGAGTAAGTCCGGAGCAGGCAATTTCTATTCTTAGTTCATGGAAAGGAATTCCCCATCGGCTGGAGTTGTTTCACTCTTGGGTTACCGGTAAGCAAGGATCTCACGCATCGCCACGCAAAGTTCTATTCTACAACGACAGCTGTGCGACTGTTCCTGAAGCGGCGGCAGCGGCATCACAATCTTTTGACAAACGAGTTGTGTTTATCACTGGCGGTACGGACAAAGGACTTTCTGTACTTCCTCTTGCAAAGACACTTGCCGGAGAAAACAGCACGCTTTATCCTCCTAAAGAAATATATTTACTTGCCGGTTCCTGCACAGACAAACTGGTAATGGAGCTTGATGCGCGTCACGTAAAATACGTTGGCCCTTTTGACTCACTTGAAATATTACTTGGCGTGCTCAAAGCAAATCTGCTTGCTTCCGACGCCGAAAAAGTCTACGGCATACCGATTGATTCTGATCCGCTTATTGTTGTATTCTCTCCAGGAGCAACGTCTTTCGGAATGTTTACAAACGAATTTGACCGCGGAGATACATTTAAAACTGAAGTAAAGAATATTTTTGAATAATCAAAAGGAGTTTGTGTCATGGAAAAAATTTGGTTCCTTAAAAAATTCACCTGGCGTCGTTTTTTCATGTCGCTCATCGGAACAGCTCTTTTGGGTGTCGTTGTTGCCTTTCTGCGCAAGTCTGAGCTTGGTTCCGACCCGTGGACTTGTTTTGTGGTAGGAATTGCATCGCTTTTTAATACAACATATGGTGTGCTCTACCCTATCATCATCGGCATTCTGCTTGTCATTGTTTTCTTTATAGACAAACGCTACATCGGCATCGCCACCGTATTCAATCTGTTTTTAGTTGGAACAGTCGCTGATTTGTTCAAGCGCTTTCTTGACTACTCATTTGACGCTTCTACGATTTGGATTAAAATAATATGTCTTCTTATCGCGCTTATTATTTTGTGCATTGCATCATCCTTATATATTACCGCTGACTTGGGTGTTTCTTCATATGATGCAATTGCCTTGATTCTTGCCGACAAGACTCCTGTCCAATTCCGATGGTGCCGCATTTTTACCGATGTCGTCTGTACCGCAGTAGGATTCTTTCTACTGCTGCATAAGAACTGGCAGGCCACAGTGAACATTGGCACAGTGATTACTGCATTCTTCATGGGGCCAATAACACAATGGTGCTGCACTCATATTGCACAGCCCATACTTAACGCAGGCGCAGGCAATGGAAAAGACTCCACAAACAAAGACAAATAATTTTTTGGGCAATCAACGTCGGGACGTTTCCTTTCTAACAACAAAGAAAAAGTACACGAGACATATCAATATTTGAACAAACGTTGAGCATGGTGTGGCAAGTCCGATGAAAAACAAGCGGGGACTCACCCTGTGGCTCATGATGAATGCCACCGGAATACGCACACAGAATGCGCCGATCAAGCCTTGTACCATGACAAATTGCGTTTTGCCCATTCCATTAAAGTAGCCGACAAGACAGAACAAGAACGAAGTGAACACACAGTCAATTGCATACGCCTTAAGATAATCAGCTGCAGCAACAGCAACCTGCATATCACTTGTAAAAATCTTTGCAGAAGCAACGCCATGAAAAAATGAAAGATAGAAAAGAACAATGCCACAACAAAGAGAAGTAATGATTCCATAGCGCAGACCTTTCACCGTGCGATCCATTTTACCGGCGCCACGGTTCTGCGACACAAATACAGACATTGCCTGCGAAAACGCGGACGGCACTAGCATGATGAACGCGCATACTTTTTCTGCAACGCCAACGCCCGCAGACGCAACAAGTCCAAGTGAATTCACAATCGCAAGAATTACAAGGAATGAGATGCCCACCAGAAAATCCTGCAGTGCAATCGGCACACCGAGCTTCAGCGTACCCTTTGTGTACTGCAAATTAAAGCGGATATTCTTTTTCTTGAGCGAAAACGGCAGCTTCTGCTTTTTAATAATGATTAACGAAGCAATAACACTCACCCCCTGAGCCGCAACAGTCGCAATGGCAGCACCCGCAGCGCCAAGATGAAGCATCGCCACACAGTACAAGTCGCCAAAAATGTTCACCACGCATGCAATCGCCACCGTAATGAGAGGCGTTTTTGAATCGCCAAGCCCGCGGAACACGCTGCCGAGCACATTGTATGCAACAATGAAAAGCGAGCCGGAGCCGCAGATGAACACATACTGCACCGTCTGGTCAAAAGATTCTTTTGGCGCGCTGAGAATTGTTGTCCACAGTTTTGCACCGCACATGAGTACTGCGGTCATAAGTACGCCAATCACTGCAAACAGACAGATGCCTGTCCCAATCACGTCAGATACCGCATCATTTTCTTTCGCACCAATTTTAAGTCCGATGAGTACCGTCGTTCCCATCGAAAGACTTACGATAACAAAAGTAACCATCTGAAGAATTTGACTGCCGCTTGACACTGCAGAAACATCTGCCGCTGTTCCAAAGTGACCGACGACAATCATATCAACAGCACCGTACATTGCCTGCAGCACAAGCGCTAGAAAAATTGGCACGGTAAATTTAATAAGGGGAAGATAAATTTTTCCTTCAGTAAGCGACACTTCTTTTGAATCTGACATAAAACCTCTTGAGCAAAGCTCCGCAACAAATATATTTTTTCATAAAAAAAAGACTGGATAAAAAAACGAGCGTTTCAACTCGTAATCTTTATCCAGTCTTTCTCTTCTCAATTGAGAGATTGACCCTCCGATCAGCAGTCTTGTTATACCCCATCAAAAAATAAATGTCAATGTAATAAAAAAACGTGCTGAATAAAATTTTCATTTTACCCAGCACGTTGTCAGTCCCTATTTATTTCTTTGCAAGAAAATTATTTTTTCCAAGGATTCTTTCTGATGAATGTTTCATTGCGCTCGTAACCGACGGAAATGATACTCACCGGAACGCCGACATAGTTCTCAATAAATTCAACATAACTACGTGCATTCTTTGGAAGTTTTGCGTATGAGCGGCACTCTTTGAGCGACGTCTTCCAGCCGGCAAATTTTTCAAGCTGCGGCTTTGCGTTGTTCATGTCGTCCACATTTGCAGGGAAGTCAGTCACGATCTTTCCATTGATATCATATGCAACACATGCTTCAATCTGATCCATTGTATCGTAGATGTCGAGGTGGGTGAGCACGAGGCTGTCGATGCTGTTCACACGGACTGCGTAGCGGAGTGCCACGAGGTCAAGGTAACCGCAACGGCGAGCACGTCCGGTTGTCACACCGTATTCACGTCCAGTGTCGCGCACGTACTTGCAGAGTTCACCTTCGCTTGTATCGTTGAATTCAGTTGGCATTGGTCCGTTTCCAACGCGAGTCTCGTATGCCTTGAACACGCCGAGAATCTTGTCGAGTGCCTTTGGTCCGATTCCGCATCCCGTTGCAGCGCCTGCAGCGCAAGAAGCGCCGGAGCTTACATACGGATATGTTCCGCTGTCGATGTCGAGCATTGCGCCCTGAGCACCTTCAAACAGAATGTTGTCTTTGCGGAATTCCCACATCTTCACGGTGAGGTCAACGCGCATCTTCAAAAGCTGGTCACGGTACTTGTTGAGGTACTCAAGGTCCTCTCCGTCGAACTCAGCCATCTTTTCCTTCCAGTCAAGGTCGGCAAGGCGGAGTCCGTCGCGTTCTGCTTTTTCTGCATACGTAATGAATGCGGAGAATTGCCTCGCGGCCTTTCACGTCAGGCTTGTCAACTACAACCTGCCGGTCAAATCGTCCAGGGCGAAGCAGTGCCGGGTCAAGCACGTCAGGTCTGTTTGTAGCGCCAAGAACGATGAGTCCTTTTTCGTTGTCAAATCCGTCCATCTCTACAAGCAACTGGTTAAGCGTCTGCTCACGTTCATCATTTCCGCCCAAGTTGTTTACACGGCTCTTGCCGATTGCATCAAGTTCATCGATGAAAATGATGCAGGGAGCTTTCTCGCGTGCAGTCTTGAACAAATCGCGTACGCGGCTGGCACCGACGCCAACAAACATTTNGTCAAAATAAATGCCAAGGTGTCCAGTTAGCTTTTGGTCCGCCGTTACCAGCGGTCTCATTTTAGTAAATGTTTTCGTCCGAAACAATTAAGTCTGGTCGTTGTAGGGCAGGACTGGTCTGCGAACTTCTTCACCCAGCGGGAATAAGGTCTTCTGTCCGGGTGTCGTGGTAGCGCCAATGGCTGCTGCCGAGACGATTGCCTCTTTCGAGCTTCCTTAGTAGTGCGCTCGCGCTGAAAGGCGTAGGTTAGTGGACGGCGGTTTTAAGTGAACGAGGCGCTGATGTACCCTGTGGTAAGTTTAGCGAACAGTGGCCAGGCCCTGCCTTAGTCGAACTTGCTACGTTTTGCTGGAGTAGACCTTTCGGTGTTTAAGTTGGGGCGGAAGGCCAGTAGCTGTTCTTTGTTAGTGGAACGAAAGTGAACATAAATCTTTTCCCTGAAGCTGTCGGTGCTTTCTGGTGGGGCTTCCTTGACGAGCTGTTCGTCGTGGCCGATGTAACAAGGCCACGTCGCTTATTTTGTGAGCGGTCTGCATATGACCTTTGCGCCATGGCCGAGAAAATTTTCGCCGCAACCTGCCCTACACGGAACTGTAAAGATACGACTTCCGAGAGAGGACTATACGCGTCAAGTGCGCGAATCGCAAGAATAACTAAGTTAGGATGCTGTTCAAGCACAAATATAAGTAAGATACTCCACTACTCAGTCCTCCGTCACGGCAAATCATACAACGAAACTGGCGCATGCGAGAAATACGAACGAGAAGACGGTCATACTTGTGGCCGCGACGTGAAGCAATTTTAAACTATCCAAGTAAAGGCCGACCGGCCAAAAGTTAGACGGGGTAGAGTCGGGCGGTTGTCTTCCCGGTAACGCGTGACGCGCCTGTTCAACGCTGACGGGAATGCTAAACTTCAACGGTGTTCCGTCCGCGCTACGTTATGAATGCGTTTCTGCCCGTAAATACAAAGGTTAAAGACAAGCCTCGCCGCCGTTAACGAAAGATAGCTGGATGGTGTAGTGCGAGCGGGTTGAGCGTTACCCGCGGCCTGAAGTCACTACGACGCCAAGGCGGAACTGAAGCGTGCGAGGCTACTTTCGCGGATGCTTTGTTCGGGAGTAGTAGTTGCACATTATGATGGTACTTCGGCCTAAAATATGACCCCCGCTCCCTTTCGTCTGGCGCGTAGCGGTTTTTTGGACGGTCGGCGATGCTGAATTCCCCGCTTTTTTTTCGAAAGTAAGCTCCGTTCCGCGAGACTAGAGAATGCAAAGGCATTGCGTTCCTAAAGTTAGGACGTCGCTGATGTGCAAGCGGTACGGAGTTAGTCCGTGTTCCATCTGCCGGACGTGTTGATAACAACGTTGACGCCGCGTGAAAATGACTATAGGTCTTATGACCGTACGCTTTTTCGTTTTCCGAGTTGTGAGCACAGAGTCACATGGTTAGACTGCTCGCGCCGGCCGGTTGTGTGACTCCAATGGCCATCTTCTTGCCGGTTAAAGATAAGTTAGCGTCTGTACTTATGCAAGTTTATCTGTCCGGACACAGGTAGACTATTTTTGAATTCGCTCAACTGGTAGACAATCGACATTTTGGAGCCGCCAACCACAACATCGTTTCTTTTCAGCTGCCGCGGTAGCGGACCTCCGCGCGGAGGGACCCCATCGACAGTAAACTTGAACACGCTCAAATGGTGACGACCGCACCATATGCCGCCTTCCTTTGCAAGAGCGATTGCAAGTTTGTCATCAGAAACGGACTGCATCACCGCGCTCACCATAGGAATGTTCATGGACAAGCTGCTCTCTTCACCAGCTTTTTTGTTGAACTTGACGACCGGAGTCTTAAGCGAAACATGCTCAGGAACGCAGTCAGCAGATGTATATCCTGGAATCAGGAGATACTCACCAAACGTATGTGACGGTTCTTCAAAATAGTACGCCATCTGGCACCTCTTCTAAATATGATGCTTTGCTATTATATAGAAAAGAAGGGGTTATTGCAATGATGCGAAAACATCTGCTTCTGACGCAAAAAATGGAAAAATACAGTAATGTGCTTAAAAACAAAAAAAACGCAGCCGGAGAAACAGAACGATGCACTGTGCCGCTCCGTTCACCCCGTACTGCGCTTATTTTAACCGCACTGGCAAAACTATTTGTCAGTTTTTGAAGTCTTTGCCTTTTTTTCTTTCTTTTCAGCCTTGTCTTTCTTGATGCGAGAAAGCAGACCGTTGCGCGCAGGCTTTTTCTTTGTTTCAGCAGCAACGTTTTCTGAAGCGTTGGATGCCGTTGCATTGGAAGCAGCTTTTTCAGAAACAACGGCGCCACCAGCTTCGAGTGCTGAAGCAGAAATCATTTTCCGTTCTTCAGCTTTTTTGCCAGCTTCTGCGGTAAGCTCTTCGCAATGGCTTTCTGCTTTTACAATGTCCTCGAACTCTTTGCCTTCCATCGTCTCTTTTTCAAGCAGACGTTTCGCAATGTATTCGAGCAAATCTTTATGCTGGGTAAGCAGCTTAAGGACGTGCGTGTAGCGTTCATTCATAATGCGCGCAATTTCATCGTCAATATATTTCTGCGTCTCTTCACTGTATTCGCGCACAAGCTCCGGCTCCTGCGGTCCGCCGTATCCCTTGCCACTCTTGCCAAGCGTCATGTTCTTGAATTTTTCACTCATGCCGTAGTCGGTAATCATGCTCTTCACTACATCAGTCGCACGAGAAATATCGTTTGACGCGCCGGTACTAATTTCGCCAAACACAAGCTGTTCAGCCGCACGACCGCCGAGCAAGACATCAACTTCGCCAAGCAGTTCTTTCTGGCTCTTTAAGAAGCTCTCATCTTCGCTACGCTGGAGCGTATATCCAAGAGCGCCCATTCCGCGCGGAATAATACTTATTTTGTGTACCGGATCGCTGCCTGTAGTAAATGCCGCAACGAGTGCGTGTCCCGTTTCGTGATACGCAACTATGTGTCGCTCATTTTCTTTTACGACACGCGTTTTCTTCTGCAAACCAACAAGTGTCTTTTCTATCGCTTCGTCAAAGTCGTCCATAATGACAACCTTGCGTCCGTTTCTTACCGCAAGCAATGCTGCTTCATTCACAATGTTCGCAAGATCTGCGCCGGCAAAACCGCTTGTTGCATGTGCAAGAGAGTCAAAATCAACGCTTGAATCTATCTTTACATTCTTTGCATGAATGCGGAGAATTGCCTCGCGGCCTTTCACGTCAGGCTTGTCAACTACAACCTGCCGGTCAAATCGTCCAGGGCGAAGCAGTGCCGGGTCAAGCACGTCAGGTCTGTTTGTAGCGCCAAGAACGATGAGTCCTTTTTCGTTGTCAAATCCGTCCATCTCTACAAGCAACTGGTTAAGCGTCTGCTCACGTTCATCATTTCCGCCCAAGTTGTTTACACGGCTCTTGCCGATTGCATCAAGTTCATCGATGAAAATGATGCAGGGAGCTTTCTCGCGTGCAGTCTTGAACAAATCGCGTACGCGGCTGGCACCGACGCCAACAAACATTTCTACAAAATCAGAGCCGCTTATTCTATAGAAAGGAACTCCAGCCTCGCCTGCTACAGCGCGGGCAAGCAATGTCTTACCTGTTCCCGGCGGTCCCACCAAAAGTACACCCTTCGGAATTTTTCCGCCGATATCAGTATATTTTTTTGGCGACTTAAGGAAATCGACAACTTCCACAAGCTCTTCCTTTGCTTCATCAACACCGGCAACATCTGTAAAGCGAGTTTTAACTTTTCCTTCGTCAACAGCTTTTGCCCGTGAAGATCCGGCGCCAAAAATAGAACCCATGCCGTTCATTCCACCGCCCATTTTTCTGAAGAACAAGAAATACAAGAGCAGGAAGAATGCCGCTGGAATAATCAAATTAAACAGCAGCGTAAGGAAGATACCGTTCTGCTTGGTGACAAACCGATAAGATACATTGTTTGCATCAAGAAAGTCTATGAAACTTGAAGAAAGATATCCTGAACCTGTTGTCTTATATACTTGCGGTCCGGTCGAATCACTGCGTATCCATGAAAAGAAACTGTTATTCTTTGAAGTAGTCGCAGACTCCGGTCCGTACCCGATAAAGTACGTTTCCTGAAGCTCAACGCGCACAATTTCTTTGCTTGCAATCTTTGCCTTGAAATCAGAAAAATCAATAAGATTATCTGACTTCGGAGCATAGAGCAGCATATAGAGCGCAATAATTCCTATCAAAATGATAAAGAAACTCCAGAACGGCCTATGATGCTTTTTGTCCTGTTTATTTTTCTTGTCGTCATCGTTTTCCGGTTCTATTGACAGTTTGAAGAAATCGTAGGGATCACGGTCGTCCCTGTTGTCATCTTTGCGGTTGTCGTTGTCATCGCTCATTAGGTCACCTCAAATTACTTACTTACTAATATAAGGAAAAAAACGTACAATGTCGATAAGTAACAACGATTCCGCCTAAACTTTTTGCTTTAGATTCCGATAAAATAGACGAGAAAGACTTTTTTTCCGCGGCACTCTACAAGTAAACGGAAACAACAAGTCTTTTGTGGAGTTAAATAATGGGGTATAATACAAACGGATACAATGTATACCGCGAAACAGGCGTAAAAACGGCAAGTCAGGGCAAACTAGTAGTCATGCTCTACGAAGAAGCCGTACGCCAGCTTGAAAAAGCAATTTCTCTCATAAAAGATAATTCATTCATTGAACCGCAGCAGATAGAAAATTTTGGCAACAGTCTTCAAAAGGTGGAAGACATAATCACCGAGCTACAGGTAAGCCTTGACATGGAAAAAGGCGGAGAAATTGCCAAGAATCTTATGGCGCTCTACCTTTACTTCAATAAGGAACTTGTAGCGGCCACGATTAATCATGACAAGAAAAAATTGACGTTCATTCTCAATATGCTTTCGCAGCTGAGAGATTCATGGATCAGTGCGGCAAGCAGCACTGCAAACACAGAGACGAAACTGCCGCCCGATCGTCCGACACTTAACATTACCGGTTGAGGAAGGTTTAGTATGGAAGAAAAATTAACACAAGGCGAAATTGATGAACGTGTTGCCATCTTAAGAAGACTTCGTACACTTCTTGAACAGCAGCGCACGAAGTTTCAAGAATATCTTTCGGTACTTGAAATGCAGGAAAGTAAAATTTCTGAAGAAGATGCAGACGCTCTCATTGCACACAGCGAACTTGAAGCACAGATTGTACGCGGAATCGGTTCTCTGCAAAAAGTAATCGTCCCTATGCAAAAACTGTACCAGTCTACAAACGCAGCGTCCTACAATCCTCAGGAAGCGG
>JGI20225J20221_1002652_pt1 | contig 18097 bp, 16 predicted proteins | sample BioMet4_FD_20221 | JGI IMG/M metagenome (IMG submission 20221) | reverse complement strand
TTCACAAGCGCTCGACACAAAAGTTAAAGGTACAGCGGTAGTGGTGTATAATTCCTTATCGTCAGCACATAAAGATGTTGTTACGGCAAATGTTCCGGTAGTAGGCAAGCCATCGGGTGTAAGAGTGTTCAACAATAAAGGTAAGGAAATGCCTGCTCAGCTGGTATCTTATGCCAACGGTGTTGCAGCCATTACATTTGCTGCAGATGCTGCTCCGGTAAGCTATTCTGTTTACGATGTTCGCTTCGGTAAAGCAAATGCAGGTAAAAGCAGCTTGAAGGTTACATCAAATACACTTGAGAATAGCGTATATAAAATTACACTGAATGCCGATGGAGATATCTCCTCTATTGTAGACAAACGAGTTAACCGCGAGTTGGTGAAAAACGGAGCAGCCATTCGTCTGGCCTTTTTCCCTTCAAATGAATCGTTCGAATGGCCGGCATGGGAAGTGATGAAGAAAGCAGTCGATGGTACACCTGTTTCAGTGAACGAAAATGTACGTATTTCAGTAGAAGAAAACGGTCCGCTTTGTGCCACATTAAAGGTAGAAAGAAAGCATGCCAACTCTACTTTCGTGCAACACATCCGTTTAACTGAAGGAGCTGCCGATGATCGTATCGATATCATTAACGATGTTGACTGGGCATCACAGAATGCACTGCTCAAAGCAGAATTCCCACTCAATCTTTCCAACTCAAAAGCTACGTACGATTTAGGACTTGGCTCTGTTGAAAGAGGTAACAATACCGATACTGCTTATGAAGTCTGTGCACAGCAATGGGCCGATTTAACCGACAAGGACGGAAGCTACGGCGTTTCTATTCTGAATAACTGCAAGTATGGCTGGGATAAACCAAACGACAACACCTTGCGTCTTACTTTGCTGCATACACCTAAAACAGACAAGTCATATACTTATCAGGATAAGCAGGACTTAGGTCATCATGTATTTACATATTCCATAGTAGGCCACGTGGCATCTGCCGATCAGAAAGAGAAAACTGCATGGAAAGCCGATGCATTGAATAATCCAATGATTTCGTTCATCTCACCTAAGCATGCCGGTAAACTGGGTTCTGAGTTCTCGTTTGTAAAAACAAGTACCCCTCAGGTTGCTGTAAAAGCGTTGAAAAGATCAGAAGATGGCCAGTCGTATGTTGTTCGTTTATACGAACTAAACGGTCAGGCAGCCAACAATGTGGAGATTGAATTCCCAACAGCTATCGAGTCGGCTCAGGAACTGAATGGTATTGAAGAAGCCATTGGCGAAGCAACCATAAAAGGAAACAAACTCATATTCAGCACCACAGCCTATAAACCTAAAACATTCGGTGTAAAACTGAAGAAAAGGAGCTATCGAATTACCTCAGTCGCTCAATATCCCTGTTGCGCTTGATTACAATGACCANGCCTTTACGCCCGATGCATTCCGTAATACAGGCCGATTTGACAANGAAGGAAATTCATATTCGGCAGACCTTGATCGGTAAATCAGTAGTAAGTGATGGAATAACCTTCAATATTGCAGCTGTTGATGTAAACAACGTGGTTAAGTGCAAAAAGAACATTGTCCGTTTGCCGGAGAATAATCAGTGCACCAAGCTCTATATACTTGCATCATCTGTTGATAAAGACCGTAAAGCAACCTTCAAGGTAGATGGAAAACAGTATACCTTCCAGGTGCCATACTATTCAGGATTCTTCGGACAATGGGGACAAACAGGTTTCAGCGAAGGATATGTAAAAGATGCTACCCTGGCTTATGTAGGTTCTCACCGTCATACCCGCAAAGGAAACGAAGCTTATACATTTACCTATATGTTTAAGTTCTGCATTTCCTTACCACAAGGAGCCAAAGAACTGGAACTTCCTGATGATGAAAACATAGCAGTATTTGCTGCAACTCTTTCCAATAACAGTAATGATGATGTTAAGCCTGCATGCGAAATGAGAGCTTTACCTCTTCAAAAATAACAGAAACAGTATAACAGATACCAAGATATATAATGAAGAAAATATTAATAACTCTCGTCGGTCGCCAGAGAGGTTTCCAGGCACGTTCCGTAGTTGGCGGATACTACATGCTTCTGTTAAAAGATAAGATGCTAGGGAAATAAGCCCCCCTTATATTTTTAGGTTAGGTACGTAGATCAGTATGCCTTTTTCGTATTCCGGAGTTCATTGTAATCCTGAGATACGAAAACAGGCATACTTTTTTTTGTTTTTTCGCATCTTTATAAACTAACTTTCATTAAGTATTGTTTTAAATAAGTAATAAAGAAACTTATTGATATACAATGAAAAAGAATTTATCATTTTTCCTTTTAATCGTTTTCGGCCTTTTGATTCTTATCTATTCAAAAGGCTGTAGCAATACTGCTACCATCCCCTTAAAAAGAAATGCGAAACTGGAAGATTCAATAAGAACTTATAATTACGACACAATAAAATTTGCCCGTTCCAGTTCCAAAAACTCAATTCCCATTGTAAAACTGTATTTAGGATTTTACGGCAAAAAATATTTCATTATAGACACAGGTGCCACGGTTTCAATTATCGATTCGGGATGGATTAACGATCATGAGGACCTGATAGAGTATATCCGCAAAACCGATTTTATGAGATTGCAATCCTTCTCGGAAAAAACCAGCAGTAATATATCCTACATCATGGGGCTCCCTATAAATGGGGTTTTACACGAGTTTGTTATGCTCGATATTCAGTCCTTAAGAGAAAACTGCCGACTTTCCGGTTATGACATCATAGGAATCCTCGGGTCCGACTTCCTGTCTAAAAACAAGTATATAATAGACTATAACAAAAGATGCCTTTACCGGTCTACTACTTCGGTAAAGAACTAACTGTGCCTTCTTGCTTTACAAGTTTAACAGCCATTTCCATATAGGGAGTACTTCAATTGTTTTATCGCCCACCTCCAATGTTCGTTCCGTATCCCGTGTAACAATCAACAACTTGTTGCACTCCAGTACTTCAGTTATTTTCAGTAAAGCTTTTACTTCCCGGTCAAACGTACCATCACTATTGTCGAGATTGTAACATACCTGAATGGCCGTATAAACATCCGGAATATAGAAATCGACCTCAATACCCTGATTGTAGAAATAAACGGCATCGTTGCGACCGTATTTACGCAGTAAGTTCACAGCCACCATATTCTCCAGTAAAGAGGTGTTTGCATCCAGTAAAAAGAGATTCAGAATACCATTATCTGTGTAATAATACTTAGGCAAAGTTTCTTTATCTACCAATTTGCCTGCTATGTTTTGTACCGGATTTATAAGCCATGCATCTTTGGCATATTCCATATAGTTAATAACAGTCTGTGTTCCTACCTTTGCTCCGGTGGACGACACAACATTTGCTATTCGAGTAAATGATAAAGGTTGTTTTACGCTTTCGGCTAGTTTCTTAAATAAAATGCGCAAAGCAAAAGTATTTCCCACTCCATGACGGGCGGCAATATCTCCCAGATAGATTTTTTGATAAACACTTGTCAGATAATCCCTTTTAGCAGAAAGGTCGGCTCCTTCCGGGAATCCGCCAAAGTAAAAGTAGTCGTTAAACTTTCGCAATACATCAGCTTTGCCTTCTGTAGACAACAAGTGGTTGGTAGTAGCAGGGATATTGTTTGCAGTCAGAAACTCTTTGAACGAGTACGGATAAACATCAACAGGAATATAACGTCCGCCTAGTGTAGTCTGAATATCCTGACTCAGCATTTTTGCATTGCTTCCCGTGATATAAACCCGATGTTTGGTATCTGCCATGCGACGGGCAAATTTTTCCCATCCGGGTATATTCTGTATCTCGTCAAGAAACAGGATAGGCTTCTTTCCGTACATCTCTAAATGAACCTCCAATAGCAGATTCAAATCTTCTGCCCCCATTCCGGTAAGACGTTCATCTTCAAAATTGATATAAAGCATTTCATCCCACTGCACGCCTTGAGCCAGTAACTGCTGCATCTGTTGATAAAGCAGAAACGATTTTCCAGCTCTCCGGATACCCACAAATACGTAGTTCCCGAATTCCTCAAAAGTAAAATCGCGGGGAATTACCTTATACTTTGGAACCTCAAGTTGATTGTCGGCTATAACCGTTTTCAGAATGTTTTTGTCCATATCTTCCTGTTTTTATTCTGTTGATAAAACAAATATAGTGTATTTTTGTTTTGTGCACAAAACAAAAACAGCTTATTTTTATTTTATAGACAGAATAAGAATAGGAAATGTAGTGTTTTGAGGATTGTTTATGCCTTTTATAGAAATGCAGCAGAGCCTCTCTTCAATATAAGAAGAAAAGCTCTGCTGGTTTTTTATTCCCAAGTTTCGTCCAGAACCGAGAAACAGGGACATTCTTTCACCCTCTCCCAAGGGTCGACAATACCGTTATAATTCTTATCCGGACTCAAATCCCGATGACCTACAACCTTGCTGCCGGGAAACTCTTTGAGTAGCTTGTTTACCAGGGCGTGCAGTGCAATTTGCTGAGACAATGTGCGAGTATCAGCCGGTTTGCCGTTGGTGTCCAGTCCGCCTTCGTAGCAGATGCCCAGAGACTTTGCATTGTATCCTCGAGCGTGTGCTCCAACTTCATCGTGACTCCGCATTGGTTCCACTTTGCCGTTTTTACGAATGTAGTAGTGATAACCCCAGGAACTGAATCCCCTTACTTTGTGTGCTGCGTTAATGTCTTGTGCCGTAATATCTCTATCAATTCTCGTTGCCGAGCAGTGAATTACAATTAAATTTATTTCTCTCATTTTGTTTTGCCGTTATTTTATTAAAATGCCGTAATTCTGATCTTGGGAACCCTATAAATTAGGGGACTCAGAAACTCAAATGCCGTAATTTCTATTTCGTTCCCGTAAATAATTTACCAATGCCGTAATCTTGTTTTTGGAATCCCATAAACAGGGCTTTCTGAATCCTTAAATGCCGTAATTTATATTTCATTCCCGTAAATAATTTACCAATACCGTAATCTTGTTTTTGGAATCCCATAAACAGGGCTTTCTGAATCCTTAAATGCCGTAATTTATATTTCATTCCCGTAAATAATTTCCCAAATGCCGTAATCTTGATTTGGGAACCCTATAAACAACGGCATTCAGATTCCCGAATGCCGTAATTTTGTTTTTAGTGCCGTAACTATTGCCTGTCCTTGCAGCTGGTTACCAAACATTGGCCTTTAAGAGCGGTGTTTAGTTGCGCGTTCAACGTAATCATCTCCTGATACATTTGCCTCACTTTCTCGGAAAGCTCGAAGTAATCCTTCTCAAAACGGGTTACCTGCTCCATCAGGTAGTCGAACTGACTCTTTACCAGTTCGGTGAAATCCTGCACCTGCTTAGCATCCTTCTTTTTCAGAAAAGGAAGTACCATTTGCAGAATGTTTATTATGCCATCTAAAATTTTCATTTTTNTTCTCAAAGCGGGTTACCTGCTCCATCAGGTAGTCGAACTGACTCTTTACCAGTTCGGTGAAATCCTGCACTTGCTTGGCATCCTTCTTTTTTAGAAAAGGAAGTACCATCTGCAGGATATTTATAATACCATCTAAAATTTTCATGTTTCTTGTTTTTGTTGATTAATAACTGATTTGAGGTAGGAGAGGCTCTCTCTTGTACGAGAGAAACCTCTCCGGTTTGCTTGTTTGCTGTGCTTATTGTGCGTTACAAAGCAGCTACAAGGTATACAACCTTTTTGCTTCACCTATTTACTGTGCTTATCTGCTTTGCAATGGATGGTAGCAAGATTCTATAGCCTCCCTGGTTTACCGATTTGCCGCTTTTATTTCGCCCCGCTTTTAGGAAGAGTCCCGGAAATTACCGGATGTTCTTTATCAATGCGGACTTAACGAGCACCAGTGTACCTGCTATCCCACCTCGTTACCACCATTGGTAACCTTCACCGGAAGCTTGGCTACCTGCGTATATGCAAGCGTTTTTTGCATATTGGTGAGCAACTTACCTGGACGGAAACTGATTCTGGTTCCGCGAATCATAGACGATACAAACTCATCTTCTTTTACGGCACCATTACTTCTCACACCAATCTGGAAACTACCGAAGTTACCCAGGCGAACAATTCTACCCTCGGCCAAAGCCTTTTTCATCGATTCCAAAATTGCTTCCACTGCTGCAGCCACATCGGCGCGGGTTACGGTGCATCGTCCGTTTACCTCTTCGCAAAGCGAATCGAAATCCATTTCACCATACGCCTGTGCGTGTGCGTAATACTTTCCCGGTTCTGATGATTTAGCCGGATTCTTTCTCATAACTACTGAATACTTTACACTCATTTTCTTTACATTTTTAGTTGATTAATACTGCGGTAAAGAGCTCTTATCCTTTCTTGTTAACACTACAAAGATAGGGCATGGCGAGGGAGCGGAAACAGTAGATTGAATTAGGTAGTATTGGTGTGAATTAATTACAATTAATAGGCGTTTTATTGCCTTTAAAACTTGGTTAAACGGCTGAAAATTGGTAAATTTACGGGAAGAAAAACAAAAAAGACTATGATAAAAACAGCAGAAGAATTTAAAATCCGGGCATATACCAAGGTAGAACTGGCTTGCCTTTACAATCCGCACATGACTATTCCCGGAGCCTTGCGCACACTTGCCCGCTGGATAGCCGGTAACAGCGGACTAACAGCCGAGCTTTCCACTTTGGAATACAATCATCGGAACCGCATTTATACGCCACGCCAGGTTAAAGCAATAGTAGATTATCTGGGTGAGCCGTAGAAACTTATCTCTCAACGATATTACTTTGTTTTATTTTTAGTTTGCATATATATACATGGAAGACAGAAAAAATGTTATATATTCTAGTAGGTGATAATTGGCGGTAATGAAGGGTTATTGTAAAAAAATAGAAGAGCGTTTCCACTCTTCTATTCATTTCTGGTTAGGTGCTTTAGGTATTTATGATACCATTAATAGTGTTTTGTTTCGTTTGTTGCACAAATATATCTATTTATTTTTATTTGCAAGAAAAAATGCAATTTTTTTTTATAAATTATATTACATTTATTTTGCCTGCTTCATCAACCACTCCATTGGCGGCACGTAATCGCCAATCTTCGTCATACTCTTGTTGTGCGAGAAGTACACATTGCCCGTTTCTCCGTTTCGGTGCTTGGCGATGTTTAACACACCCAGTCCTTCGGTGGGATAGCCGCTATCCTTATCTGTAGGAATGTTGTAAAGAGCCGGACGATAGAGCATCACTACAATGTCGGCATCCTGTTCTATGGCACCACTCTCGCGTAGATCGCTCAGTTGTGGCTTTCCTCCGTAACGATTTTCTGCTTCGCGATTTAGCTGACTCAGCAAAATTACCGGGCAATCCATTTCTTTGGCCAGTAGCTTTGCCTTTCGGGCAGCAGTGGCAACTTCTTGCTCTCGGTTTCGGTTCTCCTTAACGCTTCCTTTCATATCACTCAGCTGCAGGTAATCAATGAAAATAATGTCGCACTTACCCCGGCTTTTTAGCATTCTAGATTGAGCGCGGATATAATCCATGCTCATTGACGGACTGTCGTCTATTATGATAGGTAGTTCTGCCAGTGATTCTGCCGTACTGAAAGCCTCGTTCCATTCCCTCTCGTCGGTTGTTCCCGTTCGCCACCGGTATGGGTTTACATCGCTCTCCATTAGAATAAATCGGTCGCCCAGTCGTTCGCCTTGCATCTCGATGCTGAAAAACACAGCATTCATGCCTGTCTTTGCCGCTATTTGTGCCAGGAACAGAGAAAACATGGTTTTTCCTGTTGCCGGACGAGCAGCAATAACCACCAAATCGCCACGTTGCCATCCGCCGGTAATCTTGTTCAGGTCGGTAAGTCCCGTATCGGTACCCGTTACCCCGTTAGTAGAATTTTCTATACGTCCCTTCGCCTGGGTAAGCGTGTCGTTCATAAGTGTCTCCATGTTGCGCAGGTTGTCCGCCTTCACCGCATCTTTCTCCACCCGCGTTGCCAACTCTTGCATTTCGCAAACCACATCTGCAATATCCATCGACATATCCTGAGCTGTGCCCAGTAGTTGAGTGAGTCCTTTTATTATTTCGCGGCGCAGATACAGTTCTTTTACAATGAGGCAGTGTTCTTTAAGATGAACAGTGCTGACCACCTGACTGCATAATTTGGTGATGTAATACGGACCTTCCACTTTCTCGAGCTCATTGTTTCGGCGCAGCTCATCGGCAACAGTGATGAGGTCTATATCTCTACGTCCATTGTACATGCGCATCAGGGCGGCGAAGATAATACGGTGATTATCATAATAAAACATATCTGCCCGAAGATGCTGAGCCACCTCGGGCATGGCTTTCTTTTCCAGTATTGCGCTACCTAAAACTACACTTTCGGCATCAAAATCAAATGGAGATGATATATTTTTGTTCATATCAGGTTACGTTGTTAAATTTACAATTGTTCGTTAAAGAAACATTTCGCTTTCAGGTAATTCACGGCTGTTTTGTAAAACTGCTTGTTGTTTATCCTGCGGCAATACGGTTCAATTTTGGTTATAGCCAGCTCCTTTTCCTCTTTTGTCAGCCTTTTCCATATAAGGATAGCCAGACCGATATCATTAGCTTCCAATCCGGTAGCCTGGTGAAACTTGTTCCAGAACAGATAGAACTTCTGATCCTTCCTGGCAATTATTTCTGCTTTGGATAGTTCAGGATTACCCGCTTCTTCCTCTACCTTCTTTTTGGTGGTTTTACGTTTGCCCGTAAGCTCGTCGTAGTTTATTACCTGCACAATTTTTACCCCATACTTAACCGGGATAATAGCAATAAGATTTTCCCTGACCATTTTCCTGAAGAAGCAACGCGTTTTCCCCACAGTCCAGTTGAATAATTTTGCCCACGAAGGATACGAAAGGAGTGATTGGCCACGTTTGCATATTAGTTTATCTCCATTTATTGCAACCTCTCTATCCGCAAAATTTACAGTAGCCAATACAGTAAGAAAAGCCTCCATGTATGACATGTTAGTGTCTCTGTTATTGAAATTATGCGTAAGCAACATTTTAGGGATAAGCACATACCCACTTGTAAGAGCCTCGAAAGGTAGATGGTTATTTTTCATAAGTGTAATTTTGGTATTATAATTTGTAATAGTTAAAACATTGTTGTTTGTTTTTCGTGGAGCAAAAGTAAGAGCCGATTCAATAGCCTCCAAATAGTTAATGTCGTTTTGAGCGAAAAATGCACTTTTATGCATAAAATTCAATTTTTGTCACTATTTTACTTTTGTTTATTGGTGAATAACAGCTTGTATATGTCTTGATTTAGTAAAAATAAATATGCCGATAAAAGTACCGATGGTTAAGGTTTGTAAGTGGCTGTTTTGTAGATAGGTATAAAAGCAAATATGTTTCTTTGGTGCCGATTAAAGCGCACCAAAGAAACATATTAGAATTAGATTTATATTACATATAAATCCTGTGGTGTTTTGTTTTTAAGAGAAAAGAAAAAGGCACATATAGCATTAAAAATTCTTTCTGTCAACAGTTCTTTTGTTTCTGTAGCTATTAATCAGAAAATCATCCGGATATCCCCAATTATTGACTATCACTGTAATCTGTTTGGGTATAAAAATATCGTTATCAAATGAGAACCCTGCTTCCAGAAGTTCTGCATGCAGTTTTTTATCTTCTTTTATAGCACTAATAAACATTTTTTTTGCCATATTGGCACGTGAACAGTTTCGGAAATACATAGCAGCTATTTTGGTTATACGAACACATCCTTTGAGCTTATGCTCATAAGCACTATTTGTTATAGTCATTAAGTATTTGATTTTTATTATTAATAAATTGATATTTGTTTAAAAGTATAAATCGATTTAACTTGTGCAAATGTAAGTATAATTATTCATTCCTGAAACATAAATTCAATATATTTTTAACATTGTTATGCTCGATATACAAGATTTTCAATTAGTTTTTGCTGCCCACAAAGTGACTTGTTTTTAATCGCTTTTTTATACGGATTATTTACCTTAAAATTTATTGGCGAATGGATGAGGGGTTATTGGTGAATGGATTTTTTTTATTGGTGAATGAGGGAAATTGGTTGGGATTTGGTTTCTATTTTGTAGGGATTGATGTTTTTATTTATATTTGTAGGGTAATAACAACATTTAACCTCCAATATATTTAATACTTAAAGTTGTAAATTCCCTATATTTGCAGGGTGATAACAACGGCACGCTCTTTGGTGTTGGTTTAGTATCAGTTGTAAATTCCTTATATTTGCAGGGTAATAACAACTCCTCCTTATATATTACTATATAGATATAGTTGTAAATACCCTATATTTGAAGGGTAATAACAACATGAAGCCTGTAGTAATCTATGAACTAGATTATTACAGGTTTTTTTAATGTTTAAGATTCATTCTATATCCACATAATTTGGATATGATAGTATATTTTTTTATTTTTGTTAAATATGAAAATTAGGAACATACGTATTGAAAAGTAAAGAGATTAGCATTTAAAAAAGTGAGATTCTTTTTGGAAAAAGTTAGGGGTTACTGATTTGATTATTTGCAATAATAAAAACACAAACTAAAATAAAAATGAATTTATTGGAAAAAACAAATGCTGCAGAGAGTTGTTTCAATCATACAATAAACGATCAAAAATATTATTTTGCTGGCTATTTGAATCTGGCTCAAAACAATATAAAAACACTCGAAAAAGCTTACGGTGAACATTTCTTGTGTTCTGGTAATAATCCTATTATAAACGATTTAACAAATACTAATTCGTTAATAGACTGGGATTTTAAAATGAAATTTCTGTCTCAATATTTACCTGCTATTAGTTATTTGAATCTAGAAACTGACCTTAATGAAAGTTTTGAAAAAAGAAAAAAAGAGTTTACTAAGAATCTATCTTTTTTATTCAATGCTATTGACCTGCTAAGGAATTTTTATTCTCATTATTATCATGCTCCGTTAATCGATGAACTAAATAGTGAACGTCTCATATTTCTTGATAAAATATTCGTTGCTGTATGCATAAATGTGAAGAAAAAGAGAATGAAGGACGATAAAACAAAGCAATTATTAAAAGCAACTTTAATCGATGAACTTGATTTGCTCTTGAAAGCCAAGAAAGAGGAACTTTTGAAGAAAAAGAAAGAAGGTAAGAAGGTTAGTACTGACGCTATTTCCATGAAAAATAGTGTTTTGAATGATGCCTTTAATCACCTTATTCAGCTTGAAAAGAATAGTAAAAAAGAAATTCCGGGTAGGTATTATACATCCCTTTTAAATGATAATAATAAATACACTGAAAATGGAATTAATATATCAATAAGTGGTCTGTTATTCTTGCTTTCCATGTTTCTTACCAAGAAGCAAAATGAAGATGTACGTTCTCGTATTTTTGGATTTAAAGGAACAATAGAATCCGATAAAGGTATATCTAAAAGCAACAATAGCTTTAGGAATATGGCTACAAACTGGGTGTTTTCTTATCTTTCATTTAAAGGGATGAAAAAACAACTGGGTAGTACCTTTAATAAAGAAAGTTTGTTGGTACAGATTGTGGACGAACTGAGTAAAGTACCTCACGAAGTATATCAAACATTATCACCAAGCCGTCAAGAGATGTTTCTTGAAGATATGAACGAATATCTCAAAGATGGTAATAAGAAACATTGTCTGGAGGATTCTATTGTGGTTCACCCTGTAATAAAGAAGCGATACGAAGACAAGTTCAACTACTTTGCCATTCGATATCTGGATGAATTTGTAGATTTTCCTTCACTCAGGTTTCAGGTAAATGTGGGCAACTATGTGCACGATAGACGTAAGAAGACTATTGATGGCACAAATACCGAAACAGACAGAATGGTTAAAGAAGAAATCAGAGCTTTCGGCAAACTGTCTTTTATATCAAAACTGAAAGCGGATTATTTTGCTAAGGATTTACCATCGGATATTTCCTGGGAAATGTACCCCAATCCTTCTTATAATTTTTCTGCAAACAATATTCCTGTCTATATTGATTTGTTTAAAAGTAGTGTGGCTGGAGCTGCTGATGTTGGCAAGGATCACAAGGGTTACCAGGCAAAACTCGATTTGGATGAAGATGGAAAAAAAAGAAATAGAAATGAAGGTAAGCCGGATAAAAAAGAAATAGCTGAAATCCTTTTTGGAAAGAAGAATAAACAAATTCTATTTGAAAAACCTACTGTGCTATTAAGCTTGAATGAGTTGCCTGCAATGCTTTACGAGGTACTTATAGAAAATGGCGATAAGCAAGATATAGGCAAAAGAATTGAAGATAAAATAGTAGAAAAGATTATAGCTCACTATAATTTATTAGATCAATACGATGGAACAACAGAGTTGCCCGGCTCTGTTATTCCCAGGAAACTGAGAATGGGTGGAAATGAAAAGAGCATAAATATTGATAAGCTGCTTAGAGCTGTGAAGCGTGAACTGGAGATTACGCAGGAAAAACTTGATCTTATCAAAACCAACCAAAAGAAGTTCAAGAGCAAAGAAAAGGATGAAAAAGGCAATTCAAGGCAACATGTTTTTTATACTAACGAACTAGGGCAAGAAGCTACATGGATTGCAAACGATATGAAGAGATTTATGCCGAAAGAGGTTAAGGAGAAGTGGAGAGGTTACCATCATAGCAACCTGCAAAAGCTGCTTGCGCTGTATGATCAAACAAGAAATGAGGCAGTGAAATGTATAACCTGTTTCTGGAACTTTGATCAGCAAACTTCATGGGGTAAGGGTATAAAAGAAGCATTCTATAAATCAACGTTTGAAGAGTTTTACAAAGCTTATCTGGAACACAGGATGGATGTGTATAAAACGCTCGAGAATAATTTGATAGCGGGCAAAGGATATTCTAAGTTATTTAACAAAGAAAAGAAAAAAGCGTTTATTCTATTTGATGAACATTTGTATACTATACCCGATATCAATACACAAAAAGAACGACTGAAGTCTACACTGTTCATTCTTCCCCGAGGAATTTTCGATTCAAAACCTACTTTTATCAAAGGCATAAAATACGAAGAAGATCCTTCGTGCTTTGCCGATTGGTATCAGTTTGCAAATGCTACCGGTAATCAATATCAGCGGTTTTATGATTTGCCAAGAAGTTATACTTCCCTTTTTGAAGAGACTAAAAAGAACAATGAAGGGCTGATAGAAAACAAAAAAGGTTTGTCGGCAAAAGAACAACTTGATTTCTTCAAGATGCGTCAGGATTTGAAGATAAAGAAAATAAAGACACAAGATTTATTTCTGTTTATGATTGTGAGAGATCTGTATAAGAAAGTATTTGACCATACTTTACCTCTGGAAATAGGGTTAAGGGATATGTATCAGACACCCGCTGAACGTCAGGCAAATTATGATCTGGCAGTTAAGCAAAGTCAGCGCACAGAAGGTGATAACTCAGATAACTTGTACAATTACAATTTTCTTTGGAATCTTACAATTCCATTTGAATATGATAAAATAAAGGAACCACAGGTAAAACTGAAAGATGTTGGAAAATTCTATAAATTTGCTGCCGACGAAAAGGTTCAGACTATATTATCTTACAGCGACAGAGAATGGTCTAAACTTGATTTGGAAAAGGAACTGGAGCTAATGCCAACATCATACGAAGTGATAAGAAGAGAACAACTGCTTCGTGATATTCAGCAATTTGAAAAAAGAATTTTGGAGAACTATCCCTCCGATGGAAATGCCCATCCAGCTGACTTAGAGAAAGAGGATAAAGATAAAAAATGTTTTCCTAATTTTAATCTCTATCTTCTAAAGGGAATTATCATAAAAAACAATTTAGCAAGTGAAGAAGAACGCCAATGGTTTGAACAAGTTCACCTGGATAAAACACCGTTTTATCCCGAAGTTGAAACAAAATCGTCAATAATCCAAAGTGCTTATCTATTGCTATTGATAAGAAATAAGATGCTGCATAATCAGTTGCCATCTAAACAAAACTTTGAATTTATGACCACGCTTTATCCTTTTGAGGGATATGAGAGCTACAGTACTTATCTATTGTTTGTTACAAAGAAAACTATTGAATGCCTTAGCTCTGCTATGTAATTGTTTTGTTTGTTTATATTTAAAGGAAAATAACAACGTGTTCAAATCAGCCCAGAGTTGAGCTATTGTTGTAAATACTCTATATTTGAAGAGTAATAACAACTACTTTGCCCGTTATTTCGATAGCGCAGAAGTTGTAAATACCCTATAATTGAAGGGCAATAACAACATGTTCAAATCCGCTCCTAGTTGAGCAATTGTTGTAAATACTCTATATTTGAAGGGTAATAACAACGAGTTAATTCTTTATTCTTTTTGTCGGCCAGTTGTAAATACTCTATATTTGAAGGGTAATAACAACGGTCATTTCATCCCATTTTACGCGGCCACCGTTGTAAATACTCTATATTTGAAGGGTGATAACAACGTAAGCTTGAGATACTTCAGTGAAGAATGGTTGTAAATACTCTATATTTGAAGGGTGATAACAACCTATTTCTTGTTTAACTTCGTTCCAATAAGGTTGTAAATACTCTATATTTGAAGGGTAGTAACAATTGTATTTCATAGTATTTCACTCCATTTAAGTTGTAAATGCTCTATATTTGAAGGGTAGTAACAATATGGTGTCTGCAATACGCCTAATATCAGAGTATTGCAGACTTTAAAAGAAGAATAATTCGGTCCTGTGTTATCTGGATTGTATGAAAAGTCTCTGTTTTTTAGTTTCTAATACATAAAAACCATCACTAGAAAATAATAAAGTAATTATGAAGAAAACGAAGCAAGTAGAAATACAAATTGAAAGTTTAAAGAAAGCTTGTAAAGAATTTGAATTAGATAATACTCAGGGAAGCTATTATATATCCTATTCCGAGTTTCTGGAACATTTCAAGCATATATCCGAATTCAAAAAGCATGATGTAATAATAGGCATTCACTTAATCTATGGATGGATGCCAACAATCTGTCACCTGAAATCAAAGGCATTTGATGAAGCAGCTGAAATACTGAGTAAAGTGAAAAAGGATAATCAACTACTACTAGTGGAAGGCGAATTGAATATCCTTAAGGATTTGTTTAATAATTCCATTGTTGGCACGTCTAAGCTTCTCCACTTTATATCTCCCGAGACATATTCAATTTGGGACAGTAAAGTTTGCCATTATTTAGGACTTCCGGCAAATGCGGTGAATGATATCTCAGTTTATCGTGAATATATTGAGGCATGTAGAAAAGTTATAAGGTTGTGCAAGGATGATATCATTTCTGTCAAAGAAGCAATGAAAGAATTTGAGCCGTATAAAGATTATGAAATATCAGATATGCGTGCTATTGAGCTGGTTATGTTTACCAATGGGCAAAATAATAAGGGGCTTTCTAAAAGAAATTTATAACAGATAAATATTATGCAACAAATACAGTATCTTTTAAGTCAAGTTAAGACTATTGTAGCAAAGAATAATCAATTACTAGATGCTACTGGTGGACGATTCAATATATTCAGTGTAATAGGCGTAAACCATTACGAGACTATAAATTCGTCAATCTTAGCAGAACTTCTAAATCCAAAAGGATCGCATGGGTTAAAACATCATTTTCTAAGTGCTTTTATAGAGGAAGTAAATAAGCATGGTGAGATGTGTTTGTTTGATTGTAAAACAGCCAATGTTACTACAGAAGCTTATGTAGGAGGAAATGGAAGAATAGATATTTTAATAGAAGATAGCAATCATCATGCTATTATTCTAGAAAATAAAATTTATGCTAATGATCAGGATAGGCAATTAAAGCGATATAATGATTATGCAGCAAATAACTATCATGAAGGAAATTTTACGATACTTTACTTAACATTAGATGGGGTAGATGCTTCTGATAACAGCGGCAAAGGAGTTGAATACATTCCTATATCCTATAAAGAAACTATTATAGAGTGGTTAGAGGAATGTGTGCGAATTGCGGTACATTATCCGATAGTAAGAGAAACTATAAATCAATACATCAATCATGTAAAACAATTAACTAATCAAGATATGGAAAATATTAATAAAGAAGAGATATTAGATATTCTTTCTAAAAAGGAAAATGTAGAAGCTGTATTTAAGATTTCTAAGAATATAGATGATGTAAAAAAGAAAATAATCAGAGATACTTTTGCGCCCCAACTTAAAGAAATAGCAGATGAGTTTCATTTGGAACTTGTTTATTCAGGTGATGATTGTGCTTTAAAAGATGGTGGCTTTACATTTTTGAATAATGAATGGAAGCATGCTAGGATAGTGTTTGCATTCGATGCAGCAAATTATGGAAAAATGTATTATGGTATTGCAAAAAAAGAAGCAAATTGTCCTATGTATAGTTCGTCTGCAATTCAAGATGCTTTAAAGAAAATAGCGTACTTGCAAATCAATAATGGATGGTGGTTTTGCTATAAAAATGTTAATGGTGTATATTTCACATGGAATGAAGACGCATTTCTTGCCATCTTAAATGGAGAAATGAAAGAATATTTCAGGCGAATAATATTTGAAATGTTAGATACTCTAAAAGGCCTAGATCTGTAGAGAAGAAAAATCAGTGACCGAAACATGGAATAAAGTTGTAACAGATTCTGGATAGTCTGTTTAAAAAGAGTTTTAACCATAAATAAGCCTAAAAGAAATAATCATAATAATTTGCATTATATGATTATTTCTTTTAGTAGTTTAGATATATTAATCCAATTATCCTCCCAGAAAGCATGTTTAAAAAATATCTATGGAACAGATAATTGCAGTGCATAAAAGCACCCGTTAGAATAGCCCAGGTAAATCATTCCATTGGCAATGCAAGGAGTAGAAAGAATGGAACCCAACCCAAGTATTTGTTTCTCGGATGCAACATAGGCGTTGCCATATAGTTTAAAGTCGGCTCTGAATGTTCAATTTTCATTGTACACACTAAATGCACGTTTAGAAAGTCTAAATGAGAAAGCTTCTTTTAAAGGCTGCATAATTTTATTTAAATCATATTTGAGGCAGCTAACAGTCCAGCTTTAACAATTGTGTTGCACGGAATAGTTTCAAAAACATCTTTTCCAATATTAACCGTTCTGCATTCATAAGGTCCACAAACATCACAGCAAGTGCTTTGACCAACTTTGCCCTCAATATATTCTTCCAATGGAATGTCATTAATCCATATTCTATTTGACTCTAACGAGTTATTTTTAAATTGTGAATCTGTCAATGCCTCTTTTTTAAGCACTACTTCAATATTTATAGGCTTAAGTGATTCTTTTAATATGATAACTGCTTTTTCAACTTCGTCACCTGTTGATTTACATCTTGGGCAAGTTTGTCCGTTGATAACTAGTCTTTGCCACTTTATTTTTAGAATTTTATTCATTGTTCATTTATTTATTTTCTAATATTATAATTCTCGGAAAAAGAGCTGAATCATTATTTTAGTCCGCCGATAATATTGTCTCAGTGAATTGCTTCTGCCATTTGTATTGTGTGCAGATATAGAGTGTTATACAAGATGTATCATGCCTAATTGATTAAACAATCAGGCATTGAATTAGATTACGAATTAATCAGAAAGTTATTATTATTTAGCATATCTTTTTCAATAAAAACAAAAAGCACAGCAAAATAAAATATTATTCGCTGTGCTTTTATTGTTATCCTGAAACAGATCTTAATTCCTGAAAACTAATCCTTCATCTAAAGTGTCTACTATAATTGGTCTTTCTCTTTCAACCTCCTGCGCAAGTAACTTCTTAGACAAGTCGTTGAGCAGGTAACCACAACTCACATCCGGTAGAATAAAATATATTGTCTGATTACAATAACAGTCTGGATATTTTTAAAAAAGTTAGTCCATCAGCATGTGTAATTGTCTCAGAAAATAAGATAAAGCCGTTTGGGTGTTGTCAAAATTGGACCAAGTTTTGGTGCAAAGCAATACCGGAAGACAAAGAAATGCTTTTTGAAGACATAACAGAAATCTACTGTAAATAGTTTGTAA
>JGI20225J20221_1001900_pt1 | contig 18109 bp, 19 predicted proteins | sample BioMet4_FD_20221 | JGI IMG/M metagenome (IMG submission 20221) | reverse complement strand
TCATGACTGGTTGATCACGCAAAACGGCATCCGCTGGAGCACGCCGCATAAAAATGAATCCCTGAGCGAGCACGCCCCGCATTTTTACAAATGGCTGTCTTTTGTTCGCTATGACAGCGAGGAACGGGAGGAGGCGCTGCTGGCGCTGCTTTACATGGTGCTGACCTGTCGCAATAACTGGCATCTGTTCCCGTGCCTTTCCGGTGTTGGCGGTTCGGGAAAGTCGGTGTTAATGGGGATCCTGCTCATGCTGGCAGGTGAGCACAATTCGCAGGCGATTTCCGTCGATTCGCTGGGCGGTGATTTTGGTCTGGAGCATTTGATTTCTGCGCGGCTTCTGTTGGGCGGGGAGGTGCCAGCGAAATTATCCAGAAAGGTGGTCAACCTCATTAAGGCGATCAGCGGCGGGGATATGGTCTATATCAACAAAAAGGGAAAAACGGCAGTTTCTGCGGTTCTCCGGGCGATATTTGTCTTTGCTGGTAACGAGCCCTTTGATTTTGGCGTGATTGATAGCGGTCTGGAGCGTCGAGCGGTTAACTTTGGTTTTAGTCGTGCCGTGCCGGACTCAATGAAAGACGATCAGCTGCTCAGCAAGATTGCCGCCGAGCTCCCTGTGGTTATTCGCCACCTGCTGAAAAGATTCCCGGTCGCAGATATGGCTAAACAGGCACTCATTCGCCAGCGTGATGGCGCAGAAGCCAAGCGGGTGAAATATGAAGGCAGTCCGCTGGAGCGCTTCCTGAGCTCGCTGGAGATTGACCAGTACGCCTCTTTAAGTGGTCGTAATGGGATGTTCTGGAATGCTCCGGGGCATAAAGGCACGGGGATCTATCGGTATGAGCGCCAGTATGTTTATCACGCTTATTTGTCATTCTGCGATTATGAGGGGATCAAACCTTCGCTTACTGTGGCTGAGATTCGCAGCGCAATTAATTACCGATTTGCGGACAATCTGCGGACGGGCAAAGGCTCAGGCAACCAAACGATCACCAATCTGCGGGTGCGCGATGATGCCGAATACCTGACTTGCCCGGATTCACCACAACAAACGGTAGTTACTTTCCCCGGCAAGAAGTAACTGCAATCAGCAAAGTAACTGCAAAGTAACAGCAGGCAAGCGCACATAAGGCCCCGATTTACGGGGCTTTTTTTTTAAATAGTTACTTTCCAGTTACTCAGTTACTTTTTTTTTTGAGAAAATTTCTACCGTGCGCGTGTGTGCGTAGCTTTTATTAAGTAACTAAATAACTAAAAAGTAACTATGCCTTATCTGGTGCGGCTCTCAGCGGTGTTTACCCCAGTTACTTTTTAGTTACCCAGTTACTTTTAGTTACTCAGTTACCCGCATAGCGGCGCAAAGTGCATCCCGTTAGGGTGCAGCTGCGTGACGCGGTTCTGCTGTAATGGGTGGGATTGATTGGGATGGTGCAAATTTGGCAGGCACTGCCGCAGACGTGCCGGGGTTGCCTGAAATAAAAAAAGATTAATATTTGAGCAGGTGATTGCCCTAATTGGGAGGGGCCGGGCTGATCGCCCGGCATGGTGCCTAATCGTCTTTCAGCGCCTGCCGCATGGCCTCTGCGGGATCGATGATTCCATACACCGCTCCTTCATGAGCAAAGGCGCGGGTGAGGGCGGAGATCAGGCTTGCTGCTGCGCGAACGGTGGGCAGGTCTTTGCTGCGGAGTGCTGTCATAGCCTCGCCCTGCACGCTCTCCAGTAGCTTGATCTGGCGCTTGATGATGACCTGCTGCTGCTCCCGGAGAGAGTCGCGCAGATCCCGGAGCCGTTCGGCCTCGCTGGGTGGCAGGCTGTCATATTTGGCCTGTGCGTCGCTGATTAGCCTGTCGAGCTCGTTGCTTTGGGCTTTGATGGTGTCCTTTGCCAGCCATTTGGAGACGGTGCCGCGATTGCATCCCATCTTTTCGGCAATCTGCTGCATGGTGAGCCCTTCGGCGCGTAGGGCGCGGGCTTGAATGGCGCGGGGGGATGGTGGTCGCATGGTGCTGCCTCGAATGTTGCCACGGGTTGCCCATATTGGCATCACGACTGCTTTTTGGCGGGCCCAGCCCGCCGCCTCCCCATACCCTGCCACTGGCTCAGCCTGCCAGCCACGACGCTGTTAAACGAGGCGGGGCAATGCGTTACCACGACAAAAAGAGAAGCGCCCCGCAGAGAGGCGCTGAGGCGGTTACAGGTCGATATGTTTTGCGCCAGTGTCCGGGCGGCAGGTGGCGCTCATCATTCCCCGGCCTACCACGTTTGCGGTGATGGTCGTTGTTGGGGTGGGAGTGTCGTTAAAAGCAGCCAGGAGCATGACCGTGCTCTGGTTTGGCGTGCTTCCGGTCATGTCCACTGTCAGATTTCCGGTCTGTATCTTATCGACCGGGAAGGAAGCGCCGCGCCAAGTTATCGTTAGCCGCCCGTTGTCCTCTCTGAGGTGGATCGCGGTGCCGTCGCTGCACCAGTGGAGCAGGGAGAGCGGTTTAGCGTATAGCGGCGCGGTGGTCAGCAGTAGCGCGAGCGCTGCGGGTATATTGATTTTCATAGTATGTAATTCATTACACCATATTGATTACGATATAGGGCCCCCGCAGGGGCCCCGGTTTTACAGCTGGTCAGTCACTCTGACGAGTACCGCAGCCGGATGGCACGCCATCAGGATTTTGACGTGGTGATCATGCTGGTCTCTGCCTGTGGCGATAACTACGCCGTTAAGCATTACCGCAACGCACTGGCCCTGATTGAGTAGCTTGTGCCACTGCTGGGCGGCTTTGCGTTGTGGGTCGAGTCTGTAGGTCATGCTGTCACCTCGCGGCGCAGCAGACGCATGGCGCGGGCCCATGTTGTCGCGTTCTTGCGGGTCACTGCGCGGCGGGCCAGTTGGCGTGCGACGCTGTAGGATGGTACGATCATATTGTTGGTTCCATTGGGTTGGTTCTAACAATGGCGCGGCTTTGGTTGCCACCTTCACCGCGCCGCTTTTGGTTCCCCTGTTAGCGCAGGGGCTCCAATCTCTTAGACGGGCCATGCCTTCCCAGTCTGGCCCGTCGCTCTTAACTCTCCTCTTTGAACACGCGGAACACACTGGCCCGGCTAATGTTCAAATCTCTGGCGATACGTGCAGCAGGTATGCCGATCTCCCGCTTCTCCAGAATCTTTTTGCGTACCTCAGGCGTGACCTTTATCGGCCTGCCAAGGTGCTTGCCTGCTTTCTTTGCTGAATCAATCCCGGCCCGCTGACGTTCCAGCATCGAGGTGCGCTCCATTTCCGCGATCCCCGCCAGCATGGTGAGCATGAGCTTGCCCGCTGGGGTTGTTGCGTCGAATCCTTCCCGGAGGCTGATCAGGGTGATGCCCTTCGCTTTCAGGTCTTCCACCACTTCCAGCGTGCTGGCGGCGTTGCGTCCTATCCGGTCGATAGCCGCCACTACGATCACGTCACCGCTCCCGGCGACCTTCATCAGGGCGGAGAATCCGGGGCGCTCCATTACGGGCGTGATGCCGCTTACTCCCTCGTCACTCAGGATCCGCGCATCGGGATAGCGTTGCAGGATGGCGTCTGTTTGCCCGCCAAGGTTCTGCTCTGCGGTTGATACGCGTACATAGCCAAAAATCATTATCGTTACCGTCTCAAAAGGTTGCTTGAGAAAATAATAGACGCTTTCGACGCATAAAACAATCTCAAATCCTCGTAAGGCCCCTCTAATTGGGGCGTCGCGTAAGGGATGCCTTTTTGACGGTATGCGAGGGCAACGCCCGCGCCCCTCCCCCTCAGTCGTGACGGCACACTTTACGGGCGGCACCTCGCCGCTGACTTTGACGAGACAACATATGACTAATTCAAATACCGCTCAGGTGGATAACCAGCTGAGCCAAATTTATGACGCGCTGGGCGAGTACGCCGCGCCGCTGCCTCAGATTGATAACCTTGCCATTACCCGCGAGCAGGCGATCAGCCTTCTCGATCAGGCCACCGCACTGGATGCCGATGCCGCGCAGCTGCGTGAGCAACGCGAAGGCCAGCACGATGCCGCCACCCTGCTGGAGCGTCAGCTGGCGACCGTTGTCGCGCTGGTTGAGGAGGGCAAAGCCTGTCTGCGTTCCGGGGAACCGGTTCGCCCTGAGTGCGCGATGGCCCCAAGCCTGATCCCTGAGGTAGAAAACGAGCTTTCAGCCGCCCGGCAGCAGCTTGCCGCCACTGGCTCGCAGATCTCCGCCATCGTGCAGCGGTCTGCCCTACTGCGCCGCCAGTGTGAGGATCTGCTGACCAAGGCGCTGCGCGACGCCCGTGTGGCGCATGTGCAGGCCCTGCTTGATGCTGCTATTCAGCAGGCCGCTGAGCTGGGGCTGGAGCTGGCAAACAGTAACCAATACAGCACGGCGATCCGTGTGGACAGCCGTCTGGCGGTTCTGGGCCGTAATAACGGCATGTTATCCAGCCTGAAAAACTACGGGAGTGCCAGATAATGACCATTAAAGCCGTACTGGCGCAGCTGGCTGCGTTAAACAGCACCATGACCAAGAGCCTCGCCGGAGACGATGCGGGGCGTGAGGCAAGGCTGAATTTTGAAGACCATAAGCTGATTGCTGACTGCTGGCAGGCCAAAGCCCCCCGCGCTCAGGTTGAGGAGCTGAAAAAGTCCCTCAAAACTACCCATGACCTCCCCGACGCGGAGCGTAAAGCAGCATTCTCAGCCGTTCGCCAGCACCTGCTCAAATCCACCGCAGGCGATGCGCTGGAGCAGGCCATGAGCGGCTCCCCTGTGCAGTTCGCGCCGGATATGACCGTGAGCCGCAACATGAGCACCGAGCAAATCCACCTCGCACGGCAGCAGCAGATCAGTGATCAGCAGCTTATCCGTGATTGTGAAGTTGCCGGGGTGGCCACCGGGCAGATCGTAGAGCTGGCGACACGTCTTGAAGACACTCGAGGCCTGCCTAATAACATCAGACAGCCCGGCATTGATGCTGTGCGTCAGCAATTAACTCAGGCACAACCGAGCCCCGCAGCGCAGGGCATCGACTGGTCTGGTACTCAATGGAGTAACAAATAATGACTTTTAACCGCACTTACGCGCCAGACATCGATCAGACCTTCCAGCAGGGAGGCCGTGGTGGCAGCGCCGAGCCGTTCCAGAATCAGCCTTATGCGCCGGGTGAGTCCATTGGCGGCGCAGCTGGTCGCCAGTCCACTGCAAAGGGCGATTTTGACGGCATTTCGCTGTCCGATCACCCTGTCTACGGCAAAGCCGCAGGCCATAACCGCGATCACCTCTCCGGGGAGTGGGTCGTGGAGGCTGGCGCGGCGTCTGTTCGCTCTCGCGTGTCTGCTGCTGAGGCGGCGAACAAGTGGGAGCAGGCTGTGGCGTCTGCTGTCGCGGCAGGTAAGCCGTAATGGAAAGGCCCGTGCTGCTTATCCCGGAGCGTGCCATTGCCGATCCCGATGCCGAGCGCATCAGGGCAATGCAGGCGCAGATCCGGCGAGCAACAAGACGCCGGGCGCAGGAAACGCAGGAGCGTGCGATGGCTGCGCCAGATTATCACTGGAGCGCACCGCGCCGCAGATAGCAAAAAGGGCCCGAATATGGGCCCTTGTCTTTTGGCGTACCAGCACGCGCCTACCGATTCCGATTTGCCCAGCTTCTAGACTGCTGAAAACTGGCAGTAACTGGCTGCTGCTGAGTTTGCAGGACGTTGCCGCGCTGGTCTTTCACCACGATCTCCATCTGCCCGCCGTTGACGTTGAGCTGGCCCCGGTCGGCGCTGTAGTTAAACGAGTTGCGCAGGGCGTCGTTAATCCCCGCCTCTACAGTGCTGACTGGCAGTCTGGTGTTCTTCGTGTTTTCTTTGCGCAAAACAGCTGCTGTAACCCTCTTTAGCGTGTCCTGATCGCGCAGGTCGAGCTCCTGATCGGGGTCGAAGCCTGTCCACTTGCTCGCCTGCTGGATGTAGCGCGGCACTTCTGGATCACCTGCGGCATATGTGGCGACAATCTCGCGCAGCGTGCGCTTGCGTCCGCCTTTGAATGCCCCGGTGCTATAGCGCAGCAGTTGCCCCGCCGACGCTGCGACGCCAGCCTGCTGGGTAGGGAAGCGCAGCCAGTTGCCTTGCGTGTCTTTCAGGTTGCCAACGTTTCCGGCAGCCCAGTTCCCTGCGGCACTGCTGCCTGTCCCGTTGGCTCCGCTGCCGATTGATGCCGCTGCCGGAGAGGATAGAGAAGACTGGCGCATCAGGCTGCTGTTTTTGTCGCCGTAAGTGGTCTTATAAACGTCGATGTCTGCGGCGCTTTTCTCATTAAGCACCTGCGTATTGAGCGCTTTAAGCCGGGCATTAATCGGGGCGTATTCGTCAGCAGGGATGCGGGCAGCACTGCCGTACTTGTCGATCAGCGCCTTCTCTCTACCGCGTACCTCTGCATAACTGCTGGCATATTTGGCGTCGATGCCGTTGCGTCGGCTGGCTTTTTCGGTGGCGTAATAATTGGCCCGTAAATCGCTCTCACTGCCGCCGCTGGCCTTCACCAGTGCCATGCGCATCATGTTGAGGGCCGGGATAGCGTTGCTGGCGTAATTCTCCAGCGTGTTGTTGAGTCGGTTTACGCTGTCAGTGGTTTTGCTGCCTTCTGTCTCGCTGCTGCCGTACTTCACGGTGAGTTTTGTCAGCGCGTCGCGCAGCTGCTCTGTATTGTTGCCTGCCATGGCTTTGGTGAGGGTCTCGCGCTCGCCTGCGGTCAGTGGTTTGCTGTTGAGCAGGTTATTGCCCAGTGCCTCCACCTGCGCACCTGTGCCTCCCTCAATAACGCCAAGCGCTCCGGCAGCACCCGGAGCCATGTCTGCCCGGTCGAGGCCCAGACGTTTCAGGCGGGAGTTAGCCCCGTTAATCTGGGAGGGGGTCAGGTTGTTGAGCATGATCGCCCCACTTGTCGAGGTGCCGAAATAATTTTTCAGCGCCTGAATCTGCATCCCCTTATCGTTCCCGTATTCACGGCGGATCTCCGCCCGGATGCGCTCAAGGTTTGTCGTGTCGCCTTCTGGCCCGTTTCCGAAGGTGTTTCCATACTGTGAGCCCGCGCCTAACTGGGAGGAGGCGGTGCCGAAAGCCCCGCCCTCAAGCAGCGTCTGGAGCATCATCGGGTTGTTGATGCCCATACGCATCGCCATGCGTGCGCTCAGGGCCTGCGAGGCGTTGCCGAAGTTACCGCCCGCCATAATCGCCCGGTTTGCGTTGGTCAGCAGCGCGACGCTACCCTGCAAATCTGCCCCCGGCGCTCCTGTTGCCATCAGCCCGGAGAGTGCAGCGGTATAGCCTGGCATGTTAGGCGTGTTAAACGTCTGGCGGGCCTGTGCTGCGCCGAAGTCTGCCACGGCGGAAAGCATTTCCCCTGCCGCTGCAAACTGCCTGGAGCGGGCGATCCCTTCCCCGATCTGGATGCCAAGGCGGCGGAGGGTGTCAGTTGATACGCCAGACGCGCCAACCATTGAGCCAAACGCCCCAGCTGTTGCCGCGTAGTTGAGGCCATACTGGCGGGCGAGGCCACTTGTGGCATCAAGCCCGGCCCCTACCCCTCCCCGGCCTGCTGCGTTGCTCAGGTAGGCGCTGGCTGTTTCAATGGCCCCCTGATTGCTCAGGCCGTTGGTGTTCGCATAGCCCTGCATCGAGGCGCGAACCATGGAAAAGCCCACGGTGCCACCTTGCGCACGATAAAGGCGGTCATAGCTCACGGCGTTATCCTGCGCGGTGCTGATTTTGTCCGCGATGGCTCCCACGACTTTGGAGATACCGAAGCCGATCAGGCCCCCGGCAAGTCCGCCCATCATGGCAGTGAGTCCACCGCCTGCGCCTGCGCTCATGCCTGAGAAAAGATTAGCGCCGGGGATCGCTGTGCTGCCGCGCAGGGCGTTGGTGAAGGCTGAGCCAGCGTTAGGGCCAGCAGGAGGCGGCGGAGCCATAGCGGGCACTGTAGGTGCTTTTGGCGTGGGTGCCTTTGGCGTTTTTGGCGCTGGCAGGTCGTTAAACTCCACGCCGAGAAACTGGAGCATGGACTGCATTTTTTTGATGCGTACTGCCTGATCGGTGTACATCTTTGACCAATCAGCCATAAGCGGATTGGTCGCTCCCTGTCCTGTCTTGCTCATAGTCTGTTTGAGCTCAGTCTGGATGGAGAGCAGCTTCTGCATTTGCTTGATGAAAGCATTCAGATCGTCTTTTGACTTGACGTTAATCGGCTCGAATTTCTGCTTGTTGGCCTGCCCTACCTGAGAGGCAAGGATGCGGATCTGGTCGTTGACCATTTGAATCTGTTGCTTGAGGTCTGCCGCGTCAAACTGCGCACTGACCGGGATTTTAATCGCCATGTTATAGCCCTGTTTTGTCATCGTCAGGGCCAGTCTGGCGTCACGACATTTGCGCCGCTTCAATTACGTCAGTGACGCCGCAAGCCGCGCCAGCTGTGGATAACTTTGATAAAATGATCTTGCTATTATGACCAAAATGGTCAAAATACAAATCAAGCGGCCTGACAGCTGCTGTTAATTTCCGTGTCCAGCAAGGGCGGAAAGTACACCCCAGCCATGGGGGGTTAGCGGGTGACGCTCTCTCACCCATCACCATGGCGCGAGAGCGAGGGGCAGCAGGCCAGTGCGGACTCTCCGGGGTAGAAATACCCGCATCACCGCATAAGTCCTTATGGTCTGCATTTAGTGCTTTTGGCATAAGCAAAAAGTCCCGCCAGACCATCGGCGGGCAATAACCAACCCTGAGGAAACCCCATTGAAGATTTACCGCGAGGCGCTGGCTGAGAAACTGAGGATCAGCCCACGCCATATGCGCAGGTTAGAGGAGCTACACCCCCCTGACGGGCGCGATAAAAGGGGCCATTACTGGCTAACCGGGCCGGAGCTGACGAGGTTCATAAAACAGCAGCGCCGCCCAGAAAGAAGACGTTAAGAGAGAGAGCCAATGAGACAGCGGACAACCGAAACAGACGACGAATGGCGCAAGAGATACCTCAAATCTCAGGCGGCATTTTCTGAGGCGCTGGCCTCTGTGCCCGCCCCTTACTGCGATTGCGGGCAGTATCTGGAGTGGATCAAAGGGCTGACAAGCATTTGCTGCTGGTTGTCTGTCCTCAATCGGCAATCAGAAGCCGCCGACATCTGCGCCCAGTGGTCTGAGTCCGTACCTCTGACCCCCGCCCAGTTGGCGGAGAATCGCCAGCTGATAAACGCGACCATCAAAGACGCTGAAAAAATAATCAATGATGATGTGCGCGAGGATTATGCCGCTATGTTCGCGGCGCGAGAGCCCGGACTCCTTCGCCGTCTCTATATGATTACTGACGGCGAATATGCTCCACCATCCACTCAACCCCGACGCCAGCAGGAAGCCCAGCGCGAAGCCAGACAGCAGGAATTTGAAGCCCGTCAGCTGGAGCAGGAGCAGGCAACGCAGAAGCAACGCCAGAAAGCCTATGCAGATGCGATGCGCATTTATGGCAAGGGTAACACCTCTCCCGATGCCGTCCGCGCAACCCCGTACTGGCGCGAGAAAGAGAAAGCCGCAGGCTTTCCCCTCCCCGTTCCTGAGGGCATCCGCTGCGGTTCGGTCCGCATGTTCCTGCCTGTCGTCGGCCCGATCTGGTGGAATCACGCCTTGATCGTGCCGCTGTATGTCATCAGTGAGTATTTGCAGCTGGGCCATGTGTCCATCGAGCTTGTTTGCGGTATAGCTAGCCCGCCAGCCTCCCGCACTGGAGACAAGCGCGGCCTCAAAGGTGGCTTGCGTCAGGGCGCTTTCTTCCCGATTAACCTCGACAAAGCCCGCCATGGTGAGCCACTGGTTATTGTTGAAGGGCTCATGACGGGGATCGCCGCCTCGCTCATGATGGGCGGCAAACTCCCGGTAATCTGTGCCATGTCCTGCGAGTTTTTCAGCAGCGTGATCGACGAGCTCCAGATTGCCTATCCTGCATCACCTTTCTACATCATCGGTGACGTGGGAGCAGGGCACCGCAAGGCCGCAGACCTCGCCACTGAGAGAGGACGCGCTGAGATTTACGCGGTAGACCTTGAGCCATGCCTGCCGGAGGAAGGGGCCGACGCGTTCGATATGCTGGCCCGTCATGGGGTCGATAATGGCATGGTGCTGTTGCGCTCCATGTTCCGCACTGCCCGGCTGGCGCGTGGTGATGCTACTGTCTCCCCGTCATCGTCAGTCAATCCTTAGTACCAAAGCCGCTCTGTGACAGGGGCGGCTTTTTCATTCCTTGAGGAGCCGAAAATCAAAATGAGTGAGCAAATGCCAAGCCCTGAAATGCTGGAGAGCTTGATTTTTAACCATGCCGCAGACACTGCCAGCCTGCTGGTATCACGGGGCGTCTGCGAGCTTGATCGCCTCTTTGGTGAGGGGTACGCCGCCGCTAATCCGGTTGTGCTCAATCAGTGGGTGGCGGTCGCCAGCACCATGCAGCTGGCCCAGCTGCAAATCAATGCCGCCAACGGGCTGGCCTGTCAGATGGAGAGGATCGGCGCACTGGCTGCCTACGCAGGGAGGATGCAATGAGCGAGCAAACGCAGCAGTTATTTACCGCCGAGCTGTGCAGCATGATCCCCAAGGCGCTGGCGCAGTGGTTCCGTGAGGGTGGCAAATCGGCGGGGCCTGAGGGCCCTGTGATTGCGTTCGGCCTGCGCATCAAGCGCGGCGGAGTGATGACAATTATGGGGCATTCTATCGAGGGGCATAAGTGGGCCACCCCGGCCTATTACGCCGACGCGGCTCGTATCATGCGCAAGGATAAGCGGGGCAAAACCTACCCCAGCCACTGCGAGATTGAGCGCGAGACGTTCACCTGCCAGCTGCTGCGCCAGATCATGAGCCTGACGCCTGCTGCTTATCCGGGGCTCCCTGAGGCTGTCCCGGAGTGGCAGACCATTAGCGAGGCGGAGCAGCGCCAGATCGTCGAGACCATTAACGCCTGTTTACGTTGAGAGGTGCCCATGCAGCTGGATTTATTCAGACAGAAAGGCGGCATGGGTCTCTCTGAGCGGGAAGCCGTCGAGGTGGCCCGCCTGCGCTGGCACGCTTTCCGCCGTGCGTTCGTGGGCCCTCCCTGCCCTGAGTTCATCCGATGCGCCCGCCCTGCTTGCCGCGTCATATCTGCCGCCCCGCCCGTTATCTTTACCCCTGAGCCATCACTGGAGCCGGAGCTGGAAACATTGCCGGAGCCATCACTGGAGCCGGAGGGCGAGGAATGCGACGATTTTGATATGCCGGACGCCACTCCGCTGGATACATCGCAAATTCTGGCCTCTGCACGCTACCAGATGGAGGCGGAGCGCCTGCAAAGCATGGGCTGCTATCGTCGCGCCAGCACTCGCTACCAGAAAGCCCTCACGTTGGCTCTGCCCGGTAAACGGGCCGATAAGCTGCGAGTGATGGTTAACAGGTGCGCCCGCATGGCTGGTAAACGTGTTCGGGGGTAGTGATGATGGTGTCAGTTTGCGGCAAGCCTGCCGCCCCTCCCAGTCAAAGTTGCCCCTGTCTCCGCATTTTCATCCGGTAATCATTGACGCGGCTGCGCGTCCACTCTTTCCCTGTTACTGTTCTTAGCCCCATCTTGTTTAGCTGTTCGGCTGTATCCTCCAGTGATAATTTTCGCGCCGATAAAGATGACATCGCCACATCGAGAGTTTTATACGCCGGGTTACTTTGGGCGAATTTGATTTTTTTTACCTTTTGCGTGGCAATCATCCCCTGAGGTTTTGGCTCAGTGGGTTGGGTAATGCCTGCAATCACCTCCAATAGCTCGATCATTCTGTCGAGCTTGTCACCTGCGGCAGGTGCTGGCACAACGCCAAGGTAGGCCCGCAGCGCTGCTGCGGTGATGTCAGTACGGGTGAGGTGGTCAGCGCTGGCGCGTTCGTCGAGCAGCTGCACAAGGTCGTCAGGTAGTCGGATGCTGAGCTGGGGCATTGCGGTGTCTTCCGGTTGTCATTTTCGCGCAATGTTACATCATGCGAAACGTAATACAACGGAATACATTAAGGGGGAGGGGCGCAGCTGTCGCAGCGCATTAAAGGCATTCCACGTAAGCCTCCGCCGTATGGGTGCGCTTGTGATTTCAGCAAAAAGTTATCCACAATTACAGATAGCACTTTTTGCCGCTAGAGCCTGCCCAAGTCTTTCAGTTTATGCCTGTAATCACGGCAGCGGCTGCGAGTCCACTCCTGCCCGGTCGCCGTGCGATACCCGGCTGCATTCAGTGCCGCCACAATATCCTCAAGGCTGGCCCGCCGCTCCGTCATGCTGGCTATCAGGCCGTCTGCATCGCCCGATATAGTGACGAAACGCGGATCACCGTTCTGCACCGCATCGCCCTGCATTGTCTCTCTTTGCGGTGCTGGCGCGGTGCGCTCTGCTTTTAATGCCGGGGCTGGCTTTGCCTGTGCGCCCAGCTGGCCCGATATGGTGCCAAGCAATGCAATGACCTGATCGAGCTTCTGCACCTCTCCTGCGGGCTCCTGCTCGCCCTGCGTGCTGATCTCCACGTAACGCCTCAGCGCCTCAGTGATAATGCCTGTTCTGTTCCGGTGTTGCTGCTCTGCCAGCTGCTCGATCTGTTCCAGCAAATCGGCATCCAGTCGCAGCGTAAATGACGCCGTTTTCTTTGGTTTCATGATTGCCCCTCATTCGCGGTGCGGTGCGGTGTAATGGAGTATAAACGCGGTGCATACGTCATGCAAACCGCGTCATATGTGACGCAAAGCGGTGCAAAGCGGTGCAAATTTGCAGAAGGTTAAAGGCGAGTTTGATCAGTCGCATGGCACAAGCCAAACGGCGGGCGCTCACGGTAAACTGTGGATAACTTCAATGGGTTACAATATTTTCTGATTGTCTAATGCGTGACGTGGAGGCGGATCATTTAGATTGATCGCTGCGGCCTTCGACGCTATTCTTTGAGGGCATTTAATTTGGGGGGAATTAGGAACAACCCAGATTACAGGCGAAAAAAAACCAGCTGTGGCGGCTGGTTTTGATTCGCCTCAGACGGTGAATCTGTCTGGTGCTTCCGGTCGTAAGCGGGAAAGGCTTACACGCGGGGGAAAAAACAATAAACTCAAGACTGATTCTAGCGGTCATAGCGACTGGTTTCAAGTCTATTGTGCCGTCTTTTATGACGTAATTCCTCCGCGTGTACCCCCCTCTACATCGACCTTAACGCTATAAATTCGCAGTTAAGGACATAAGATGAATCAGCAAGAAAATGCAGTGCAGGCAGTAACTCCAATCAGTCAGCCTGAGATCCCTTTCATTAAGCCTGATAATCGTAGTTTCTCGCTTAACCCCCTGCTGGCTAAGTCTAAGGCTGGCGACCGGGCCAAATGGCTGACGCAATATTTTGGCGCTGCCTATGTCACTAACGACGAGGCCCGCAGCATTTACGTGTATGACGGCAGTTTGTGGGAGTATTTCAGTCAGGAGAAAATTGAGTATCTTGCCGCGCAAATGCTGGATTATGCCGGGGTAGATATTACCGAGACTGACGCGCCAGCCATTTACAAGGTGATTCGCCAACGTAACCCGCGCATGGGAGTTACCCCCGAATATCTGATCGCCTTTAAGAACGGCGTTTTCGATATGCAGACCGCCACCTTTCGACCTGCAACCCCTCATGACTGGTTGATCACGCAAAACGGCATCCGCTGGAGCACGCCGCATAAAAATGAATCCCTGAGCGAGCACGCCCCGCATTTTTACAAATGGCTGTCTTTTGTTCGCTATGACAGCGAGGAACGGGAGGAGGCGCTGCTGGCGCTGCTTTACATGGTGCTGACCTGTCGCAATAACTGGCATCTGTTCCCGTGCCTTTCCGGTGTTGGCGGTTCGGGAAAGTCGGTGTTAATGGGGATCCTGCTCATGCTGGCAGGTGAGCACAATTCGCAGGCGATTTCCGTCGATTCGCTGGGCGGTGATTTTGGTCTGGAGCATTTGATTTCTGCGCGGCTTCTGTTGGGCGGGGAGGTGCCAGCGAAATTATCCAGAAAGGTGGTCAACCTCATTAAGGCGATCAGCGGCGGGGATATGGTCTATATCAACAAAAAGGGAAAAACGGCAGTTTCTGCGGTTCTCCGGGCGATATTTGTCTTTGCTGGTAACGAGCCCTTTGATTTTGGCGTGATTGATAGCGGTCTGGAGCGTCGAGCGGTTAACTTTGGTTTTAGTCGTGCCGTGCCGGACTCAATGAAAGACGATCAGCTGCTCAGCAAGATTGCCGCCGAGCTCCCTGTGGTTATTCGCCACCTGCTGAAAAGATTCCCGGTCGCAGATATGGCTAAACAGGCACTCATTCGCCAGCGTGATGGCGCAGAAGCCAAGCGGGTGAAATATGAAGGCAGTCCGCTGGAGCGCTTCCTGAGCTCGCTGGAGATTGACCAGTACGCCTCTTTAAGTGGTCGTAATGGGATGTTCTGGAATGCTCCGGGGCATAAAGGCACGGGGATCTATCGGTATGAGCGCCAGTATGTTTATCACGCTTATTTGTCATTCTGCGATTATGAGGGGATCAAACCTTCGCTTACTGTGGCTGAGATTCGCAGCGCAATTAATTACCGATTTGCGGACAATCTGCGGACGGGCAAAGGCTCAGGCAACCAAACGATCACCAATCTGCGGGTGCGCGATGATGCCGAATACCTGACTTGCCCGGATTCACCACAACAAACGGTAGTTACTTTCCCCGGCAAGAAGTAACTGCAATCAGCAAAGTAACTGCAAAGTAACAGCAGGCAAGCGCACATAAGGCCCCGATTTACGGGGCTTTTTTTTTAAATAGTTACTTTCCAGTTACTCAGTTACTTTTTTTTTTGAGAAAATTTCTACCGTGCGCGTGTGTGCGTAGCTTTTATTAAGTAACTAAATAACTAAAAAGTAACTATGCCTTATCTGGTGCGGCTCTCAGCGGTGTTTACCCCAGTTACTTTTTAGTTACCCAGTTACTTTTAGTTACTCAGTTACCCGCATAGCGGCGCAAAGTGCATCCCGTTAGGGTGCAGCTGCGTGACGCGGTTCTGCTGTAATGGGTGGGATTGATTGGGATGGTGCAAATTTGGCAGGCACTGCCGCAGACGTGCCGGGGTTGCCTGAAATAAAAAAAGATTAATATTTGAGCAGGTGATTGCCCTAATTGGGAGGGGCCGGGCTGATCGCCCGGCATGGTGCCTAATCGTCTTTCAGCGCCTGCCGCATGGCCTCTGCGGGATCGATGATTCCATACACCGCTCCTTCATGAGCAAAGGCGCGGGTGAGGGCGGAGATCAGGCTTGCTGCTGCGCGAACGGTGGGCAGGTCTTTGCTGCGGAGTGCTGTCATAGCCTCGCCCTGCACGCTCTCCAGTAGCTTGATCTGGCGCTTGATGATGACCTGCTGCTGCTCCCGGAGAGAGTCGCGCAGATCCCGGAGCCGTTCGGCCTCGCTGGGTGGCAGGCTGTCATATTTGGCCTGTGCGTCGCTGATTAGCCTGTCGAGCTCGTTGCTTTGGGCTTTGATGGTGTCCTTTGCCAGCCATTTGGAGACGGTGCCGCGATTGCATCCCATCTTTTCGGCAATCTGCTGCATGGTGAGCCCTTCGGCGCGTAGGGCGCGGGCTTGAATGGCGCGGGGGGATGGTGGTCGCATGGTGCTGCCTCGAATGTTGCCACGGGTTGCCCATATTGGCATCACGACTGCTTTTTGGCGGGCCCAGCCCGCCGCCTCCCCATACCCTGCCACTGGCTCAGCCTGCCAGCCACGACGCTGTTAAACGAGGCGGGGCAATGCGTTACCACGACAAAAAGAGAAGCGCCCCGCAGAGAGGCGCTGAGGCGGTTACAGGTCGATATGTTTTGCGCCAGTGTCCGGGCGGCAGGTGGCGCTCATCATTCCCCGGCCTACCACGTTTGCGGTGATGGTCGTTGTTGGGGTGGGAGTGTCGTTAAAAGCAGCCAGGAGCATGACCGTGCTCTGGTTTGGCGTGCTTCCGGTCATGTCCACTGTCAGATTTCCGGTCTGTATCTTATCGACCGGGAAGGAAGCGCCGCGCCAAGTTATCGTTAGCCGCCCGTTGTCCTCTCTGAGGTGGATCGCGGTGCCGTCGCTGCACCAGTGGAGCAGGGAGAGCGGTTTAGCGTATAGCGGCGCGGTGGTCAGCAGTAGCGCGAGCGCTGCGGGTATATTGATTTTCATAGTATGTAATTCATTACACCATATTGATTACGATATAGGGCCCCCGCAGGGGCCCCGGTTTTACAGCTGGTCAGTCACTCTGACGAGTACCGCAGCCGGATGGCACGCCATCAGGATTTTGACGTGGTGATCATGCTGGTCTCTGCCTGTGGCGATAACTACGCCGTTAAGCATTACCGCAACGCACTGGCCCTGATTGAGTAGCTTGTGCCACTGCTGGGCGGCTTTGCGTTGTGGGTCGAGTCTGTAGGTCATGCTGTCACCTCGCGGCGCAGCAGACGCATGGCGCGGGCCCATGTTGTCGCGTTCTTGCGGGTCACTGCGCGGCGGGCCAGTTGGCGTGCGACGCTGTAGGATGGTACGATCATATTGTTGGTTCCATTGGGTTGGTTCTAACAATGGCGCGGCTTTGGTTGCCACCTTCACCGCGCCGCTTTTGGTTCCCCTGTTAGCGCAGGGGCTCCAATCTCTTAGACGGGCCATGCCTTCCCAGTCTGGCCCGTCGCTCTTAACTCTCCTCTTTGAACACGCGGAACACACTGGCCCGGCTAATGTTCAAATCTCTGGCGATACGTGCAGCAGGTATGCCGATCTCCCGCTTCTCCAGAATCTTTTTGCGTACCTCAGGCGTGACCTTTATCGGCCTGCCAAGGTGCTTGCCTGCTTTCTTTGCTGAATCAATCCCGGCCCGCTGACGTTCCAGCATCGAGGCCACAGAAGGCCGCTTGCCATTTGGACCGGCACACCGGTCTCCACTGCTGGTCCGCCTAATAGTAGCTGGTCCATGTCACATGTGTCGACTACGCATACAGTGCGTGGCTAACCCGCCATTCGACGGTTACGGCGCGGAGGCCTCCGTCCTTTCGAAAGACAGCGCGATTCACTTCTCGTCCAGTCCCCGACAATGTGTGCGTTTCCCGAGACGTACGAATGTGCGTGCGATCGACCAAAGGGAGACACGGTCGGACTTTCTTCTACGACCGAAACTGCGCATTGCGCGCCGAATAAGCAAAACTGCTGCTTTCTTGTACGCGAGCCGACCGACGAACGACAGGACATAAAAACCTGCTCGTGCACTCGGCAAACGGCGGTAGAGGTAGAGGCCCGGCAAAATGCTACTGCGCTACTGGCACCATGGGCTCGACCCACGCGAACCACTAATCCGGCCGCTTTCTCCGGACGATTTAGGAAAAGAAACAAGTCCCCATTGACTGTATCGCGGAAAAGGAACTCGCCACGTTTAGTGGGTCGGCACTTCACTTGCATAAGCGGAGTCGGTGGAGGAACGCACAATGACCAATTGTGGGCCGGCCTAAACTTGATCCGAATACATACAGAGCATTGCAGGTCCCTCCACCAGGAGTTTGGGCGGGCTGAATTCCCATCGGCGACATATGGCCCTTCTCGGTAGGAATGCGCTGCGGGGTGACCTCCCCAATGCTCGTAAACTCTACAAAACACGCAGAGCTTTGGAGCAGATAATAAGGCCATGGCAAACTCGCTGCCATTGCTATTACAAACCGCAGACCATATGCCATAGTTGGCGGTCTCGTCTTGGCAACCGCCCCGTTGTTCGGTACGCACTGTGCGATACTTACGCGCCTACTCCCTTCTTACTATTTGCGTAGTAGCGAGGGGCTTGGACCGTCGAGAGACCTCCCGAGGCAGTGAATGGTTGAGAGATCGTTCGCCAGAGCACTAGCATCACCGCCGATAGCCTGGCCTATCCTGCGTTGCGGCGGTCGTGCGACCTTCACCACCTTCTGGGACTTCGCTTCCCGTAGTGGGAACTAGTCGGAGGCCCTTCCTAAGCTGCGTTGTTGGGGTCGCCCGTTTCGAGTACGAGTGGTACGACCCCGCCCCTAGCGCCTTTACCCTCGCGGTT
>JGI20225J20221_1003181_pt1 | contig 18133 bp, 14 predicted proteins | sample BioMet4_FD_20221 | JGI IMG/M metagenome (IMG submission 20221) | reverse complement strand
GATTCGTAGGCAGGTTCTGGCTTCCTCATAGCTTTCCCGCAAGGCGAGCGGTTGGGATTTGTGGCGTCCGACCGCTACCGTCGCGGTAAAACCGGTTTTGGAAAAGATTTCCCGCCTGACTTCTTCAAAAACATTTCGGACGCGTTCCTGCGTTTTCTCGGCATTCTGATCGTCATAAATCAGGAAAATAATGGCGTCGTTCTGCTTGCTGTAAGCGACATCCCGGAATTCTCTCTGTACCATACGCTCAATCGAGCGTGACAGGATCTGCATACGCATCTCAAAATCCAAATTGTCATCCGCGGGTACTTTTTTCTCATAGCGTTGTTTTAAATGATCGATATCGACAATTAACGCCAGGCCGCCATTCGTGAAATCCCAATGATACAGGTTCGCGCGGATATTGAATTCTTTCTCGGTAAGGATGTTATTGTAGAGAACATCATGTATAAATTCGTCCCGGAATCTGGAAGCGATCTGGCTATTACTGATTCTTTTCTGCGTGTCCAGAATCAGAATCGTCTCCGCGTGCTCAAGAGCGATATTCTGATTTTCGTCATCAATATCACCCTGAGCGCCAAGGATCAGCGCGCCGTATTTTGTCGTCTCGTTGCGGATTTCATATACGGGATAACGCGCGCGGTAATATTTGCCTCTCTCCTTATCGGGCATTTCTTCCGCGAGTTTATTGTGAAATTCCGATCTTGCCGTCGGCAGGAAGAGTTTGTCATACTGTTCATCTAAAAACGCGGCGTCCCGATGAATGATTTCCTGAAGCGTGTCGAGAATTTTCTCAATCGGTTCTTCTTTAAGAGCCAGCTCCGTGAAGGATTTATGGATTCGGTCCGAAAAAGCGAGCTGCGTCGCCTGACGGCTTACCACTTCACTGAGCACCGGGTTGATAATATCCGTAAAAGCGAATTCCACCGGGATATGAATCAACGGAAACCGCAATTCGTTCGCCATCATGATAACTTCGTTGGAAATTGTTTTTAAAAAGCGTTCTGTTTTGATGCCGAACGCGCTCGCGCCATGCAGGTCCAGTTTCCGGATCAGCTCAGGAAGGCACAGAGGATCGTCTTTGATTGGGCCCCCGGAGGTAATCAGAAACTCTCCTCCCTTCATCCAATTATAGATATCCTTCGCGTCCATGACGCTTACAGTGCTCACTTCGCGGTCCAGTCCTTCCGCGCCGGCAATCACAGAAAGTGTCATAAGCGAGGGAATACGCAGCATTTCCCTAACTGTCAGCATAGTTTCTCCTCCGTATACGACTCCGCTTAATTATGTTTCACCTTGAATAGTTACATTTTATCAGAATACAAGAAACCGCGCCAGTCCGAAGAATACTCATCTTCGAGCAGGCGCGGTTTAAAGGAGTATGGTTATCAGAAGCCAAGGCCGCCCATGATTACGGCCGTCACAGCGGTACAGATCGCCATGGAAGTTACGTTGGCGTTCGTGATATGAACGCCGTCCGGAAGTTTTCCGGCAAAGAAATCCGCGACCGGAGCGCCGATGACACCACCGATTATTCCGGCGGTCAGCGCGACCGGAATGGTTCCGCCAAAAAGAAGAACGCAGGCGGGACCTACCGAAACGACAGGAACATAAGTCGCGTACCAACCATTGTTATCGAACTTTTTCGCGTAAAGAAGGATTCCGACCGCGGCACCTACAAACTGCGAAAGCAAAATAGCGCCGATTTTACCGGATCCATAAGCCGCCATGTTTTTATTCAAAAGACAGTCAATTACAAGACCGACCAGCAGGAAAACAGACGCGACTTCATTACCGTAGAACTGGGCCTCGGAAAACTCCGCGAGCGCGCGGCGGACAAACCATTTTGTCGAGTACACGTCTTCTTTTGGCGCCTCTGCCTTTCTGTGAGGAACGACGGGAACTTTTTTCACAAAAGGAAGTATTTTTACGACGAAACAAATAATTACGCCTGAAATCGCCATCGCGCTGACGTTTCCCACGCAGCCGGGCACCTTAAGGATCGGAATGATTGTGTTGCCGAGCCAGTACGCGACAGGCGCGCACACGAGCCCGCCCAGAACAGAGCTTGTCAGCAGAGCGGAAATACTTGGTCCGTATATCAGCATAATCGATGGCGGCGCGCCGACAATCGTGATAAAGGTCGGTATCCAGGTCGTGCCGGATACGTCGAACCAGCTGATATAACGGAACACAAAAATCGCCAAAGCAAGGGATATCAGCTGTGAGGCCAGGACCCACGGCCACAGAGTGCTGCTTCCATAGCAAACATCAAATCCAGCGAGCTTTGATCCCCGGATACTGAGCCGCCAGGCGACGAATCCACCCAGAATCACAAATATACCGGCAAACACGCCCGCGTAAAAACTTGGCTCCGTGAAGTTCATAAAGAACCACAATATTTGTTTCAGATAATCATTCGTAATCCCACTAACTATACTGTCATAGGACAACGACGCGACGCTTCCCGCGAGCAGCGGGAATATAAAATAGCAGGCAAACCCAATCGCGATCGTAATGACAAAGCCCGGAAAAGACCCCAGTCGTGTCTTTTGTGTCTCATTCATTGCGGCAATCCTCCCTCTAATAACACGTTTCCATCAGATACTCTGTATAAAATTCCGCCATTCGGGCAACCGATCCGGCCGTGACATGCTCGTCGCGCTTATGCGCCAGCGCGTCATCGCCCGGCCCGATAATCAGGAATGGCTTCTCGCCGCGCGGTATAATCAGCGACGCGTCCGTATAGAAAAAAATACCTTTACATCCGGACTCAATTCCAAGTCTCGCGCGTATTTTCCCGGCCGTTTTGACCAGATCATGGTCGTCGTTGATTCCCAGCGCGGGACGGTTATTCAACACTTCCAGTGTGATAAGAAGGCCGGGAATTTCTGTTTCCAGCTCTTTTATTATCTTTTCCGCGCTTTCCAAAATATCCGCGTGCTTTATGTTTTTAAGTGTTCGTATATCCAATACCATTTCAGCCTGATCCGGAATCATGTTTTCGGACACGCCGCCCTGAAGTTTTGTAATCGCGAGCGTCGTTCGTCCCAGGTATTTGTCTTCCGAATTCTGATCGATTCGCGCGGAAAGTCTGTTTCGAAACGCGATCGCGTTCTCGATCGCGTTGATTCCTTCCGCTGGTTTTGAGCTATGCGCGAGCCGCCCGCTTACAATCAGTTTAAGCCAAAGCGCTCCTTTTTCCGCGACACCGATATACTCATCGGAAGGTTCCGCGATAAGCAGAACGTCCGCGTTTTTGACACAATCCTCTTCCGCGAGCGCTCTGGCCCCGATTCCGCCGTTTTCCTCATCTGCCGTAAAGCAGAAGCTGATTGGCTTTTTGGGTTTTTCATTCAGGCTCAATACATTCAGCGCCGCGGCGATCATCGCGGTATCGCCGCTTTTCATATCGACCGCTCCGCGTCCATATATCTGCCCGTCCTCTTCTTCCGCCCCAAGCGGCGGGTGGCGCCACGCGGAAGCGTCGCCGGTCGGCACTGTGTCCAAATGCCCAAGCAGCGCGACACCGCCCGTTTTTTCCTGCCCCGGCGCGTAGATAATCAAGGATTGCCTTTTGTCACTGTGGCAAATGACCTTATGCTCCGTGCCCTCCGGAAACAGGCTCAGGATTCGCTCAACAACCTTCGCCTCATTTCCGTCCGGCTGGCAGGAATCAATTCGCAGCATATCTTTCAGGACTTTTCCGCAAAAATCCTCGTTGCTGTATGGTTTCCACATGCTATCTCATCCTTTTATCGGTTATAGTTGAACATAGCCAGATCGCCGACTCCGGTCTTTCTGATCATACCGAATCTGGATACCCAGCCGCCGGCGCCTATGCCCCGGCGAACGATCCGGTTCTCAAAAGCGACCATTTCGCCATTAACGAATGTATACGTCGCGAGTTTGTCATCTTTATCGATGACTGTGACATTGCCAAGCGCGCCGACACCGAGATGCCCGACTTTTTCGTTCCACCAGTTATTGTAAGTTGTTCTGGCAAAAAGCTCCGCGGGGTTCTTCGTCATGCAAGCGATCGCGTCCGATAAAGACAGCACGCCTGACTCCGCCAGCTCCAGCATCGCCGGGATATCATCTCTTGTATCTCCAAAGCCTTTCATCGTCGCTTCGTTCTGGCCATCGGAAATCAGTATTTTGACTTTTCCGCTTTCCAGCGCGTCATACGCGAGCCGCTGCGATTCTTTCGGCAGCTGCAGGCCTTCTCTGCTTCCGCGCCCGCTTCTCAGCATCGTTGTCACAAATTCAGCGGTAATGTTCTCGCCATTTACCAGATCCAGGACCATCTTCATTCCCTCAGCCGCGCCCATATGCGTCCCACAGCCCGCCGCCGTGGCGTGCGCGAGATGCAGTCGACGCCCTCTTGCGAGTGACGCGAGCCGCGACGCGTGCGCGGGATCCTGTGTATGTGACATATAAAGAAGATGAGCGCCATCGGTAACCTCATAAATTCTTTCGATGTTTTCATCCGACATAATAAAATGTCCCATGTGATCTTTAATTCCGACCGTCAGCGCCGCGGTTGTGTTCGTAATGCCATTCCGCGTCATTTTTCTGGAAGCTGTCTCTTCATCCAGCTCGCCTTTAAAAAGTCGGATCAACTCCTCTGTCGACAGCATCGTGCCCAAAATATTCGCGGCCCCGAGATATACGCCGATGTTGATCGGAAGCCCATGATCCACCTCCGCGCCCAACAGGGACGGAGCCATAAAAGTATTACCCGCTCCCGGTGACAGCCCCATCGTGACGCCATCTTCCACCGCGCAAAAGATCGGATTCGTAGTAACTTCAAACAGATCACCCAAATGAAGATGCATATCAATCAGGCCGGGAACCACAAGCAGCCCTTCGCAGTTCACAACGATATCGCCGCTTTCCTCCTTAATGGACGAGGCTGTCTCAGCGATTTCGCCATTAAGCATCGCGATATCCCTGACCTCTTCCACTTTGTTCTTTGGATCAATAACCATACCCTGCTTCAAAATAATTCGACCGCTTTGCCTTATGTTTCCCACGGTGTCGATCATCTCGTTATTCTTGACATGCGCCAGCAAATCCGGCATAAAACCGACTATCTTCTCATACATCTTCCTTCCTCCTTTATAAGAGTCCTGATTGTTGATGATATAATTCTATACTTTTTGTATCTAAATATCTTTGTTTTATAAAGACAATGAATATAGTTTTTATTTGGCCTATTGATACATAAACGCTTGCGGTAAAGATGAGAAAAAAGCCCCAATTTAGCGTTAGGATTCGCGGGGAGCGAGTGGAAGGGCGAAAGGGTGAGGGCGCGTCTCGCGTTTGAGCGCGTCTCGCGTTTGGACGCGTCTCGCGTTTGGGTGTTCCGGGGCCGGAAGCGCTGTGGCGGGGCGGGAATTATCTGGCCAGCGACACTTCTCGCTTCCACCAGACAAACATCTCCGGAAACCGCCTGGAATCAGCCTTCCACGGCGCTCATTTTCTGGCGCGGGCGTAAAGTATCGCCCTATACCGCGGGAATCCGCGAAGTGGGTGTGGCCAGGCAAGTTGGCGCCCGCTGCCAGACTTTCGCGATAAATCGTCAAGATTCTCCGGCTCGGGGAGTCTAAAACCCGACTCAAATTATAGATGCCAGACAAAACATCTTACGCCTAGGCGTGGGGGAGATTCGCGGGGAGCAGGTGGAAGGGCGAAATGGTGGCGGCGCGTCTTGCTTAAGCCTTCCGGTTCACAAATTGTTCACTCTTTGTTAAAAGAAGCTTCACTTCATTAACACTAATTCATCACGTTTCCGCTTTATACTAACATCATAAGATAAAGAAAAGAAAACAGCCCGATTCAAAGTTAAAAAACTTTTTCATAATAAATGCCAGGGAAGCTAGCTTCCCTGGCATCCTCCCTTTTCAGGGGCTTTTTCCGGTAATACTCAATCAAAACTACAAGAAATATGTTTGAATAATTCGTTGGATTTCCTCAGAATCGACAGGCCGCGTCCGCGTCTCAAAGGTTGTGATCAAATTAATAGATGGAATAATGTCATTATTTCCATATATTTTTAACTTGTTATACGCCCTGTCTCGGTACTCGACATTGTCCATCATGCCGAAATGCTCCCAATAGAATGTCTCTTTTGTCTGAGGATGACAGATTGTAAAGTCAGGATAAATGATCGTGGAATGATCATTAAAAGGAAATTCATAGCGATAGAAAACTCTATTTGTGAACAGCGCGTTCGCGATGATCACCTCGGATTTGGATCTGACTTTATGGCCGGCGAACGTTTTGTGAATGAGATTTTCAGAATGATTCTCCGAAGGAGAATAAGTCGTGTTGAACCAGGAAGGAAGATCCTCGCGCTCAAGAAAATTTGGCTTCAAAAGCTCATTATACCTAGATGTCTCTTCAAGCATTTTCGCTGATATAACATGAATCTTGTCATGTCGCCGCAGATATGAATCGACAAGTTTAAGTTCTTTCTCCAACTCATCCTTTTGAAATAAGTAATATTTCTTGAGCGCGAGCGCTTCCGCCCGCGGGCGCTTCTTCTTGCTGAGGTACGTCGGTCGATGGCCATTACTCAAATACCATTTTGTGTAAGGCCCGCTTCTGGCGCAAATAAGATTGCCGGAAGGAAGCGCGTTGATCTTCTTCTGCAGCGTTTTGATTTGTGACACGAGATCGTCGCGGTTCTTCTGAGAGATGTGGCGTAACATAGAAAACCTCCTGTTGGCTGATAGAAATCGGATATGATTATTAGAATTTTTATATATGTACTTCACATTTTAACTTGTGATGTTTTGAATGTCAAGCGTATCGTTGCTTTATGTTGTCTTGTTTCGTGTTTTCTTATCGGGAAGGGGATTATCTGGCCAGCGCCACTTCTCGTTTCCACCAGACAAACATCTTCGGAAACCGCCTGGAATCAGCCTTCCACGGCGCTCATTTTCTGGCACAGGCATAATGTATTGTCCTATACCGCGGGAATCCGCGAATTGGGTGTGGCCAGGCAAGTTGACGCCCGCTGCCAGACTTTCGCGATAAATCGTCAGGATTCTCCGGCTCGGCGAGTCTAAAACCCGACTTCATTTATGGATACCAGACAAAATATCTCGCGCCGAGGCGAGGGGGATTCGCGGGGAGCGAGTGGCAGGGCGAAATGGTGGCGGCGTGTCTTGCTTGAAGGGTGTTCCGGGGCCGAAAGCGCTGTGGTGAGGCGGGGATTTTCTGGCCAGCGCCGCTTCTCGTTCCCACCAGACAAACGTCTCCGGAAACCGCCTGTAATCAGCCTTCCGCGGCGCTCATTTTCTGGCGCGGGCGTAAAGCATCGCCCTATACCGCGGGAATCCGCGAATTGGGTGTGGCCAGGCAAGTTGGCGCCCGCTGCCAGACTTTCGCGATAAATCGTCAGGATTCTCCGGCTCAGGGAGTCTAAAACCCGACTTCATTTATGGATACCAGACAAAATATCTTGCGCCGAGGCGAGGGGGATTCGCGGGGAGCGAGTGGCAGGGCGAAATGGTGGCGGCGTGTCTTGCTTAAGCCTTCCGGTTCACAAATTGTTCACTCTTTGTTAAAAGAAGCTTCACTTCATTAACACTAATTCATCACGTTTCCGCTTTATACTAACGTCATAAGTTAAAGAAAGAAAACAGCCCGATTCAAAGTTAAAAAACTTTTTCATAATAAATGCCAGGGAAGCTAGCTTCCCTGGCATCCTCCCTTTTCAGGGGCTTTTTCCGGTANCAGCCCGATTCAAAGTTAAAAAACTTTTTCATAATAAATGCCAGGGAAGCTAGCTTCCCTGGCATCCTCCCTTTTCAGGGGCTTTTTCCGGTAATTCTTAATATGACACGTATTAAACTATTCCTTCTCAAAATACTTACTTCTTAAAAAAGCAAGCGCTTCTCTAGCGTCATGAAGCTGATCATCTTTCGCGTATTCGGCCTCGGCCTCGGTAATTGCCGTGTCCATTGTACTCAGATCTCTTCTTCTAATGGCAAATACATCGGTATACATAGCACTTCCTGATCCTCTCCGGATAACGTCATGTCATTTTCCAGATTTTCGAAACCATTTCGTTCATAAAGATTCAATCCTTCTTTAGTAGAGTATAATGTTAAATACGTTAAGCCAATAAATCTACTTCTGATTTCTTTGATTCTATCAATACAATCGTACAAAAGAATATCACTCAAATATATCTTTGGCTCATCTGACATTTTCATCTTCTGATAACGTTTATCTAGAGCGAAATGACTAATATGAGCGGCTCCGCCCATTTTATATCTCATACCTGATTCAATATAGTCAAGGCTTCCAGTTGAAATTGTATAATATCCCATCACAACTTTATTCGGCGCTTCAGAAAGATACAAATATGTCTTTCCAATACTATCATTATACGCGGCTTCACTTTTTAAAAAATTATCCAAACAAATATTTCCGGAATTGAAATCTTTAATCAAATCTTCCATCCCTTGTAACAACAAATATATATTCTTCTCAGCCATTTACCTTCTTCGCGTTTATCTGGATTTGACATTTACCTAAATCATCTACATGAATAACAAATTCGTGATCACGCATATATTCACGCCTCTTTATTATCGCCTGTGATGGTTTCATGCTCAGTTTAATTCTTCTATTCGCGCATGGACTAGTTTCCGTCAACCGTACAGAACTCATTGCGTTTCCCCCTTATTAACACCTAAAAAATATCCTCTGATTACTATTTCAACTTAAATATATCACGCGAACACCTTGAAAGCAACTTTATCTCCCCGCCACCTTCTTAAGCGTCCGGATGTCTTCCGCCATCATCTCGTAATAGTCCGGGTTCAGCTCGCGCATCGGCAGAAGCTCGTACAGGTTCTCGATAATCAGCCAGCCTTTGTAATTCTTCTCTTTCAGGAAATCGATCTGCTCGAAGAAGCGAGTGGTCCCGGTTCCGAGAAGCGCGCTCGCGCCAAAGCCTTTGGTTCCGTCTTTCACATGCAGATTGTCCGAAAGATACGGGTACACGCCCTTGAGAATTTCCATCGGGTCGTATTCCGTCATACAAGCGTGATTGCAGGTATCATAAAAGATACGGAAATTCGGGCGGTCTACCATTTCCACAAGACGCTTCTGCTGCTCCGCGCTATTGGGATTCTCGCAGCCGATCGAAATTCCCTTCTCGCCCGCGCGGTCGCAAATCGCGCGATAACGCTTCGCCGCGACCTCCATGTCCTCTTCCGTCGCCATAAAGCTTGCGTTAAAATTCGAGAAAAAGACCAGCGGGATTCCCATATAGGCCGCCGCGTCAACCGCTCCGAACGCTTCCTCATTCACAACCGCGTCCATGGGATCGCCGGGTCTCGCGTGGAACGAGACATTGTCGCCGTCGCTGCAGCCGATATTCGGATACTCGATCCCATATTTTTCCCGCGCCTCCAGATAAAGATCCTGGAGCTTCCTCTGCGAAAGCGGGAAGCCATGCTGATAGGAGCCGTACTCAATTGACATTCCGTCAAGGCCCATCTCAGAGACAATTCTCGGCGCGAAGACCCCCGTCCCCGGCACGCTGAAATTACAAATACCACATTTTACCTCCATGTTGTTTCCTCCTCCTTGTTCATAAATTGTTCATTTTCCATTAAAAAAAGTTTCATTTCATTTACATGGAATCGACACGTTTTAGCTTTATACTAACATTATAAAGTAAAGAAAAGAAAACAACTTCAACAGAATTGCTTTTTACAAAGTTTCGTTGAGAAAACTTTTTCATAATACACTGCCAAGGAAGCGAGCTTCCTTGGCATCCTCCCTTTTATAGGGATTTTTTTCGTTATGGAGTCTTCCGGGCCAGTGGATTCCGCTTCTTATAAAGCTGAAGTCTGTAGTATCCCGTCCCGGCAAACGCCCCTGCCGCCATTGCTCCGAGAACCGACGGAAAAAGAGACGCGCGTCCGTTTTCTTCCGCTTCCGCGACAAGCTCCGGATTTCGCGTGACCAATCCCATTCCGATCGCTGAGCTTCTTTGACCAACACCCGCGGATTCGGAATCCGCTGTCACGGACGCGGCTTTTATTTTAAAATCTTGCGTTCGCTCCTCGGGATTCGCGTTCATTTCCTCCGTTTCGCGGATTGTTTCCGCGGATTCCTCCGCCGTTATCATATCCTTATTCGTGGTCGCCTCGCCGATACCGGTCACGAATGAAATCTTCTCCTCGCTTTCCCGCCCCAGCGCGTCGCGCGTCGTAACGCTCAGAACATGCAGCCCCGGTTCTTTGATTTCACGGGTTTCATCCCAGAAAGCGCCATCCAGTCTCGTCCGGACCTCTACCGGCGACACGTCCCGTACCAGCGCGCTCGTCCGCGCCGGCAGCCGAAATGACTTGTAATAGAGCCCGTTCATCGCCGAAAAAGGGCTAAGATCCGGCGCTTTTAAATCGATCGTGACCTTTTCCTCGCGCGCCGCGCTGTTTCCCGCTTGATCGGACGCGCTTACGCGTATGGTGTACACGCCCTCCTCATCGAGCCGAAGACTCGCCGCCATTCCGTCCTCTGTTTCCCGCCAGCCGCCGATGACGCTCGCGCTTTTCGCGCCGTCCGCGCCCACGCGGATCACCTGCCCCTGTACCGACGACAAATCCAGATTTTCTTCATCGACATAAATCCGCGTTTCCAGCGGTTCCCCGATAATCTCGCCGCCGCTGAAGCCCTCCATCCGTATTTCAGGCGCTTCTATATCGAATTTCGTCGGCTCCGCGGAAATCAGCTCCGCGGATGTAGGCGGAACCTCGATAACCGGCGCTTCTTCGATAACCGGCGCTTCTTCGATAACCGGCGTTTCTTCGATAACCGGCGCTTCTTCGATAACCGGCGTTTCTTCAGGCGCCGTTAATTCTTCGACTGCCGGCCGCGCTTCGAGTATCGGAGTTTCCACAAAATACTCTCTCGTCTCCAGGCTTCCCTCAACCTTGACCCAGTCAGCGTTGCCCGTCCTCTCTTCGACCCAGAACTCAACAAGGTTCAATCCGATTCCGAAATCTTCCGCCGTAAGCCTGAGTGTCTTCGGGTAATCGTCGTCAACACCTCCGCCGAGATAAAAAAGTTCTTCCGCGTTTCCCGGTTTCCGCAGCGAGCAGACGATTCGCCTGCCCGGCTTCAAATCCGAGGTTTCAAGATTGAGTTCTGTCAAAGGCTTAGCCGATTTGTCCGCCGCCTCGATCGCCTCGGTTTTCTCCTTGACCGGCTCCGCCGCCATCGAGGTAAACGGCGTCAAAAAACCGTTCGCCGTAATCATGACGGCCGCCGCCGTCAGCTTCGCTGAATTCCATTTTTTCCTCATACAAGCTTCCTCCCCTTCCGGCAGTGATTTCTGCCGTTCTGACTACTGGTTTCCCATCACGTTAAGCTCCGCGAGGCGCTTCCGATACTCGAAAGCCTCCGCGGTCTCCTCGCTTCCCTCCTCCTCGGACGCCACGATCAACGTCTCGAGGAAATACCGCTCCTCCCGTTTCAATATCTCCCACTTGTTCTCCGGCGTGTCGGCGTACAGTTCCCGCGTAATACGCGCGGCGTCCGCCGCGAGGACTATTCTCCTTGTAAGACTTCCTTGACCAAGCTCCGACGCTCTCAGCGCCAAAAGCCTCGTCAGGCTGTGATAATCGGCGACAAGCTCGAGATCCGCCTCTCCGCGGGCCGCCCGCTCCGCGAGCGCGCGCTCTTCTTCCCGAATAAGTATGTCGAGATTTTCCGCCGGGTACTCAAAATCAGACGCCGCTCTCGAAAGCTCCAGCCGGAAGCAATTATCCGTAAAAAGCCCGGCCGCGTCCCACAAATGTTCCGCGAGCGCGTTGGCGGCAGCCGCCTGATCCTGGATCGTCTTGTCGTTCTTTTTACGGGAGAATCCGAAACGAAGTGCGACAATCATCAAAAGCGCCAGACTCAGCGCCCCGATCAAGGCAGCCCGGATTCCATGAATGGTTCGTCTTCCCGCCCGCGACCGCAGCAAAGCGTCCCGCAGTTCCTCCGGGCTTTGGTATCTCTGATTTGGGTTTCTTCTGGAAGCCTTCCTCGCGATCCGCGAAAACCCGGCGTCCGGTCCCCTTCTACCACGCGTTCCTCTTCTGGCGCTTGTTCCGCGCTCGCGCGGCGCGGCTTTGCCGTAGCCCCGCGTCATTCGCTTCATGGTCATGCCGAGCCCATAGATATCTGTCCGGACGTCCGCCCTATTCTTATACTGCTCAGGCGCCGCGTATCCCGGCGTGCCGGGGGCGAGCCGCTCTTCCGCGCTTTTGGCGGAAATTCGCGAGGCGCTCCCGAAATCCAGAAGCGTCACCTCTCCCTGATCCGTGATATAAATGTTGGCGGGCTTCAGGTCCCGGTGAACAACAGGGGGATTCAGCTTACTCAGCCGGATAAGAAGCTCGGCTGTCTTCTGGGCGATTTCCCAGGCTTCCTCGTTCCCGGGCCTACCCTTCTCTCTTATATACGCCTCGAGAGAACGGCCCGGCTGATAATCCATGACCAGAAAGCCGCTGGCGCCATCTGTAAAAGTTTCCGTGAGATTTGGAAAACCGCCCGCCGGAAGCGAGCTTAAGATAAAACATTCCTTCTGAAATGAAACGAGCGGGAGGCGTTTGATGACGCGCTTATCTCCCGAAAGCCGATCGGCGGCCAGCCAGACATTATCGGTGGCGCCGCCCAGAACGCGCAGGAGCTCATACCGATTTCTTCCTGTCATGACTTACTCCAATCCGCCGCCGGTATAGGCGGCCGCGTCTCCTGACGCGATATAACGTGATGTGTAACTTATTATATATCATTTGTGATATTTGTCAAGGACGCTTTTAGTGTTTTAGATTTGGGGGAATGAACGCGTGGGGCGGATTTTGTGGGGCGCGCCTTACCATTTTGTCTTGCCGGACCACTTCGCGCGCTCTGCCAGATAACAGCTTGCCTTTAACAGTTGAAAACAGGTGGTTCCAAGGCCATTTTTCTGGCTCCAACACTTTATTCTCTCCAATACCGCGGATATCTCAAATTCGGGTGTGGCACAAGCTTCTTGTCTCTGTCCTTCAACAAAACCCTCCATAAACTGTACCCTATAAGGTGGACACGCCCACAAGATGTATTCCACCCAATAATTATGGTGATACCCTTTTTTCAGGACACGTTTTCCCGCGATTCATCTATTGGAAACGTGGTTGCCCTGGTTGTACCCTTTCTTAAACAAGGCCGTTCACCTAACCTAATTCATTGATATTTGTGATATATTTATTTCATGAATTGGAGGTATCCTTATGAACCGCGCGAAATTTACCCAAGAGGAAATGGAACTACTCGCTCAGAACCCTTATACCGCTGACGTTTCCCCATGTTACCTTTTCTACACGCTTGAATTCAAGAAATACGCTCTCAAAGAAGCGGCCAAGGGAGTGTCCTCGGTCCAGATCTTCAAGCGGGCGGGATATGATGTCGAGCTGCTGGGAAAGCCCCGAATTTACTCCGCCTTAAAGTATTTCAAGGCGGAAATCGCCTCGCCCAGAGGGCTGCGGGAATCCAATCATTCCAGGCAGTCCAGGCTGGACTCCTTCATCCAAAAAGACCTTAAAAAGAAAAAGACGGACAAGGCGGTCAGGGAGATTCAGAACCGGATGGACAAGCTTGAGCAGGAGGTTGAGTTTTTAAAAAAAATTCAATTTTTAAGGCAATCAGCGACACAGAAATCATCTTCGATTGGATTCAAACAGCCAAGCGACGGGAGCTGAACCAGGTTACTGTTAAGGAGCTTTGCTCCCTCGCTGGCGTGTCCAGGTCTGGTTACTATAACTGGATCCGGGGACACGCCGGGCGAGAGCTCCGCGAAAAGAGAGACAAAGAGGATTTTGCTCTTATTCTGGAAGCCTACAATTACCGCGGTTACAACAAAGGGGCGCGCAGTATCTACATGAGGCTCCTTCGAGACGGCCATCTGATGAATCTCAAGAAGATCCGGCGTCTCATGAAAAAATATGACTTGTATTGCCCGATCCGCAAGGCGAATACCAACCGCCGGATAGCGAAGGCGATACATACCAGCTCGGTCGCGGATAACTTGGTAAAGCGGGAATTTCGGACTCATGGCGCCAGAAAGATTCTTCTTACGGACATCACGTACGTTCCTTACCAGAGGGATTTCTGCTATCTGTCCGTTATAAAAGACGCGTACACGGAGCAGGCGCTTTCCTATGTTCTGAGCAAGTCACTTGAGGTCGATTTTGTTCTCCAGACGGTCAACCAGCTGATGGCCAATCATGGCATGACACTGGAATCGGACGTTCTGATCCACAGTGACCAGGGCTGCCATTACACCTGCGTTAAGTTCCGTCAGCTTCTTGAGAATTATGGTCTTCGTCAATCCATGTCGAGGAGAGGGAACTGCTGGGATAACGCGCCACAGGAAAGCTTCTTCGGTCACATGAAGGATGAGCTGAAACCCCAGATGAGACAATGGAAAAGTTTTAGTGATGTTAAAGCCAGCGTTGACGACTGGATAGATTATTACAACAACGAACGGGGACAATGGCAGTTGAACCGCCTGGCTCCCAATGAGTTTTACAGTTACATAACAACCGGAATAGATCCTTTATCAAAGAATAGGAATTTAGGTAAGAAGAAAATGTGTCCGTGTCCTTGACAAAGGGTACACTTTACCAAACCCGCGGTTTCGCCAACTCAAATAGTCTAAAACTCCGTCTAAATCATGAAACTTACCTAATCGCCCCCTCGCGACATCCAGGTAACGCCGAAAAAGCCCTCGGTAATTTCTTCCCGAGAGCTTTTTCGTGTAATCATGTTGTTTTATAAGGAGATCTGAAGTATGTCAGTTACTTCCTTTTTGGTTTTAGCGGTTTTCAGTTTTTCGATGTTGCTTTCATCGCAGAGTTTACGGGCGATTTGTCCAAGCAGGTCGACGTGCTCTTCCTCGCGGCCGGCTACACCGATCAGCAGGTAGGCGGTTTCGCCGTCGAAATCGACGCCGCCGGGAACCTGGATGAAGCAGATACCGGAATTGAGGATTGTTTTCTTTGAGCTCGCGAGGCCGTGCGGCATCGCCACGCCGCTGCCGATGTAGACAGAAGCTTCTTTATCACGCTGGAGCATGTCCGCCTTGTAGTCCGGCATCGAGTAACCGCCCTCAATGAAGATATCGGCGCAAGCCTCAATCGCTTCTTTTTTGCTTGAGAAGGATTGATTCAGAACGATGTTTTTGTCCGGCATAAGAAGCTTTTCCGGAGCCGCTGTTTTCGCGGGAGCCGAAGCCGCGGAGGTGTCAGGCGCTGAGGCGGCTGCCGCCGCGCCGGGAGTCATCATTCCCTTGATTTCAGACACGATCCGGTCGTACTCTTTCTGGTCCATGAAATTGCTGAGAGTCAGGATCGGGATTTTCCCTTCCGTGGACATTTTTGCCCGCTCGGCGAGATTTTCGTTCGTTACGACGACATCCGCGTCTTTGGGAATTTCGGCGATCGCCACATGATCGATCGCGGGGTAAAGTCCGGCTTTTTGCAGTCTTGTCTTCAGAATGGACACGCCCATAGCGGAGGAGCCCATGCCGGCGTCACAAGCGAAGATGACTTTTTTGAGGGAAGCGATCGTTCCGGTAACAACCTGAGAAACGCTCGCCGCGCCTGTGGTTCCCTGATCCAGTACTTCTTCCGCCGCGAGTTCCTCGGCGGTTTCTTTATGTCCGAACGCTTTGAGGAGGGCGCCGGTCACGACAAAGGTTATCGCTAATGACCCGAAATAAGCGATCGCGTTGACAACAAGGCTGTCTTTTGGCGTCATCATGAAGAAGGCGATGACGGATCCGGGGGATACGGCGCCGACGGTGCCGCCGCCGAAGGTTGTCAGGATGAACAGTGAGAAAATATTGCCGGCGATCGGTCCGAGGATTGTGATCGGCATCATCAGGCAGTAAGGGAAGCAGACTTCGGCAATACCACCGAAAAACATGATGAAAGCGGCGCCCGGAGCGGATTTTTTGGCCATGCCGGTTCCGAATACGGAGAAAGCGAGCGCCAGGCCGACCCAGTTCGCGCCACAGGCCTCAACCAGGAAAAGAACGGATTTGCCGGTCTGAGCCGCCTGCTGTATCGCGAGGGGAATCATGATGCCATGGTTGATGGCGTTATTCAGGAATAGTACCTGAGCGGGCTGCACGAAGATGGAAACCAGCGGCAGGAGACCTTTGTTGGTCAGAAGCGCGACGCCGGCGCCGAGGAAGTTCTGGATAACCGTCATAATCGGGGCAAAAGCCGCGTAACCGATCATGCAGAGCGCCACGCCGATCAGTCCGAGTGAGAAGTTGTCGACCAGCATTTCCATGCCGGGCTTTACTTTTCCTTTGACGGCTTTGTCGAATTTTTTCAGGCACCAGGCGGCAAGCGGGCCCATAATCATGCCGCCGACCAGCATGGTAACGCTCGCGCCTACGACCGCGCCCATCGTCGCGAACGCGCCGATGACACCGCCTCTTCGTCCATGCACGTTATATCCGGCGGTGTAACCGATCAGGACCGGAAGCAAATAGGTCAGGACCGGGCTTACCAGCTTATTCCAGTAAGCGTTCGGACACCATCCTGTATCAATAAAAAGAGCTGTCAATAAACCCCAGCCGATGAACACGCCGATATTCGGCATGACCATGGCGCTTAACGTAGAACCGAATTTCTGTACTTTTGCCTGCGCGGCTTTTCCACTCATATTGTTCCCCTCCTGACTATCGCTGATCGCGAATCGTTTTCAGCTCATTGTAATACCGAAGGATACGCGCCTGAAGCTCGCTTCCTTTCTTAATTCCGGAATAACGCTCGATCGCGTTTTCCACGCCTTCCGAGGCAATCGTCTTCTGGAGCTCGACAGCTTCCGCGTCATCGGTACGGTCGAGCAGAAGAATCAGGGCGATTCCTTTTACCAGTCCCTCGTTGGGGAGCCCTCGCTCCTCGCACTGCGTACACGGTCCTACCATGCGGTCCGTCGCGCCAAGCTTGCGGATCGGGGAACGCGTCACCATCGTGACGGGATAATCCACGCCTTTTGTCTGGTAGCGCTTGATGCCGAATTCCACGTATTCTGTCATCTCTTCCGCGGTAAAATCGTATTTCGCCTCGATCAGCTTCGCGGACTCGAGCATTGCTTCCTTGACCTCCGCGACAAGCTCCGGTGTCATAAAAACATCGTATACGCTGTCAAATCCGTGGATGTAGCCGAGGTATCCGGCGTACGCGTGACCACAGTTGATGACGTAAAGCTTGCGCTCCAGGAATTTCTGGAGGTTGTCGGTATAATGAGCGCCCGCGATCGGCTTATCCTCGGGATCGACCAGTTTCGTTTCCTCGACCGCCAGTTCATTGTAATCCGCTATATTGACGATCGGACGGCCATTCTTCTCGCCGCCGAGCACGACGCGGTCAACCGCTGTGTTCGGGAAGCCCGCGATTTTGTCCAGCTGCTCTGTTGTGATAATACCGCTGTCCGCCATCGCTTTTTTCAAAATATCCGTGCCGAACATCGCGTTCTCGCAGGCAAGCACGTTGACCCTCGGGCGTCCCGCCTCAAGGCGCGCTTTCAGACCTTTCGCGAGAAGCGGCGCGATCTTGGGCAGATTGTTCGCCCAGACCGAAGTCGTGATGATGTCCGCGTCGACGATCTCGCGGATACAATCGTCCGCCTGCTTGATCGTGGAAAGCGCGGATACCGGTTTGATAACTTTCTCCTCGTAATTGTGGTCGATCCGATACAGTTCATAGCGTCCGTCCTCATTCAGCTTCGCCGTCAGCTCGTCACTGACATCCAGAAAAACGATCTCGTAGCCTGAGTCATGAAGTAAATCGCCGATAAAACCTCTTCCTATGTTACCTGCTCCAAAATGCGCCGCTTTTTTCATGATCTTTCCTCCTATTCCAGATTGCCGTGACGGGCAAGCAAATCATCAAATGTTTGATTGGTTTTTTTCAAAAGATCCAGCACGAGGCTGTCATAGACCAGCCAGCTCAGCTGCTCGAACATTGTGCCGACCGGCTGGATTGAGCCGCCGTCCTCCGAGCCGCCGTCCACAAGCTGTCTCGTCGTGCCCGGGATTACGATAATGGCGTCGGCC
>JGI20225J20221_1000130_pt1 | contig 18144 bp, 10 predicted proteins | sample BioMet4_FD_20221 | JGI IMG/M metagenome (IMG submission 20221) | reverse complement strand
AGGCCGAAGGGAGCGCAAAAACGGCGGCTGTTTGAGCGAAGCGAGTATTGCCGTTTTAGCTCGCGAGGCCGTAAAGGGTCGGCGAGCAGGCAAGGCTTGATCTTTTGTTTCTTTTCCATCAAGGGAAAAGAAAAGAAACATACAAACCCGATACACGTTGGTTCTATAGTTAAAATACGGCTCGACCTATTCTATCACACACGTAAGTAGCGGCTATCGCAGGGGATAATACTCCTCAAGGCAGTTTTGCGGTTTATTTTAGAACTCAGCCAGATTGATTTACAAACGAATTATTGTCAAGCAACAGTAGTATTTCTTTAACCTTAAATTGAACGCATATGAAAACGATGATTTTTTTTCTGAAAGCGCTTTTAGTTTTAGGATTTATGGCGCTAATTTTTTCTTGTGAAAAGGATGAGTCCTCTACTACAGCTAATTCGAATATCGATACGCTAGAGGCGATATCGGTAAACACTACCTTGGATGCCGCAAAGCTCTACATTGCCCTGGATGCCGTTCAGGTAAATGCTACCCTTACCATTCCGGCGGGTACTATTATTAAGTTTACCCAAAGTGGCCGAATGGATGTGGGTGCGAATGGTTCCATCCAGGCCATTGGTACCGAACAAAAACCTATCATTTTCACTTCCATTAAGGATGATACCCGTGGAGGCGATACCAACGGGGATAATACCAGCACCACACCGGCCCCAAAAGACTGGGGAGCCGTAACGAACTTTGGCAATAATTCCACTTTTACCTACTGTCATTTTTACTACGGTGGAAATTGGGGCGATCATACGGCTACGCTGGAAATAAAGTGGTGTATGTCTACGGTTACCCACTGTACTTTTGCCTATAACTACGGAGGCCTGCTGAGCGACAATACTAACGGTGCACTGTGTGTTAAGGAGGCTGAAATTGAAACGGTTGTAAATAGTAATGTTTTTTATGCTAATGATATTCCCTTGACGATAGATGTGAATATGAGCCTGGATGAAACCAATATTTTTCATAATCCGGCCAACACTACGGTAAAGAATAAATACAATGGAATATTTGTGGATAGCTATACGAACAATAGTGCCGTGGTTTGGACAGAGAATGAGGTGCCCTATGTAATGATTTCTCATATGGGAATAGAGAGCACGGCATCGCTAACCCTTAATTCCGATGTGGTGCTAAAAATGTATCCCGGTACCCGTATCGATATATATGAAGGAGGAACGCTAACCCATAATGGGGCTATTATCACCTCTTTTAAGGATGATGCCTATTTAGGCGATACCAACGGTGATGGCAGCTTAACCTTACCCGCCGCCGGCGATTGGGTTGGAATTAATCTGGGTTATGGCAACTATATGACCGGAACCAACATAAAGTATTCTTTGAACTAATCCTCATCCTCAACAGCTAATCAAAGAAGATGTCCTCTGTTCGGGGCATCTTCTTTGTTTCCGGGTATTACCTATTCAGCGGAAAACCTCCAGCCTCATAGAGCATGCTGCCGCACCCATAATGCGCAAGAGTCCCCGGCAGCGCAGGTAAGAGCCCTAACGCTCATCGTTACACTAAAAGCTGATCAGCGAGTTACCCCTCACCTTCTCGAAGGGAGGGGCTAGGGGTGGGTAAGCTGCAATTTCTCTGCTTCTTGCTCGTAATATCTCTACAACATAAATCGCTATGGAATCAATTCGGCCTAAGGGTCCATGGCTCCGCAAGTTAGTGCGATTCGGCTGACCGCATAGAAGTGTTGTATTTAAAAAATAGGGAAGATTATTGAGGATAGGTGGAGTTTAGCTTATCCTTTGGCCGTAGGCCATCAATGACAATAGACCATATCCGGGCCATTGGCATTTTTGCCCGTAGGGCATATACCCCAGGATGGAATAGGTATATTCCCTGACGGGAAAGGAACGATAACAAATTTGTCTTATCTATTGACATTGATCTCCTCCGGAGAACGCGTTATACAACGTTGAAAATAGATGGTATTCGAAATTGAGTTTGAAAAGCGTGACCAGAAATTGGAACGGAGTGCGCAATGGATAGGAACATAACATGTCGGCCCTTCAGGCCTAGAAAACATATCGGCTCCGCAGGCTATGGCGATTTTACTATATAGCGCAATAACTTTAATTACTGATTTATATTCACGGAAAATAGTGGGATATGATATCAGTGATTCTCTGGAGCTGACCGGGTGTCTCCGGGCCCTCAAAATGGCACTGGGAGGCGCTCGGCCAGCGGCCGATTTAGTACATCACTCCGATAGAGGCGTACAATACTGTTCTCATGCATATGTAGATAAACTGAAAAATCGTAAAATTCTAATTAGTATGACCGAAGAAAATCATTGCTATGAAAATGCAATTGCTGAACGAGTTAACGGCATATTAAAAGATAAGTTTTATCTTGACCAATGCTTCTTCTCTACTGAGCATGCTAAAAAAGCAGCAAAAAATGCAATCGATATTTATAATATTAAAAGACTTCATGTATCTTTAGGATATAAAACACCTAATATGGTCTTTAAAAACGCAGCGTAATTTAATGTGTACCCTGTAGCCGTATTTTAGGACTAGACAAAGACCATAATATAGAGGACTATATACAACAGCAAATGACATATAAGCCCTCATGGGCTGCTTATTTAAAATATAGATTTCAAAAAACGCACAGTTAATACTTATAAATGATGATTCAGCTAACAAAACACATACGCATAACCATACAAAAGTTTATTATTTTATTCGTTATGATTACATTGCTAAGCCGTTGCACATCACCCGGGAAACATACGGTGGACGAGACGGTCTATCAGACAGAACTTTCGGGAAAGCTCAATAAAATCGAAAACGAGGATTCACTTCAGATACTCCTGCAACAGTTTATCGGAGTAAGGGATAATGTTGGCACAATGCTTTGCTATAAGTATATAGGTTTATGTCAGCGCAAGAGCTCCCGTTTTTCCGATGCCATCAAAAGTCATCAACAAGGCTTAGATTTAGCACTCCGTATGAACGATACCATCGAAATAGTGCAAGCAATGAACAACCTCGGCACCAATTTCCGACGCATTGGGGCACTGAGCGAGGCCTCCCAATATCATTATCAGGCGCTAAACTATGCCGAAACATGGTCGGGGTTAAGTACGCCCACAGGCAGAAAAAACCGGGTCGTATCTTTGAATGGCATTGGAAACATAAGTCTCACCCGGGGTTACTACGATGATGCTGAAAAACTCTTCCGTGAGGCTTTGAAAGACGAGATCACACTGAAAAGATTTATAGGACAGGCAATTAATTATGCCAATCTGGGAGCTATTTTCGAACAACGCCAACAATACGATTCGGCATACATCTACTTTCAGAAATCCTTGGAACAAAATAAAATTGCCAAGTCGGATATGGGAATCGGTCTGTGTATGATACATATAGGTGAAATCTACGAGAAGGAACAAAAATACGAATTGGCAAAAGCCGAATACCAAAAAGCGTATAAGTTGATGACTCAAATTTCAGACAAATGGCATTGGCTCGAAGCTTGCCTGTCTATTGCCCGCATTAATTTAATTACAGGCAATATCGCCGAATTTAATTCTTACATCCAATCGGCAGAAAATACGGCAAACCAAATCAAATCGCCTGAACATCTAGCTACCGTATATTTACTTAAACACGACTACAATATCAGGCAAGGCAATCACCAGTTTGCCCTTCAATATTACAAGCTACATAAAGCAATGCAAGACAGCGTGCAGGGCATACAAAAAGAAAATCGTTTTATGGATATACGCTTGGGCTACGAGCAGAACAAAAACGCACTGCGATTCCAACAAATGGAAGCAGCAAGAAAACTGGAGCAACAAAAAAAACAATTTGTCATATATATGTCATGGATAATTATTTTAGTTTCATTCATCATAACCGCTTTGCTATACTATGCATACCGCCAGCGCACAATCAGTAACAAAATACTAAAAAAACTGGAACAAACCCGAACCGGTTTTTTCACCAACATTACCCACGAATTTCGTACGCCCCTTACTGTGATACAAGGATTAAACCGCCAAATGCAGCAAAAGGAAAATCTTTCTGAAAAAGAAAAAACGGCATTTATGGCAGCCATAGAACGACAAAGCAACAACCTCCTCAATCTAGTCAACCAATTATTGGATGTTGCAAAGCTTAAACAGGGATCAGATGCACCTCAATGGAAGCGTGGGAATATAATCTCGTACCTTCAAATGACAGCAGAAACATTCCGGTTATACGCTGGAGAAAAAGACGTTAATTTGTTGTTTTATAGTGATATATCTTCGATAGAAATGGATTTCATTCCTTCATATATCGATAAAATTGTCAGCAATCTGCTTTCCAATGCCATTAAGCATGCTGAAGCGGGCGACAAAATAAATTTCATTGTCAGCAAAGGAACTCGTTCCGATACCATTACCATTCGCATAGCTGATACCGGAGAGGGTATTCCACAAGAAGATTTGGAACGTATATTCGACTTTTTTTATCAAAGTCCAAATGCAAAAAACAAATCAGGAACTGGAATAGGTCTGGCTTTCACACAAATGATGGTGGAGAAGATGAAAGGAAAAATATTCGTGGAAAGCCAATTAGGAGAAGGCTCCGTCTTTACCGTTATTTTACCCTTAAAAAACAGACAGTTGATTACTGTTGCTCCACTCTCAAAGGAGATTAAATCCGTTTCTGTTTTACCAGAAAAATACGATATTGCAATCCAAAATGAAGAACAGTCGGAACCATTAGAAGTAAACGACTCTAGCGTGAAACCTCTTGTTCTGATAGTAGAAGATAATAAAGATATTGTTTTATACATGAAATCTCTTCTATTGGAGCGTTACAATGTAATTACCGCAAAAAATGGTAAAGAAGGACTTGATATAGCAGAAAAAAGTATTCCCGATTTAGTAATTACCGATGTGATGATGCCAGTGAAAGATGGTTTTCAACTCGTCTGCGAAATGAAACAGAATATACTTCTTAACCACATACCCGTTATTATGCTCACTGCGAAAAGCTCGAATGAAGACTGTATAGAAGGGTTGCGATGTGGTGTAGAGGCTTATATTCGAAAGCCGTTCCAATCGGAAGAATTACTTATCCGCATTGAAAATATTTTTGAAAACCGACGCATACTTAAAGAAAAATACATGAGCACCATCACTCGTAATGGCTCAGAGAATAGACTAGACAACGATGCCAATCTGAAATTTCTTCAAATCATCACTAATATTATTCATTCCCAAATAGACAATCCCGAACTTAATTCAACATTTCTTGCCGATAAAATGGCAATGAGCATATCTCAGCTTAGCAGGAAAATTAATGGTATTACCGGTTATTCCACCATATCGTATGTGTTACAGCTGAAACTCAATAAGGCAAAAAAGATGCTCGGCAATAATAACATTCCGGTAACCGAAGTATCTGATGCCTGTGGATTCTGTGATTCCAGCTATTTTTCACGCGTATTCAAGAAAGAATTCGGTGTATCGCCATCACACTATCAAAAATTACCGACCATCGAATAACAAAAATTCCATTTTTTCGTCTCTCCTGGTTAAGCAATACCAGATCGCTTATTTGTATTTATTAATCCCTCATTAATAAATACTTATACTAATACAATGCGCAAATAATCCTAATTATATCAATTGTTAATGCGTAAATAATCCTAAAACTTGCGCAAATAATACTGTTTGATTAAACAGCAGCACTCTAAGTTTACCATCGTATCATATAATTGAAAAAATGTTTCTTGCAAACATCCATTCAATCATTAAAAAATGAGTAGCGATGAGTTTATTTAACAAGATCAAACAAATAGCATTCAATGAGTTTATAGACAGCATTGAATGGACCGATGATAACACCGATATCCTAATCTGGCGATTCCCACGTTCTCATGCAGAAATCAAAAACGGTGCGCAACTCACCGTGCGCGAAACCCAGGTGGCTGTATTGGTTAATGAAGGACAATTTGCAGATGTTTTTCAGCCTGGACGATATGAACTTACCACCCGCAATATGCCCATCCTTACAACGCTGAAAAAATGGAAATACAACTTTAACTCGTCGTTTAAAGTGGATGTCTTTTTTGTTAATACCAAACAGTTTTTAAATCTGCATTGGATTACGCCAAACCCTATTATGATACGCGATCCCGAATTTGGCCCTATCCGTATACGTGCATTCGGATCAACCTGTTTTCGCGTAGAACCCGATCTTGTCAGGTTTATCCGCAATGTGGTGGCAACGGATGGAAGTTTCACTGCCGACAACGTAACAGCACAATTGCGCAATTTTGTAATTACCCAATTCACCGATTATATAGACGAATCAAAAATCGCTGCGCTTGACCTTGCGGCAAACCTTAACGAGTTTTCGAGCGAACTCACCTTTGCCCTGAAAAACTATTTTTCCGACTATGGTATCGAGCTTATCAGTTTTTTAGTAGAGAATATCTCGTTGCCCGAAGATGTGGAAGAAGCACTATTTGATAAATTAAATACAAACATGAAACATTAATAATTTTAAAAACCCTTATTCTAATGAAAAAACAACTATTCCTTTTAATTACAGCTCTACTCATGAGCTGGAGCGCTAGTGCACAGATGCAGCTAGATTTTAACACTAATTTATCCGATGGTACAACCATTACGCTACCATTAAATGGAACTCTTGATGTAATAATAGATTGGGGCGATGGATCCCATGAACAAATTGCTGTACCTGGAGAAAAAAGCCATACCTACGCTGTTGAAGGTATTTATACCGTTGAAATAAGCGGAACACTTGAACGATTTGGCACTTCAACAACGGGTTTCGACTTTAGCAAACTAACAGAGGTGACCGATTTTGGTGATTTGGGCTTAAAATCTTTACACGGAGCCTTTAGTGGTGCTATCAATCTGGAACTTGTTCCGGATATATTGCCTTCTACAGTAACAGACCTAGCAGGGGCATTTTATAATGCAACTAAATTTAATGGAAACATCAGTGCTTGGGATGTTTCTAATGTTACTTCTATGGCTGCTATGTTTGAGAAAGCTACAAGCTTTAATCAGGATATCAGTAGCTGGAATGTTTCTAATGTACAGGATATGATGGGAATGTTTTCCGGAGCTACTTCCTTTAATCAGGATATCAGTAGCTGGAATGTTTCTAATGTAAATGATATGATGTCAATGTTTGCTAATGTTACACTTTCTACAGCAAATTACAGCAAAATACTTATTGGATGGGCAGCGCAAACTGTTCAAACCAACATTGAATTTGATGGTGGAAACAGCAAATACTATTCCGGCGCTGCTGCAGATTCAAGAGCAAACCTGATAAGCACTTACGGATGGGATATTACCGATGGTGGTAATTCTGGTTTCACCCATATCCCCGACAATAATTTTTTGCAAGCTCTAATAGATTTGGGACATGGCACAGGACATATTGGTAATGATATACCTACAGCCAATTTAAGTGCAATTACAGAGTTAGATGTAAAGTTTAAAACCATTACTGATTTGACAGGAATTGAAGCCTTTATTGCCTTAAAAACTCTGAATTGCAGTCAAAATAGCATTACAAATTTAGATGTATCTAAAAACACGGCTTTGGAAGTTTTAGTTTGTAGTATTACTTCTTTTACCTCTTTGGATCTGACTAAAAATACCGCATTAGGTTTTTTTCGCTGTCAACATGGTAAATTGATAAGCTTGGATCTTAGAAATGGGAACAACGCTAATTTGACCATTGACGCGATTTCTAATCCTCATTTAACATGTATTTATGTAGATGATAAAACGGCAGATTTATCAACCTGGACAAAAGATGCTACAGCTACTTTTGTAAATGATGAATCTGAATGTAATTCTACCTATACGTATATACCAGATGAGCACTTTAGAGCGAGACTAAATACGTTAAGCATTGGAGTAACATTTGTAGGTGATTATGCTAATACAGCTACTATCAGTGGTATTACCTCTCTGGATTTGCATAATGGAGCCATTTTTGACTTGACAGGGATTGAAGATTTTGCTGCCTTAGAAACGTTGTTCTGCTTTCAAAATGGACTTACAAGTTTAGACTTATCAAAAAATACTGCTTTAGAGGTTTTGAATTGCACGAAGAACTTTCTCACCAGTTTGGATGTCTCTAAAAACACAGCATTAACGACATTCTATTGCTCGGAGAATGAGCTTACAAGTTTGGATGTCTCTAAAAATACGGCATTAACTATCTTTGAATGTAATGATAATGAACTTTCCTTTTTGGATGTAAGAAATGGAAACAATGCAACAATCACAGATTTTGATGCGACCAACAACCCCGATTTAAGCTGTATTTACGTTGACGATACATCAGCTAGCTATTTAACGGGCTGGCAAAAAGATGCCACAGCTACGTTTGTAAATAATGAATCAGAATGTGGCTATACCTACATTCCAGACGACAACTTTTTATTGGCAATAACTAAAAATATCCCAAGTGCAGCTGTTATAGGAAATTATGTAAAAACAGCGGATATAAATACAAAGACTATACTATCAATTCCATCCTATGGAATAACTGATTTGACAGGAATACAAGACTTTACAAGCTTAATGATATTCAAATGTCAAGATAATCTTCTAACAAGTATAGATCTATCTGAAAACATTAAATTACAATTGCTGACTTGTCAATACAATGACCTTACAACCTTAGATTTATCTAAAAACATTAAGTTACAATCGCTAACTTGTAATAATAATGACCTTATAACCTTAGATTTATCTGCCAATGTAGCTCTAACTAAGCTAACTTGTAATGATAATGACCTTACCCTATTAGATGTAAGAAATGGGAACAACGCAAATTTTACAACTTTTAAAGCACACAACAACCCCGATTTAACCTGCATTTACGTTGACGATAAAACCGCAGATTTATCATTCTGGGAAAAAGATGCCACAGCTACTTTTGTAAATACAGAAGCAGAATGTGGTGCATTAACACCCGTAGATGATATTAAAATGCAAACGAATTCCATCTACCCTAACCCTACCAATGGAATTGTAAACTTCGATTTCTCAGGAGAGCATGTTCAAAAAATGAAGATTGTTACTATAGCGGGGGAAACGGTTTTTCAAAAAGAAAACATAAGCGAAACTGAAACCATTGATATATCAGGTTTTGCCAATGGTTTATATATTGTTATTCTGCAAACAGATAATGGAAGCAACTCATTTAAAATTATTAAAGAATAACAAGTTTTCAATTCAAACAAAAGCCTCATTATAAACATTAAAAAAGAAGTAAAAATGAAAAAAGTAAGTTACAAAGCAACGATAGCGATAGCCCTCGTGCTTGCCTTCAGTTTTACAGCTGAATCGCAAATCAACATGAAAAATCTCGATAATAAAGTTAAAAAATCGACAGCGCAACAGGTAGCACAAAACAAAAACCAAATTGCTATGAATGAAAATTCCCAAATGCACGAATCTTCGGCAGTGGAAAACAATGCCACCGCTAACGCAATTCCCCAAGGAACAAAAGCAATGTATGTTTCGGTAAAAAGCGGCAGCAACCGCAACGACGGTAGCCTTGCATTACCAATTAAAGACCTTCAAAAAGCCATTAACGTAGCGCCTGAAGGAGCCGTTATTTACCTTGCCGAAGGCAATTATCTCGGCAATTTAGACCAGGGATGGGTAAAAGTAGATAAGTATATATCCATTGTAGGCGGCTATTCCGACGATTTTTCACAACGCGATCCTCTAAAGTACCGCACAACCATGCGCCCAGGTGCTGAGCAGAAAATGACTTCGGGAAACCAAGGTGTTATGGATATTCGTGTTGTAGGCAAGCGCGATGGCGTGGTGCTTATTGACGGAATTATTTTCGACCGCGGACAAATTAGCGCCTACGTAATTCCTGCCTATGACAATCCGGTAGCTGCTGCGCCCCTAGGTTGCGAAACAGGACGTATAGTGGTTGTTGGAGAATCGCCTCAAGGTGTGCCTCTTATTAAACCCGAAGGAATGACAAGTGCTTTTCAATTGATAAGTGGCGAGGCAGAAGGCAATATTACCATACGCAACTGTGTATTCCTTAACGGGTACCACTTTGGTATTCAAATGGCTGCCAAAGGCGGACATTTCGATATTTACAATAATGTATTTGTCGCCAACCGCATGGCTGCCTGTGAAGTGCGCAGTGGACTGGCTTTACCCAACGCTTCTAAAATATCGTTCCACAACAATACCGTGCTGTTCTCTTGGTGCCGCACCAAGGCAATGGAAGATATGGGGTATGCTTTCCGATTTATGACCGGTATGGACGCCGATGTGTATAACAATATCATTGGTTGCTCCAACTATGGTGGACTTGATCGCTCTTATGTAGATGCCGACAAAACCAAAGAAGCCAAACGCGTAACCTCGGCATATGACAACCTGTTTTTTGGTAACCGCAATGGCGATTTAGTATTGCCATCGGGTGGCGGCGGATGGACTTACGTTCTGGCAAAAAACTTTGACAATGCAGAGCAATTGGTTAAATACCAAAACAACCGTGAGATGAACGAAGCAGAAGCAATGGCGCTAAGCAAAAAAATAGACGCTCCTTACTTGAAAGGATTTATTGGAATAACCGGCTCACAAACATCATCGTTTAACCCCAACTCATCACTGAATACTTTCCGTGCGGCATTGGGGATGAATATGCAAGGTACCGAAACCGTTCGTGTTTCCATGTATGGCAATCGCTATCCGTTCGAAAAAGTATTTAACCTTTTTGGAGCTGTAAATGGCTATGGCGCGCAGCAGGTAAAATAGTCTTTTGTAAAAAGAAAAATTCACCCCTAATCCCTAAATTCCCTGAAAGGAACTTGGGGATTAGAATAATGATAAAACAAAAAAACACTTAAATCTTTCTAAAAATGAAAAAAACAAGGGGCATTTTATTTTACGCATTAATAATGGGATTATTAGTGCTATCAAACAGCTGTAAAAAAGATGAAGACAACGACGACCCTAAAAATGTCGCCGTATTAACCACAGCTGATGTTACCGACATTACGCAAACAGGCGCTATTGCGGGTGGTGACATTACCAATGATGGCGGTGTAGAAGTTACTGCTCGTGGCGTATGCTGGGGCACAAGCGAATCTCCGAGTATCAATGATAGTAAAACAGAAGATGGCAAAGGAGAAGGTAACTTCACCAGCCAAATATCTGAATTATCGTCCAACACAACTTATTACGTTCGAGCTTATGCCACCAACAGCGCAGGTACAGGTTATGGTAAGGCAATTTCTTTTAAAACGCTTGAAGCAATAACCTTATCCGTTCTTACCACAGCTGATGTTACTGAAATTAAATCTTCATCTGCCGTGTCGGGGGGCAACATTACCAATGATGGCGGTGTAGAAGTTACTGCACGTGGCGTATGCTGGAGTACAAGTAATTCACCTACCATCGATAACTATAAAACAATTGATGGCGAAAACATAGGCAGCTTTATCAGCAAAATTACAGATTTAAACGCCAACACAACCTACTATGTACGAGCTTATGCTACGACCATCATAGGCACAAGCTATGGCAAAGAGACATCGTTTACAACGCTTGATATGGTTTCACCTGTTATTACCACTGCTGAAGTTACTAATATTACGCCTATATATGGCGTCTCAGGAGGAAATATTAGCAGTGATGGAGAGGCAACTATCACGGCCCGTGGTGTATGCTGGAACACACACACAACGCCAACTATTGCTGACAGTAAAAGTAACAATGGAACGGGTATAGGTAGTTTCAGTAGTGAAATGTCATATTTAACGCTTAATACAACTTATTTTGTTAGAGCTTATGCAACTAACCGTAATGGAACTTTCTATGGTAACGAAGTGTCATTTACTACTGAAAATGGTGTTACAGATGCCGATGGTAATGTATATGAAACTGTAACTATAGGTACGCAAACATGGATGGCTCGAAACTTAAGGACCACCAAGTACAACGATGGTACACCAATAGAGTATCTATCTAAACCTGAAAGCACAGCAGGCTACTCTTGGTATATGAATGATATAACTACTTATGGTTATTCGTACGGCGGCTTGTACAACTGGTATGCTGTAAACTCTGGAAAACTATGTCCTGCTGGATGGCATGTGCCAACAGATGCTGAATGGCAAACCTTAGTCACTTTCTTGGGAGGTGAATATGTAGCCGGAGGAAAACTTAAATACAGTGAACCTTATTATTGGTCAGCTCCTAATACTGACGCAACTAACAGTTCAGGTTTTGGAGCCCTTCCTGGAGGTTGGTCATTTACGTTAGTCAGCTCTACTCCAGATGCAGATATTTACCATGATGATATCTGGGAATATGGCTATTGGTGGTCTGCTACTGAAATTACTAGTAATGCTTGGTATCGCAGTATGAGTTATTCTGACGGTAAGGTAGCTAGACATAATGTCATCAAAAAAACTCAAATGTCTGTTCGATGCATTAAGGATTAAAAAAGATGATGATTTCTTGATCTAGTATTTTGTTTATTAGCAGATTAGATGATTTCTTAGTTATACTATTAAGTAATTACTAACGAAGTACTCTTTTTTACTATAGAAAAAATTATAGTAAAAGCTAAAAAATGAAATAGCAAAAGATAAGTGGAGCTGCAACTTTAAGCTACAGCTCTACTTTGAATGTATTAAAATAAAGTTAACTATAGAATTTAAAAACAAGTATTAATGAAAAAACAACTACTCTTATTAATTACAGCTCTACTCTTAAGCTGGAGTGCCAGTGCACAGATGGTTTTAGAGTTCAATACCAACCTTTCCGATGGAACAAGCATTACACTACCCCTTAAGGGTACGGTGGATGTAACCGTTAATTGGGGCGATGGCAGCAGTGACGATACATATACAACAACAGGAAATAAAGAGCATACCTATGCAGTAGAAGGAACTTACACCGTAAGCATTACCGGCTCACTAACGCAATTTGGGACTAGTTTTCCTAATGCCCCAAACATCGACAAACTAGTTAAGGTAACCAGCTTTGGCGACATCGGACTAACTTCACTTAAATCCGCATTTAGTGGGGCTATTAACCTAGTGGAGGTGCCCTTGCAACTTCCTTCAACTGTTGAATCCCTGACTTATATGTTCTTTTCAGCTTCTAAATTTAATTTTGATATTAGCAGTTGGGATGTAAGCCAGGTTACTGGTATGTCCTATATGTTTTGTGCTGCCACTGCCTTTAATCAGGATATTGGCGGGTGGAATGTGAGCAACGTCATCAACATGAGCACTATGTTCTCTGGTGCCACTGCCTTTAATAAGAATATTGGCGGGTGGGATGTGAGCAAGGTCACCCATATGACAGGTATGTTCTCATCAGCCACTGCATTTAATCAGGATATTAGCTCTTGGGATGTGAGTTCAGTAACTGCTATGGAACGTATGTTTGCAGACGCCATAGCATTTAACCAAAATATTGGAAATTGGAATGTGAGCAATGTTACTAGTATGGAAAGAATGTTCAATAACGCCTCTGCATTTAACCAGAATATTGGCACTTGGAATGTGAGTTCAGTAACCAATATGAGTACCATGTTCTATAGAGCCGCTGCATTTAATCAAGATATTAGCACTTGGGATGTGAGCAAGGTTACCGATATGAAAGAAATGTTTTATGGTGCAACATCCTTTAACGGTGATATTAGTGGTTGGGATGTGAGCAATGTTACTAATATGGGTGTGATGTTTAGTGGAGCAACCTCTTTTAATCAGGATATTGGTAGTTGGGATGTGAGCAAGGTTACCGATATGAAAGAAATGTTTTATGGTGCAACATCCTTTAACGGTGATATTAGTGGTTGGGATGTAAGCAAGGTTACCAATATGGATCGTATGTTGATTGGAGCAGTTGCATTCAATCAGGATATAGGCAGTTGGGATGTGAGTAAGGTTACCAATATGGATCGTATGTTTAGTGGAGCAACCTCTTTTAATCAGGATATTGGTAGTTGGGATGTGAGTAAGGTTACCAATATGGATCGTATGTTTAGTGGAGTAACCTCTTTTAATCAGGATATTGGTAGTTGGGATGTGAGCAACGTTACCAGTATGATTTCTATGTTTAGTGGAGCAACCTCTTTTAATCAGGATATTGGTAGCTGGGATATAAGTAAAGTTAAGTATATGCCAGGAATGTTTGTTAATGTTACCCTCTCAACCGCCAACTATAATAGCCTGCTTATTGGCTGGGCAGCGCAAACCGTGCAAAACGGAGTTTCATTCCATGGTGGTAAAAGCAAGTACTCGCCCGGAGCAGCGGCTGCTGCCAGGGCAGTTCTTACAGGAACCTATGCCTGGTCAATTACCGATGGTGGTGAGTCGATAGTTCCTGTTGTTTCAACGCATGCTATTTCAGGCATTACTTCAACCACAGCAAGCTCAGGCGGAAATATTACTAACGATGGCGGCAGCGCTGTAACAGCCCGTGGGGTGGTTTGGGGTACTTCTACAAATCCAACAATAACCAGCAATGCAGGCATTACTACCGATGGAACCGGAACGGGAATTTTCGCCAGCAACATTACCGGACTTACTGAGAATACAAGCTATTACGTGCGTGCATACGCCACCAATGCCAATGGAACAGAGTACGGTGATAACATGGAGTTTACAACAAAAAATGCAACATTTACTGTTACCTTCACGGTTACAGATAACGCAGTGCCATTAACTGGGGCAACCATTACCTTTAATGGGGTTGAACACACAACTGGTGCCGATGGTATGGTAACGATTGCTGATGTTGCCGATGGAACATACGACTACACTGTAAGTAAAACAGCTTATGTTGTTGTAAGCGGACAAGTTGTGGTTGCCGGTGCCGATGTTGATAAAACAATCACGCTAACACATAAAACCTACAGCGTTACCCTTACCATAGTTGATGCAGAAGCTGCTCCAATTGAAGGAGCAACTGTTACTTTCGATGGTGTTGAACACACAACTGGTGCCGATGGTATGGTAACGATTGCTGATGTTGCCGATGGAACATACAACTATACTGTAAGCAAAACAGCTTATATTGGTGCATCTGGCAATATGGTTGTTAATGGAGCTGATGTTGATAAAACAATTACCATATCACATACAACTGGAATTGACCTAAGCATTTTAAGCAATCTTAAGGTTTACCCAAACCCATTCAGCAACGAGATTACAATTATCAATGCCGATAAGGTTAAGTACGTAACAATTACCAACACTATTGGTCAGTGCGTAATGTCGATTACATTAACGGGTAGTACGCAAACTATAAACCTTAGCGAACTCAATAGTGGAGTTTACCTTGTAGCATTTGATGATATTAATGGCGAGCGTATTGTTCGTAAGATGATTAAAAAATAGTTTAACTAGTGTAAGTTAAAATAGTTTGGCAGGGTAAACCTGTCAAACTATTTAATTATTCCATTATATGTAGAACACTTGAAGAAAATGATGACATTTTTAGAAGTACTAAAAAACCAATATGAGGCTATTTATCAACGATGAAGAAATAACGATACACCACGGAGCAACAGTAATAGATGCGGTGCGAGCGTACTATGTACAGCATAACAAAAAGTTGCCCTACAAATTGCCCATTGTGTGCGATACCTATGGTAACAGCATGGCTCTCGATGGGGCTTTAAACGACGGGAATTATTTGCATATAAAAACTATAAATAGTACTATGAAAACAATTACAACAAAACTAAAAGTGTTCTGTGGCCTTGTAGTGCTTGGCGCTTTTTTGTTGATGGCTTGCAGCACAAACCGTAAAGTAGCAGAGCTGCCACAGTCAAAAACAGTGGAAATTCTTGCCGTTAACGATATGCACGCTGCCATTGATAATTTCCCCCGATTTGCTTTTATGGCTGATAGTTTGAGAGCCATTTATCCCCATTTATTGCTCGTTTCGGAGCTGATAAACATAAAGCTCTCCGACCTCCACTTCAACGACGAATACATTAAAGTTACGGGCAAGGGCAACAAGGAGCGGCTGGTTCCCATAAGCAAGAGGGCCATTACCGAGATTGGCTACTACCTCATCGACCGTAACCAAAAAGAGCATAATAGGGGACGGCTATCGTGCGGAATGAATGCACACACCTATCTTATCCAGCTCGGTCATAAAATTGATATTCTTGTGTTGTCACATTAGCCCAAACATACAAAGAAAAGAAAAAGGGAACTACCTTTTTCTTTTTTCTAGTTCGAACTGGACGAGCGGCTGGGAAATTGCCGGGAGCGCTCGATTTTGCCGTTATGAGCGAAGGCGAGTTTTGTGGCGCGGCAAAAACGCGAGGGAAGCCGATTCCCAGGGGCCGACGCGTCGGGGATCCCCGCGAGCGGAAGCCTGGTAGTCGGTAACCTTTCAGTATCGGGTGCCAAAGTTGGCACCCATTTATCTTCGTAGCAACTTTTCAGGTTTGGCCAAAGTTGCCAAATACTTTGACAAAAATCTTAAATGGCAGGAACCGGAAGAAACCAAAGTTTTGGATCAAGTGCATACCCATATAGAAGGTTAGCCGGCTTGGACAAAAAATGGTGGTCGCGTAAATTAGGATGTCGGATGGTGGGGTGCGGTTGGAAAAAAAGCAAGCGGAAAAGGGTTGCAATAAGCGATTTACATCATCATGAGAAGGGGTTAAAGCCATTAGCGCCATGATAGCCAAAATCGCACATCTAAAAACTTTACCTTCTGGGAAAAAACCACATCCACCTCAGTAAAAACCACATCCTCTCACAATTGGTACAGCAAAACCAAGTTACCTCTATTAGGACGGTATCTTAACTTAAAACAATCTTTCGTCTTGGTGTAGCGGGTCGACTTTCTCCCAACCCCACCTCTCGAACGCAAGAAGGACGGGTAAACGCCGAACACCACGAAGAAACCGACCACCGCAACGGTTACCGGAAATAGTTGGTTTGGTAAAAAAAGTTGCAGTCGCGATAGTCAATGCGCACCAAACGAAGGAACCTTCCCACGATACCCTTAGTCGCGACCGACCCGGCCCACCCTCCAACACGCCAAAAGACACCATTCTTGTTATCGACGGCCGCCTCGGCTCCTGGCCAACCCCCGCCACCTCGGGCAACGGTTTTTCTGCTGCTTGCCAGCAACCGGTGTTGTTGCCCGGTTACGGGTCGCGACGCGGCAACCGAATACCTTGTTTTCCCCTCACCGCTAATCCTCACGATTCCAAAAGTAACCACCGTTAACCAAACCGTTCGTCCACGCCAAGCATACGGGCGAAAAAAGAACACTGCGGATTTTATCCCTTATTAAGGGTTTGCTTAACCCGCCATCTTCCGATGTTTTTTACGAATGGCGACCAAAACAGCAACTCCCAATAAACCCCACACACGCTAAAACAAAAGCATCCATTAAATGTTTAAACTTTCCGACCACAACGTAAGTGGGAAAACACCAACGCCACGTTAGCCATCGTCCGGACAAAAATGGTGATTAATGGCACGTGGGCGAGCGCCGAATCTCTGGTAGAAGAAGCGCCCCCATGGTGGGGGTCCGATTGTTTGTATGTTGGGGTGACCCCCAACCCATACCCCCGCTTTTTATTAAAGCATGAATGCCCACCACACCTTAAGAAATTGACCCTTTATCCTTCGGTGTGCTTAGCACACAGAGATGTTAACCGAAAAACTTAAGGAAAAGTAACGCTGAAGGAGATTGAAGAAGGTTAATAGACGAGCAGCAATACATTTCCCTTACATTTAGGATGGGGATCCCACTTTGACGTATTACCAAAGCGCGTCCATCCACCACAGCTCCACCCATATATAAAAGCCCAACCATTCCTACCTTAAGCAACCGGGTCGTAGAGGACATGTCCGTCGCGGCCCTCCAGCCGTGGTGGCGAGGTGCGTCCACACCACCGTTTCGACACCGCCTTCCACACACCCGAATACCAAAAAGAACTAGGGTCGGAAACGTCGGTCGAAGAACCACTACCATTTTTAGTACATGGGCACAGGTCGAAAAACGACGAGGCTAAGTCTTTTGTTTTTTAGGAACAAAAAGTAATAGGCCGA
>JGI20225J20221_1001892_pt1 | contig 18165 bp, 16 predicted proteins | sample BioMet4_FD_20221 | JGI IMG/M metagenome (IMG submission 20221) | reverse complement strand
GTTTGTTGTCGTTAAAGATTTGAAGCCTGTTGTTTTACTGCCGCTGTTAAATCCTGAATAAATCCTGAAAATTACCACCCCCCAGATAAGGGTGACCAGGATTATTAATAACGAGGTTGTTTTTTTGTTTTTATTCGTTTTCATGGATCTTAAATAGATTAAGGATTCAGATGGATTGAACCCCGCTCAATTGAGCGTAAATTTCCACGCTTCGCTCATCGTTCCTGCGTTGCCCGCTTTATCCACAGACCTGACATCCCAATAGTATTCCCCCTTGTTGGTTAAACTGATTTCCGCGGCACCATTTCCCGAGGCAACGGATTTAACAAGTTTTTTAAGGCTTTTGTCCGAAAAAATTTTAATGCGGTGTAAAAATCCACGTTCTAAGAACGTGGTCAGAGACGTTTTACGGGTTTGCCTATAAATCGGCTCATTGTAACTTTCCAAAGTTGTCCCCACAACAAAGAAAGGATAAAACAATGAGTCGATTTAAGAAAATGTCCCATGCCATATGGCACTGTACATACCATATTGTTTGGACACCCAAATATAGGTATAGAATTCTAAAAGAAGAAGTACGCGAAGAAGTTGAACATTGTATCAGGATGTTTGCAGAGCAAAAGGGATGTACGATAAACGAGCTGAATGTACAGTCTGACCACGTTCATTTGTTGATCATGGTACCTCCCAAGGAATCAATCTCAGGCATTGTAGGTACATTAAAAGGACGGACCGCCATTCGGGTGTTCAACAAATTCAAGAGTTTGAAGAACCGCCCCTATTGGGGCAATCATTTCTGGTCAAAAGGGTATTGTGTCGATACTGTTGGACTTGATGAAGAAATGATAAGGAAATATGTGAAATACCAAGAAGATCAAGAAAAAAGAGAAGAAAAAAAATGATCAAAAACACGGGGACGACCCGTTGCCTTCTTAGAGGGCAACGGCATTTTTACCCCTTCGAGGGGTTAACACAAAGCCCCTTCCTCTGGATGGGGATTTTTACTCGTATCCTGTGATATACCGCTGGTTAAATCAGAGCTGTTCCAGGAAAAAGAGATGGTGGCGGCGGTAATTACAGAGCTGTCCCTGGGGGTGATCAATACCGGCTGCAAAGGAGGGGTGGAGTCAACAATCAAATCTTTCCGCCAGTAAATTGACTGAGAATTCTGATTTAACGCCATTACACCCCACACGTATTTCCCGTCTTTAAGCGCCTGGTCAGACTGATTCAGGCTAACCTCAAGCGGCGGAACTACGATTATTCCATCCCAATTATCGCGATAAACGACAAACGAGTATTTTTCAGCATTGTAAAGTTTGTCCCACTGAAACTTTAAATTCCCGGTATTGGAAATTGATCCCGGCGCAAGGAGATTAACCTTTTGCCGTGTCAGATCCGTGGTTGAAAAGACTGAAAAAGTTGAAGTGGTCCAGTTGGTGTGGTAGACGCTGTTTTCGGCTCTTACCCGCCATTCAAACCTGGCCGGGTAAAGAGTGACATCGAATTTCAGGGAGGGAATTACCGTATCCACAATGAAAGTGGCTGATGAGTCAAAGGAGGGGCTGGCCAGTTGAAAATGGTAATCAGAATTATCCCTGATCTTTTCCCAGAGAAAAGTCTGTGCAGCCACATCGGTCGATATCCCCTTTGCCGGAGATACAAGGTTTACGTTTTGATCCGTAATATCCGGCTCAAAAAATGTGTCACAACCCTGAAGCAGAGCAATCATGGCAAAAATCAGCATGCTAAATATTCTTGTTCTTTTCATGACCTGTTGGTTTTGGATTAATCGGAATTAATTTAATCGATTGAAAAAATAAGGTACCGATCAGACTTTGCTCACCACTGATCTGATCGGTCGCAGATTGAAACTTTACAGAACGCAGCCTTGCTTTAATATCACTCTTCTCGAGTGCATCGATGACCCGGAGCTGATCGGTAAAGTCTCCCTGCAAATCTATGCCCAGGGTTTCAACAATTAAATTCGGGCCGGTGAAGAGATGTTTTTCGGGAATCTCTTTCAGGGTGACATGGTGCCGGAGGCAGTGAAGGTTTATCTCTTCTGCAATAAGATTTAAGGAATCCTCACGGGCAGAACTTCCCAGTATTTTTTCCAGATGCTCTGCCTTTATCTTCAAAGCGGGCAACTGCCCGGGAATCTCTTTAATGCGTTCTTTTTGCTGTTCCAACTCTCCGCAAGCCTTCCATAGCTCAATGGTTTTAGAAAATGCAAAATGCCAGGCCATCCAGAACATGAGGATCAGGAGGGCTGTCAAAGACCATAGTTTTTGTTTGTCAGATAGATTATTCAGCATATTACAAGTAAATTCTTAGTTTGAAGTGACCTCTTGTTGTTTCTTTTTCAGTTAGATAGGAAACGAGTTCCACCTGTTTCACCCACCTTTCCCTTTCCAGTATCCTGATCCAGTCAGTAACCTCAGACATTCCCGGGGCATCACCTTCAAGGTCAACCTGGTTATTTTGATATTCAATGCTGATCCCGGGTTTCGGCTTCTTTACAGGGGGTTGAATTTCCAAAATTGTAAGATGGATACCTGTAGGCAGGGTGGAGGCTAATCGATCGGCATACCATGCGTGATGTGTTTTCCCCCCGGAACCAATGTAATGAAGTACAAGCTCCTCTTTCTCCCTTATTTCTTTCTGGTATTCATTGAGCTCAGTCAGGAGCCTTTCATTTTGGGTAACTTCACTCATCAATCGCATATTTTTGTTACGGAGATTGTTCCAGAGAATGAAGTTTGCCAACAGCAAGGTCAATAAAAACAGGAATGCACCACCGGCAAGATATCCAAGCAGTTTCCTGTAAACAAAGCTTTCCCAAAACCGGGAAATGAAACTGTTATTTTCTTTTTCTCCGGTAAAGAACCTCACTGCCGAAGCATACAAAGGCAGCAGGCCCGAATTGATCTGATCTCCCCCTATATCATAACTTTTCTCCTCATCGGTTCCTTGAGCAGTCAATGTACTGACATGCCCATTCTTTAAAGAAATTTCCCATTTCCCCGCTTTTACCGGATCGTCCGCCCTGAAGAATTGAGCCAATAAAGCCACAGAGAATGGACCGAAAGCAAAACCGGTTAGGATTACTCCTTCCGAAGCGCACCACGCCTGAAGGTTTTCCAACAGATCCCTGCGGATGACAGAAAAACAGCTCTCTTCTCCTTCTCCCCGTTGGTATTCCCGGATAATAAAATCAGGATTACCGGCAGAGATCGAACCATTTCCCAATCCATGATCTTTTATCAGTACACCCCATCCATCCAGGTGAAGAATGACCGGCATCCCCGGGGGGATGAGCGCAGCCGCTTCTTTCAGGGAGGCAAGATTTTTGAAGGCTGCAACCAGTTTTATTTCACCCCCGTGTATCTTTGCCCTGAGAAGAGAAATCCGGCGTTCTTCCTTGTCCACCAGGTAAATACCCAGGCATATGACTTCCTTTTGTAACTTGAAGACAATATTTTCAAGAAACGTTTTCAATTCTTTATCAGTTTATGATGGTTGGTTTAATGAAAATATTGAGCTTGGATTTTGAATTGGTCTTATCCCTTGAAGTGAAGATCCATTTTAGCACCGGAATCCTTGACAGTAATGGAAGACCGTTTCTGGTATCCCTGTTTTCTTTTTGTTCAAGTCCTCCGAGCAGGATCATTTCCTGGTCCTTTACCCTTATGAGTGATTCAAACTTGCGCGATACTTTTCCAGGAGGGGCGTATGCTGAGATTCTGTCTGTGAAATCGGATTGTTCGACCTTGATATCAAGCGTTACCTCTTCGTTGCCATCGACAATGGGACGGATTGTGACCGATAGCTCTGCATCCACCGGTTTATAGGTCGTGATCATCTGTGAATTGGTGGTCATTGACCCAAATATATTGTTTAGTTGTTCCTGGTAGTATTCCGTATTGCCTATGCTCATCTTAGCCTTGTGTCCATTTAACGTGGATAGCTGGGGGGTGGATTTCAGGTCTATGATTCCATCCTGTTCAAGGGCTTTTAATGTCATGTAAAAATTAGGTTTGACCTTACCAAGATTCACCCACCCGAATCCATTGAGCCCATTTATGATTTCATTCACGCTGGAGGAACCCAATTTCATGTCTACTGATGGGTATACGTTTCCGCCTGAGACAGTTGGTTTGTCAGAAAGCCCGGCAGTAATTCCGGTTGAAACGTCTTTACTGTTCTTATAGTCAATAATCATGACATCGATCAGGATGACCGGGATTTTTTTATCAAGATCATGGATGAATGCTGTCAAAGCATTTACGCGGTCGCGGGCCCCGGAGATGACCAGACTGTTCATGTCCGGGTATAGCTTAATATCCACCTCCTTCTTTAGCTGATTCGGGATGATGTAGGATATGGAATCGATGGTGCGGTATTTAAGCTGTACTACCTGGACTTCTTCTAGGTCGATGATGTTTCTTTTACCAATCCGGTATCTCCCGTTATCGATTTTATACGTTGCGGAGGTTCCCGCGAAAAGCTCCTTAAGGAGGGCCTCAAAGGGAATGGATTCGTATTTCAAGGATATTACATCATCCAGGCTTGTAATCAGATTATATGGTTTTTTAACCAATGGGAACAATTTCCCGATAACTTCGTCAAGCCGGCAATTCTGAGCATAAATCTGAAGGGTATCTTTTTTGAGCAACTTAATTTCCGGTGTTCCCCCTGAATTCCTGTTACCTTTTGGTCCGTTTTCCGGCCTTGTTGCCTGGGCTGAAGGTTGGGTTGCCGGGATGGCTTCGAAGATCAGCACTCCATCCTCTGTCTTTCGGACTGAAAAGTTGTTTCCCATGGCCATCTTTTCCAGCGCCGGAATAAGTGGCATGTTACGGATAAAGCAACTAACCTGCAATTCTCCCACACCCGGGGTGACAATTATATTTTGTCCTGTACGTTCAATGATCTGATTAACAACCATCCGAACCGGCGCCTGGGTGACGGAAAGAGAAACCAGTTTGGTTACCGGATCAGTCTCTATCTTTATTTTGTTGCGCAGATTGATTTCAGCATCGCGTTTCCGGATATTGAGGATGCTGCCCATGGGTTTGATATCCAGGTCATAATTCTCCTGGAGGAACTGAAGGACATCTCTCACCCGGACCTTGTTAAAGTTATTCGACACATTGAAATTCAGGCCAGGGTCAATATTGATGTTGATGCCGGACTGGTTGGCCAGCCCTCTGAGAAATTCCTGGACCGGGGTGTTGCTTACCGTTATGTCCACCTCCGTATTGAGAGCGGGTATTTTCCTGGTCAGGGAATCGAGGGAGAGAATGCCTTGATCCTGTTTTTGAGCATGAGCAGATAATCCCCAGGAAATGATCAGGTAAATTATTAAAACAATCCGGGAGTATTTTTGCCAATTGAAAAATTGAAGGATACGTGAAAATTCTTTCATTAGATTCAGTTCGTTGAGCTTGGTTTACAAATTGAAAAGTGAATGTACTTCAAGTAAAGAGGTTTCTCCACGTGCGAATAATTTAAAGGCCTGGGAAGAAAGGGTTTCGATATTTTTTTCTGAGAACCAGGAATTTGCATCCAATTGATTCATCCGGATACGGTCTTTAAGATCTTCATCCACGGGGATCATCTCATACACGGCACGTCTCCCGTTATAACCGGTATAGTAACAGTGCGGACACCCTACCGGTATCGAATGTTTTTCAGGAACAAAGGGAGGCTTAAAATTAACAGGCAACAATGAGGCTTTAAAAGGCTCCTCTTTTTTACACCGGGGACAAAGGATACGAACCAATCGCTGTGCCACGCTTAACTTAATGGTGGAGGCTATCAGGTAGGGTGCAATGTCCATGTCCATGAGCCGTGTAATGGTGCCCAGTGCAGAGTTTGTGTGTATTGTCGATAACACGAGGTGACCGGTAAGGGCAGCACGGATGGCCATTTGGGCCGTTTCCGTATCCCGGATTTCTCCAACCATGATGATATCCGGATCCTGTCGTAAGAACGTCCTTAGCGCACTTGCAAATGTGAGCCCGATCGACTCTTTCAGTTGCACCTGATTGATGCCTTCCAGTGTGTACTCGATCGGATCTTCCACCGTAAGAATGTTGGTTTCGCTTTTATTCAAGAGCTTGAGGGTCGCATACAACGTGGTGGTTTTACCCGAACCTGTCGGACCGCTGATCAGCACAATGCCGTTTGGATTGCTCACCCCTTCGGTATAATCTTTAAGCTGACTTTTGCTAAATCCTAAACGATCGAGCTGTATCTGAGTAGCATCACGGTTCAGAAGACGCAGTACAACCTTTTCACCATGAAGTGTAGGTAAAATCGAGACCCGGATGTCAAATTTGAATCCTCCTTCATCGTAAATTATCCGCCCGTCCTGTGGAAGACGTTTCTCAGAGATATCCAGATGCGACTTGATCTTAATCTTGTTGATCAGCGCCGGATAATCTCCGCATGGGATAATATACCGTTCCACCAGTTTCCCGTCAATGCGAAACCTCACGCGGCAACGCTCCTCAAACGCCTCGAGGTGGATATCGCTGCTCTTGATCTTTGCCGCTTCTTCCAGCATGAGCGTGAGCAAATCCCCCGTACCCGTATTTAGAGTTTCAGTTCCCCGGTTCGAGTGAGCGTTGGGATAATAACGTGAAAGACGCTCCATGAACCAGGATTCAGGGACTTTTACAAGCTCTACTTCCCTTCCTAAGAGAACCTCCATCTCCGCAGCAGTGCCATTGGGATCCTTGTTTTCGGGGAAGAAAAATTTAAGAACCCCCTTTTCGATTTCAGCCGGTATTACATTGAAATACCAGGCCTGGGAAGTTGTTATTAATTGTTTTAACTCTGTATCCAATCCAGGGGTTTCAGTAAGTTCCATAGATGAAGTTTAAAAAAGTATTGTCTGAATAAAAGATCAGCCTGTTGCCAAACAATTGGCATATCCGGATGAGAATCAATCCTGCGGCCAAAAATCCCGCGAAAGGGATGGTTTTTCCTTTTGTCATGCCAGCAGCTGATGCCCCCATAAAAATGATAATTGCAAAAAGACTGGTCACAATAACAAACGAAAGAAAATTCAACATTGAAAAATTAATGGCCGAGATGATCAACATGACAAGATCACCCTCTCCGAATTTTGACCAAAGGCCTTCCTGAGATTTGGAATTTCTCATTTTGATCCAGATCCGAAGCATCAGAAGCTGTACTGCAACAACCACAAAATTCATCATAATGGGCTTGAGTGCAGATAAACCTTTAAAACAAAATACAATACAGAGGGATAACATCGCCTCGCCTATCAAATAAATTAACGGTATCCGGCGTTTTGTAACGTCAGAAAAAAGGATCAGCAACAAGAAGGCCGCTGACATAAAAAGCAAGAAATTCATTAATCCTTTGTGATTTCGATGAGCTTGTTGTCCTGGTCGATCTCCCACACGTTGAATTTTCCATCGCCGTTAAAATCCACGATGGCAGTCGCCCTGGCTTTAAAGGAATTAACAGTGGCTTCTGTTACGATGATCTGGTAATTTGCATTACCTCCCTCTGTGACAAGCTTTTCCTGTATGTAATCCAGTGCGCTGAGATCGTTGGAATATTTTGAATGCAGGTAGAAATAGTTTTTCTCAAGCGTGTAAAGATGGTTGAGCTGCATCTGGGCCTCGGTACTCTTCGCTTTTGAGATCAGTGGCATAAGGTTCGGCAAGGCAATCAGCATCAGTATCCCGATGATTACTAATACAACCAGCAATTCAGGTAACGTGAACCCTTTAAGACTTTTGTTTAAGAGTCTTTCCTTTTTCATAAGTATATTTGGTTTTGATGAATGAACTAATTATTCTACTTAATACTTTAAAACGGCAATTGGTTACCTCTTAATAATAAAAATTTTAAAAAAATTTATAATCAGTACACATGTTATTTATGTAATTAATGTTATTAAGGTAGTTGCAAAGAAAAATTAATTTCATTGCAAATTTTTAAATTTCGGGTTACCAAATATTGTAAGGCTTCTGATATGAATCATTATAAGCCTTACCAATAAATGGCAGAGGAGTCCATGACATTTTCCTCTCTGCTGCCGCACAGTGTGTCCATCCACTTCAATACACCCTGCTCCATTTCAGAGATTAATTTTTGCTACACGAAAACACAAACTTACACCAAGATTATAAGACAAGTATTTAAGCATTGGTGGGTTTTGGAGAGTTGGTGTTTTGGTGGCATTATTTTAGGATGATTATTGAATTTATTAATGCGATATTTAATTACTTAATTCACAAGTATTTTAGTATTTTCATGATTGTATTTTTATTTTTCGTTATTCATAATTTTAATTCTTAATCGTTATTTCTCAATAAGCGAATAAGGTCGGTTTTTATGTTCCTGATTTTCTACTACTAAGGTTAAAGTCATACAAATAAGGTTTAATCATCGATTAGTCATTATCATTAATCATTAACCATTAATAATTGACACTAACGGATATACGTTTTGTCACACCTTTTGCAGTAACAGCAATAACAGCCCAGTCTGTCTGAGGTGCAGTGTTTGTGATACAGAAGACCAAGCTATTGTTAACATCATCGTAATAAAAATCGATCCAATTCGTGTTGTGGTTGATGTTATTTTTAATTGTAATTTCAATAAAATTTTCAATTCTAAAGTTGCTTATTAAATATTTTATTATATTCACAAATCATTTTAATTAAAGAAGAAAGGAGGCAAAAGGGAGAAAGGAACACGGAAAAAGGAGAAGGGAGAAAGGGACACGGAAAAAGGGAAAGGGAAAGGGAGGATGGAGAAGTTGAATAAGTAAAGGAATTGATAAACTAATACCTAAAGCAATGGACAATCAAACTTTAATTTTTGACCGGATTCTCAGGGGAGATTTAAGGCCATGGCTTGACAGCGATTCAGATGAGAAATTCGCATCCCTGAGCGGTGATATAAAAACGACAGAACCCCGTTTTCAAACACTTTACGATTTTGATTTTTATCGTTGTTTTAACTGCAAGACCAAATATTACCGGAAATTGATTATCAATGAATCAAATGCTTACTGCAACCGGATCATTGAGCAGATCAGCTCCGGGGCCGACACCTACCGCAAAGGGTATTTGTCAGAGGTGGTGAAAAAACTGGAAGATTTATTAGGAGAGACGAATTATCTTATTCATACTTATTGTTTCGAGCTTAAAGACATTGATCCTTATACTGCAGATTTTGTATCCGGAAGAGGCTACAAAACAGATACCTATATCATCCAGTTGTTAAAAACGGCTCTTTTAAAGGTTTATCTTGAGATACAGGAGGCATTCAAATCCCTGATTCCCAATGAGGAATTTATGGAAATTGAAGATCTGTATTTACAAGTTCTTTTCGAAGCCATACCGGAACAGATTTTTTTAAAGCGGCATACTATCCTTAAAATTCCAAATACCGCAGAATCATCTGCCAAAGCATCCAAGCTAAAATCCTTCAAATTTGAGAGATTAGCGACCAATCCAGGCGCTCTGACCGATTCAATGGATTCACTGAAGCGTTATCGATTTATCGACAAAAGGAGTTCTGCTACTGATTTTAAAAGGATCTTTTCAGGGCAGGAAATTAAAAATCCGATACGCTGGACCGGCAATGACAGTGAATTTCACTGGTTCATTCACCTGTTGTACACAGAGTATAAGTTCGTGGAAGATGTGAGACAGCAACAGTGGAAAGTTGCCGAACAGTGTTTTATCCGGCCGGACGGGACTCATTTTGATGTTTCCAAACTCAGATACCTGAAGAGACCACGACGAACAAGTGATTTAATTGAAAGGGCGGTGAGGCTGATGAAATAGTTGAAAAAGATTATACGAAGGGCAGGGAGCAGGGAGCAGGGAGCATAGGGCATGGAGCAGGGAGAAAGGAGAAAGGAGAAAGGAACAGGGAGAATGGAACATGGAGAATGGGGCAAGATGGTCGCGGCAGTTAGTGGATTCATGGCTAAATGGTGGAAATAACAAATCACGTTGTAGGCTTGAATAATCAGAACACTGAAAATACAGATTCAAAGTAATTTGCATGAGTTACACACTTTGACGGTGGGCGATTATGTTAAAATATGAAAAACATAATTAAGTTATAATCAGGTGGTGATAGTCACAAATCCGGGTTATTGATGCGAAAAGTAGGGAGAGTAGGGAGTAGGGAGAGTAGGGAGTGTTCACGATGTTAAAAGAACAAATGGAGGAAGTGCTTTCAAATAAAAAAATAACAGGCGGGATTACACAACCCCGCCTGTTGAAATTAATAGGTGATAATTTTGTTTAAATCGATTTATGATTGCATTAATTCATCAGATCTAATTTAATAAGATCCTGAATATCGAGCATTCCGATAGGTTGACCATCCTCTGTGACGATGATATTATCTACCTGATTAGCGTTGAAAATATCGGTAGCTTTCTGAAGGCAAGCATCTCCCTCGATAGAAAGCGGGTTGGCAGTCATACATTCGCCAACGGATGCGGTCAGTATCCGTTCTCCCAGTTTACGCATCTGACGCCGGAGATCACCGTCCGTAAAGATGCCGCAAAGTTTACCTTCTTTGGAAACAATTGTAACGGCCCCCATTCCGGAATCAGTCATTTTTAATAAAGCATCCAGAACTTTACAATCAACATCCACTACAGGATTTTCTTTTGAAATTACACTTTTGACCTGGACAGTCATCAGACGGGTATGCTGAAAGAACTGGTCTGTGCCGATCTTGGTAAGATGGTTGTCGGCAAGTTTTTTCATGATGCTCCAGGGAAGTGTGATATTTTGTGCACCCAGCATCAAGGCATCTTTTACATGCTCGGGATATCTCACGGATGAGAACATCACTTTACAATCATATTTATATTCCTTGATGATTGTTACAATTTCTTTTATCAGGGTTAAAGCGTCATGCCCCTGATCCTGCATACGCCCAACAAGTACGCAGACGTAATTGGCTCCTGCTGTCAGAGCCATGAAAGCTTGCTGAACATTGTAAACCAGATGGAGATTAACCAGTAAGCCTTCATCGTGAAGTCTTTTGCAGGCTTTAACTCCCTCAAGATTAACAGGGATTTTGAAGACAGTTTTTTTCTTATCAAGACCCAGATTTAACAGTCGGTGAGCTTCATCAACAATTTGATCGGCTGTTTCACCCAAGGCTTCGATCATCAACACTGGAACCATTTTCGACAGTTTCTTAATGGCACCATCAATATCTGTGATTCCGTTTTTATGCATAAAAGTCGGTGTGGTTGTCACTCCGTCGATGATTCCCAATTTAAGGGCTTCTTCAATTTCAGCCATATTAGCTGAGTCAAGAAAAAATTCCATATCAATGAATTTGTTTAAGTATATTTTGGTCTGTATTTTACTTCTATATTGTGAATTTCTAACAGTGGTTTAAGAAAATCTTCCACGTCACTGATGCACATCTGACTGGCGGCATCACAAAGCGCCCGCGACGGCTCCGGATGAACTTCAATAAATAATCCGTCTATTCCTGCAGCTACTCCGGCTCTGGCAAGAGTAGGTATAAATTCCCTGGATCCGCCTTTAGGATCTGCGCTTGGAATTCCATATTTGCGAATGGAATGAGTCACATCAAAGATTACAGGGTATCCGGTGGAGCGCAGATGATAAAAACTACGCGGATCAACAACCAGATCGTTATACCCAAAGGTGTAACCTCTTTCGGTGACCATTATATTTTTATTCCCGGTTTGCTCTGCTTTTATAACCGGTTTGATCATATTTTCCGGAGCGAGAAACTGTCCGTGCTTCAAATTAAGAGCCTTTCCGGTTTGGGCAGCCTGAACAACCAACGTAGTTTGCATCACCAGGTAAGCAGGGATCTGGATAATATCCACTACTTCAGCAGCAGGTTTTATCTGCTCCGGATAATGAACGTCAGTGATAATAGGAACATTGAACTGCTCTTTGATTTTCCGTAGCATTGCAAGCCCTTCCTTCATTCCGGGACCGGAGTAAAAATCGACTGAACTACGGTTATCTTTCTGAAAGGATGATTTGTAAATAAGTGGTAAGTCCAACTTTTCAGAGAGCCTGACAAGGAATTCGGCAGTGTCCATCATTGTTTTCTCATCTTCCACAACACATGGTCCGGCAATAAGAAACAGCTTATCTGCTCCGCACTCAATGTCCCCTATCTTTACTATTTTCTTCATCCGTTGTGTTTTACATCTTCTTAATCAATTCGCGCAATTTATCGCGTGTGATGATTTTTTTCCAATCTTGTCCGCAAACATGTTCCCACATAAAGGTCAGGGTCAAAGTTACATCAATCATCCTTTCGATTTCTTCAGATGTACAATTAGCTGTCACACCTTTTGGCAGCTCGATCTTATTAAGCCTCATCATCTCTTTGAACTCTTTTACTCCTTCCGGGTAAAACTCTTCGAGCTGATTGAAAACGACACAATTCCCAATTCCATGATGTATTCCCAACACAGTGGCCAGTCCATAAGAGATGGCATGACAGGCGCCAACTTCAGAAAAGGTTATCGACAAACCGCCCAGATAAGAAGCAATCATCAGTTTCTCATTATTTTCAGGGGTACTGCTGTCCTTGCTGAGAAAGATCTCCCTGCAAAGTCTCAGGGATTCATCTCCAAGAGAGGCACCCATCACTGTTCTCTTGTTGCCATTTAAGGTTTCTATATTATGAATATAACAATCCATAGCAGTATAGAATCTTTGAGGATTAGGTACTGACTCTATCAGTTCTGGATCTATTATAAGCTGATCGGCAGGAGTAAAATTACCCTTTATTCCAAGTTTCTTAACCGGACCTGTTAAAACAGTAGTCATGGAAACTTCAGCTCCGGTTCCGGATATTGTCGGAACGACAGTACAGTGAACACCCTTATTCTTTATAAAATCAAGTCCTTGATATTCAGAAGAAGAACCTTCGTTGGTAAGCATCAGGCGAATCGCTTTCGCATAATCCATAGTGGTTCCACCGCCAATTCCGACAACAGAAACAGGTAAATTTTTGTTGAAGTTTTTAATTTCTTTTACGATTGCATCAACTGTTTTTGTCTTTGGTTCATCCGTTACATCAATGATTTTAAGATAATCCTGTGGATGAAGCGGAAGTTTCTTTTGAAGTTCTTTTCCTTGAAAATAGTGGTCCAGGAGGAAAACGACAAATGAATCGTTATTAACCCGTAATTCTTCCATTACGTCATTTAACTGGGAAAAGCTGTTTCTCCCATAGAGGACACGACCAACTGCCTTTAAATTTCTAAACATATGTTTATTCCAAAGTATTTCGTTAATATATCAGTCTTCAGAAGATAAATTGATGATTCGAAAAATATTTATATTTTCTCATTTTCTCTTTAAATCATCTTTATTTTCTATCTTAAAGCTTTCTCTTTCATTTTTTCAGCACATTTTTCAGCGCTGTCCTCATCTTTTCTGCAATGGTATTAACCTCTTCTTCGGTCCAATTAACCATGATCGGAGTCATCATGAGCTTTTTGATGATTGCATCGGATTGCGGAACCTGAAGGTTCTTATAATCCGGTACATTTTTAAGCATCATGACATTTAAGTTGTAGATGGATTTCAATTCTTTCAGGTGTTGCCATTGACGATGAAAATGGAAATTATTACGGTACCAATAGGAAGCATTTACTCCGGCTTTTTGAAATTCATCAAAAGTTTTCACTGCCTTATCGCCATCGGGTAGAAAGAAAGATAGAAACATAGCAGAATCCCCATTTTCATCAGGGACATAGCGTGGAACGATTTCATCAAATTCTTCAATGACATTTCTTAGAACATTCTGATGAGCCCTTTGTTTTTCAATGATGTAAGGTAATTTCCTCAATTGTGCCAATGCTACGGCGGCCCCCATTTCACTTCCGCGGTAATTGAAACCCAGAATAGGATGCTGCTCGCCTCCACGATTATTGCCTATATGGTCATGACCATGATCTGAAAATTTGTGGGCCTTGTCGTAAATTTCATCATCATTGGTAGCAATTGCCCCGCCTTCCCCGGCAGTGATAATTTTATAAAAGTCAAAAGAAAAAGCTGAAATTTTACCAAAATTACCCAGCATTTTGCCTTTGTAACTTCCTCCAAGCGCGGGGGCAGCATCTTCAATGAGAACCAGGTTGTGTTTTTTACAAACTGATACTATCTCATCCATTCTCCCCATCGACCCAAAAACCTGAATGATTAACACCGCTTTGGTCCGGGGAGTAATTGCTTTTTCAATTCCTTCAGGACTTAAGCATAGCGTTTCATCAATTTCACCAAAAACAGGAACGGCTCCTAACATCATCACTGACTCAATAGGTGCGATGAAAGTATAAGGGGGAACAATCACTTCATCACCGTAACCAATTCCGCAGCAGGCAAGACTAATTACATCTGCTGCACTGCCGCTGGCGCAGAAATGAGTGTGTTTTGCTCCTAAATATTGAGAAAATTCCTTTTCAAAGGTTTTTGCTTTCCAAACACCATTTCGCTGGGCATCGTGATTGTAACGAAACAAAATTCCTGTTTCGAGAACGTCCATCACCTCTTTCCGTTCTTCTTCACCGAAAAGTTCAGTCCCTGCCATAAGATCTCTATTAATTGATACATTTAGTTTACAAGCTCTTAGAATAAAAACAACCTTCTTATCCAAAGCTTTATTTAAATCGCTAAAAATAACACTAATTTCGAAAATTGAATTAATCTATTCCAATAGTAATTCCTAAAAGTTTATTCTTAGCAATAATTTTAATATTTCTATGAATTAAGTTTTCATTAAGGTGGTTTTATTTTGAATAATTTTATATTGCATGTTCCAAAAAAATAACCAATTTTGAAACTTAACTAAGTTTTTTTATGCTATGAGATTAATCATTCAACCTGAGGCAAATAGCGTTTCCAAGTGGGCGGCAATTTATATTGCTAAACGAATAAATGAAGTTAATCGTACAAGACAAAGACCTTTTGTGCTTGGCTTACCTACGGGAAGCACTCCGCTGGGAACTTATCGTGAATTAATAAGTATGTACCAACAAGGGAAGGTATCATTTAAAAACGTGATAACTTTCAATATGGATGAATATGTGAACATTCCCAAAGAACATCCGCAGAGTTATCATTCCTTTATGTGGGACAATTTCTTCAGCCATATTGATATTAAACCNGAAAATNNNAATATTCTGAATGGTAATGCACCTGATTTGAAAGCTGAATGTGCTTCTTACGAGAATAGGATGAAGGCAGCAGGAGGCATTGATCTTTTCATGGGAGGAGTGGGAGCCGATGGCCATATTGCCTTTAATGAACCAGGCTCAAGCCTTTCTTCACGTACAAGAGACAAAGCATTAAATCAAGATACAATCATGGTGAACAGTCGTTTTTTCAACAATGATATAAATCTTGTACCTAAAGTTGCATTGACTGTTGGTGTAGGCACTGTCATGGATGCAAAGGAAGTGTTAATTCTTGTAACGGGTCATAATAAGGCAAGAGCTTTGCATCAGGCTGTTGAGGAAGGAATAAATCATATGTGTACCCTTTCGGCACTGCAATTGCATCCAAGTGGAATGATTGTTTGTGATGAAGATTCAACCATTGAACTTAAAGTAGGAACCTACAAATATTTCAAGGATATTGAGAAGAACAATCTTGATCCGGACTCATTGTGGATAGATGCCAATAATCTTGGGTGGTAAGAATTTTCAACCATTTGAGACATATCCCAAGGACTTTCTTGAGAAAGTGAGAAATAAAAAGGTGATACAATTAAATTGTATCACCTTTTTATTATAATTCATTTTTATTCAACTTCCTACCAGATTTTCGCTCTCTTATCTTCTTCAAGGTACATGCCTTGTCCTGGTTTGACACCAAAGGCAGTATAAAAAGCCGGAATATTTCTGAGAGGTCCTATGACACGGAAACGTCCCAGTGAATGAACATCTTCTTTCGTGCGTCGGAGGATTTCCTTATCTCTGATATTAGAAGCCCAGACGTGTGCATAAGCTAAAAAGAATCTTTGATCGGGTGTAAAACCATCTATTTTAGCAGTCTCTTTGTTTGCCATACGAAATGCCTGATAAGCAATATTTACTCCACCCAGATCGGCAATATTTTCACCGAGGCTTAATTTTCCATCTGCATGAACTGAATCTATGACAACAAATCCATCGTACTGATCAGCAAGAACCTTGGTTTTCTCATCAAAACGTTTTGAATCTTCAGGCGTCCACCAATCCGTAAGATTTCCGTTTTTATCAAATTTGCGGCCTTCATCGTCAAATGCGTGAGTCATTTCATGACCGATTACCACACCAATTGCTCCATAGTTAACGGCATCATCACCGTGTAAAAAGAAGAATGGTGGTTGCAGTATGGCCGCAGGGAACACAATTTCGTTCATATCGGGACTGTAATAAGCATTGACAGTCTGTGGTGACATAAACCAATCGGCTTTATCGACAGGTTTATTGATTTTATTTAAATTGTAATTTGTTTCAAATTGATTGGAGCGGATCACATTCAGGACGAAAGCATCATCTTTAATATCAAGTGCTGAATAGTCACGCCATTTGTCCGGATAACCAATTTTTACATTCATAGCCTGTAATTTTTCCATGGCTTTTTGTTTGGTTTCCGGAGCCATCCAATCCAGATTTTTGATTCTCTCTCCCAATGAAGATTTAAGATTTTCAACCAGCTTTAACATCCTTGCCTTGGCTTCCGGTGGAAAATATTTTGCTACGTACAACTGCCCCAATGCTTCACTTAGTGATTCACTGGTCACCCCAATGATACGTTTCCAGCGCGGTCTTATTTTTTCAGCTCCAGTCATGGTTTTGCCGTAAAAATCAAAACTTGCCATGACAAAGTCATCTGATAAATAAGGTGCGGTGCCATTTATGAGGTTCCATTTCAGATATATCTTCCAATCTTCGACAGAAATCTCGTTCATTAAAAGGCTGATTTGCTGAATAAATGCGGGTTGGTTGATATTAATCTCCCCTGGATCGCCTATTCCGGCTGATTTGAAAAATCCAATCCAATTGAATGAGGGAGACATATCAATTAATTGTTTCGTGGTGGCTTTATTGTAAGTCTTATTGGGATCACGCATCTCAAGACGGCTCATGGAAGCTTTGGCCAGACGTGTTTCAATGCCCATGATTTTCTCTGCATATTGCTTTGAATTCTGTTCGTTTTCCTTGAGCAGCCCAAACATCCTGGTAATGTATTCTTCGTATTTTGCCCGAAGTTCTTTGGAATGGGCATTCTCCAGCAAATAATAATCACGGTCAGGCATTCCTATTCCGGCCTGCACTAACTGGGAAATAACCATGTTACTGTTCTTCCCATCGGTAGCTCCATAAAAACCAAACAACGGAGAGAAACCGTATTTATGCATTTGGATGATCTCTTTCTGGACATCGTCCAAAGTCTGGATCTTATCTATTTCTTCGAAATATGGTAAAAGAGGTTTAATTCCATCAGCTTGAATTTTTGCAGTATCCATCCCTTCGTTAAAAAGAGTGGCAATTTTATCAGGGATCGATCCTTTTGCATTTTTTGTTTTGGCTGTTTCCTCTACTAAATCATTTAATTGTTTTTCAGCTACTTCGGCAAGTTTATCAAATGTTCCGTAGCGGGCACGATCGGCGGGTAAAGGATTGAGTTTCTTCCAGCCTCCATTGGCATAAGTATCAAAATCATCTCCAGGATTCACACTGGTATCCAGATTTGCCGGATCAATGGCAGGAACATCCTGCTTTCCATTGTGGTCACAGGAATAAAATGTTCCAGTCATAGCAGCACAAATAATAAGGATAGCTAATAAAAATTTATTCTTCATGAATATCTATTTGAGTCCACTCCGAAAAGTGGCAAGTTGATTTATTTAATTAATAATCAGATATTTAATTGCGTATTATAAATGTTTTATGTAGCTTAGTAGCATAATTATTCAAATAGATAATGTTTAAAAAATCACCTGAATCAGTCCAATTAAACCTCTATGGCTCACCTGAATCATTATTTTCCGGCAAGTCGTTGAAATTATATGAAGACAAAACGGCTTGGCATAACCAATTTCGGCAGCAAGTTACTATGAGGATCAACGAGAACATTTTTA
>JGI20225J20221_1001891_pt1 | contig 18181 bp, 22 predicted proteins | sample BioMet4_FD_20221 | JGI IMG/M metagenome (IMG submission 20221) | reverse complement strand
ATCACTGACTTGAAATGCTGCACCTGCATCTCAAAACTGCCCGCCTGGGCTTCTTCGGCAGTGCTGACTCTGCAGTATGCCGCCACCCTTACCTTTGGTGCATCCATGAATGCGTATGGCTTATGCTCCGGCATTATGACTCTGCCTTTGCGTTCACCGCGGCGATTCTTGGCTATGGTTTCGCGGATCCTGCTCTTCTCCGCTTCGTTCTTGTTTTCCCTCGTCAGTTTCCTGCGGGCTTCTTCGATCTTTTTAGCGTCTAATTTCCTTGCCATGACTTACACGGCTTGCCGCTGCACATTTTCATCCGTATCCCATATGCCAAGTCGCCACTCTCCTTTCCATTGATATCATCATCTTTTCCACCTCCTTTTTTATATGATTTGCGGGATGCTGTAAGACAGATTTCGATTTGCCTTATGGCATGCGCACCTCCTATTATTCCGCCTATTCTTTTAATCAGTCAATAAGAGTATAAAAAGAAGCCCTGCAGCCTTCACTGCAGGGTATCCCCAAATATATCTATGCATATTCCTGACTTGAACATGACGGTCAGGTACCATTCATAAACTGTAATCTTATCTATGAATTTTCTTACGATCTGTTCATCGTACACGATCTCGCCCTGGTAGCTGTCTATGAAATCTGTCATCTGGTTCAGGCGCTGAGCCATCCCCTTGTCTGAAGCCTCCTTCAGCAGTATTTCTTCCTTCTCGTTGCGGAGCTTATCTATCTCATCGGCAATAGCATCGCAGTCACCGGCTGATTTTATTAGTCCCAGAAGTTCTTCCTGCTTAGCGGCAAGCGCGGTTTCCACCTTCCCCAGTGCTTTCGAATGATTTCGTGAAAGCACCTCACGCGCACTGTCCTTTATCGTATCAAGGTATAATTCTTTCTTACCGAAGACTTCTTTCATGGCCTTGACTACTGCGCCTTTAAGTTCGTCCTCTCTTATGGTCCTGGAACAGCAGTTTTTCTTTCCCCCGTTCACCCGGTTCACACATCTCCACACTACCGATCGTTTGCCGTGGCTGGTCCATACTACGCGCCGGTATATATCACCGCACACTCCGCAGATGACCACACCGGAAAGTGCATACCTGCTGCTGTATATGCGGCGGTGTCCTTTTATCTTCATATGCGACCTTCTGAACATTTCCTCCTGCACACGCATATAGATGTCTTTCGGTATGATGGCTTCATGGCAGCCCTCCACATAATACTGAGGAACTATGCCGTCATTCTTCACTCTTTTCTTTGTGAGAAAATCGACGGTATATGTCTTTTGCAGAAGCGCATCCCCGATATATTTTTCGTTCCTGAGGATAGTCTTTACAGACTCCGGTCTCCATCTTTTCATGCCAGCACCTGTCAGTATGCCGTCATGCTCCAGGCTTTTTGCTATATCGAGCAGACTTGCGCCTTCAAGGTACTCTCTGTATATGCGCTTGACCGTTTCAGCTTCAGAAGGCTCTATTATGAGATTGCCGTCAGCATCTTTGGTGTAACCAAGAAAGCGTGTATGGTTCACCTGCACTTTTCCCTGCTGATAGCGGTACTGACATCCCAGTTTGACATTCTGTGAAAGCGACTGGCTTTCCTGATGTGCAAGTGATGCCATTATGGTAAGCAGCACCTCTCCCTTGGCATCCATCGTGTTTATAGATTCCTTCTCAAAATACACTGGGATGCCGAGATCCTTGAGCTGCCTTATGTATTTGAGACAGTCGAGCGTATTCCTTGCGAACCGGCTGATCGACTTAGTGACGATCATATCGATCTTGCCTGCCATGCATTCTTCTATCATGCGGTTGAACTCTGTCCTGTTTTTCGTATTGGTGCCGGATATGCCGTCATCCGCGAATATCCCTGCGCACTCCCACTGCGGATTGCTTTGGATATACTCCGAATAATGTTCTACCTGCGCTTCATAGCTTGTTGCCTGTTCATCACTGTCTGTGGATACCCTGCAGTATGCCGCCACCTTCATTTTGGCTGACTCCCGTATCTTCGCCTTGCTGCTCTCCCGGCTTCTTGCCGGTATCACTGTTATTTTACCGCTCATCCTTGCTCCTTATCCGGCTGTATGTATATTCCGCCTGTTCGAACGGATCATCATAATGCCTGTTAGCTTTTTTCATGTCAAATTCAACAGCTGCCCTTTTCTTTATGCGTTCCGGGCGTTCTCCTGTACGTCCCATCACTAAAGCACGATATTTCTTCCTCATCTGCGCTTTTTCGAATGTTTCTTCATCGATAATTGCCGGGAAAAAAGCGTCCCCGATATAATGCTTATTGCTCAGATAATTATTGAGTGACGGATGCTTTTTTGGTATACCGGCTGACTTTCCTGCCTTCGCTATCGATTTGCCTCCGAGATATTCTGCAAACAGCTTTTTTATCTGTTCTCCCTTTTCCGGATCGATCTCTGCTACACCATTCTTTATTATGTAACCGTATGGAATATGCGTCATTTTCATCACACCCCTTCCGCAAGCGTCAGACCGCACTTCAGCTTGAAAGCTATTTCATGTTTGGAGTAGACGATTATCCTGTCAACGAATCTTGTGAACAGGTCACCGTCAAACTCTTTCAGATAATCCGAATGCCTGGCAAAGTCATACAGCGCCTTTATCTCCATTTCAAAGGAAAATATCTCGCCTTTTGAACTTGCCAGCCGTTCTTTCGCTTTTGCAAGTTCATCGGCTTCCCTCGCAAGAGCAAGGTTCTCACGGCTGTACACCGCAGCATCAAGACATCCCTTGGTCATGACCTCCAGGAGTTTTCTCATGCTCTCCCTGTTCTTTTCAAGCTTTTCATCCACTTTTTCCACGTCCATACAGTCTATTGTCCTGTTCTTTTCCGTAAGTTCGATAAAGAACGGTTTCAGCATTTCCTCGCTTGCATAGATCAGCTTGTTCATCATCAGTGTGAAGGCAAGTTCCAAAGCCTCGTTCTTGACCGTATCCATAGAGCATCTTTCCTTATGTTTCAATGTCTATACTGAGTTCATGTATCATTTTTACCTCCATAACAAATGAGCGGCAGAGGATGATCCCTGCCGCAGCATTTCCATTTCTATTTCCCGTTCAACCCGGTCAGCTTGAGTTTTTCTTTTTTCATATACTCTTCCCATTGCTCATCCCTGATGACACGGCGTATCTCACGTTCCGTTTCCACGGCCTTTTTCTCACGCTTTTCTCTTTCATCACGGACATCATTTCTTATGCATACATATGCGAAGAACAGTCCTATGAAAATAAATAGGAAAACAAGTATCATGCACAGGACATTCATTACAATATTGAACATTTTTTACCTCTTCTTTCCCGGAGCGGCATTAAGCCGCCCCGTATACATTGACAATGTTTGACTAATCAAGGAAACCTTCATCTTCATCCGCGAAATCATCCTCAGCGCTTATTCTGCTGCCGAGAGGCTCGCCGTCTTTTATCTTCTGGAGATTATTGAGGCCACAAGCTATGCCCCTGTTGCCGGAAGAGTTGAAAGCGTAAAAGCTGATCGATGCTCTGCCGTATACCCCGGAATACACTTCCGAATGATCAATGATTTCCTGTCTGTCGGCATCTACGATGCCGGGGGCTGTTGTGGAATTTGCGTTGACAAAATATGCATTCGCATACGCGGCATCATCTGGTCTTTCAAGGTCACCGTCACGAAGCGGTGTCTTGATGGCATCAAGCGCAGGAACGCTTCTGCCGTTTCCTTTCAGTTTCCCGCTGCCTTCCTCATATGCCGCCTGAATCGCAGCCTTTACCTTTGCGACAGTCTTTTCATCACTCTTTGGTATGATCAGACTGACACTGTACTTAGGAGTCCCTCCGTTGATTGCTTTAGGCTCCCATGCGTTACAATAACTCCATCTGGTCCCTGTTCCTGTGATTACCTTTGTTGGATTCTTCAAATTTGACATTTTATTTTCCCTCCTGAAAATCTTCCTGCGGTGTGCTTACTTCTATTGCCGGTCTTTTATCGCTCTCCGGCACGAGCGTTGGTTTGCCGGGCGGCTTCGTCACAAGACCGCCGAGTATCTCCTCGAACTTTGTTTTTCCGAGCATTCTGGTCATTGCAGTGATGCCCAGCAGTTTCTTCTCATAGGGATCGAACCCCGCATTGACGACTACCTGCGCCGCAAGCGTATCATCAGAGAACTTCCTGACTGAACGTCCTGCTACGAGTTTGTGATGTGTCCACACCTTGCCTTCCATTGCTTTCCGGAACGCGTAGTCTTTGATGTCGGATGCCCATGATGTGAGTTCATCAGATCTCGTAAGGATGTCTTCTATCTCATCGTCCTCAAGCATTGAGGGATCTCTGAACTCATACCTGGCCATCTCAAGGTTCAACTCCGCGCGTTTACGGCACGTTGCCCTTACCCGGCAGAATCTGCAGTGGTCTCCAGCGACAAATTCGCCTTCTCCTGCTGATGCCAGCTTCGCAGCCGGAATCAATACATCCTGTCCCCATGAGAGCAGTTCATCTTTTGATATCTCCCATGTACTGACGTTGTCCCTTCTTGGCTGATAAATGTTCAGCGTCACTGTTTCGATATCATAGATTCCTTCATAGACATCAAGCGCTCCGAGACCGTAACACATGAGCTGCGTGTTTCTCTCAGCTGAAACTGCTATGCCGGTTCCATACTTCAGATCTGTTATCCAAAGCGTGTGATCTGCTGCAATGACGGAATCCGCCGTCCCGAAACCGCCCGGGATCCACCTTGAAAGATCAAGCTGCAGTTCTACATCAGCTGCAGGATCTTCGCATTCACTTTTGGCTTTCTTCAGTATCTCATCTATGAACTCTGCATACCCGTCTGTTGCTTCATCCATCTCCTGGTCGTAATATTCCAGTTCTCCGGNCGGGTCGATGNCCTCTATGCCGAGAAGCTTTTTCGCCTTGTATTCTGCCAGGCTGTGAGCGCATGTNCCCTGCATGGCATACTCTGAAGGCTTGTCGCCTGTTGCATGATTGAGTACTGCAGAAGGNGTGCATACCGTCCATCTGCCGCTTGATGATGCTGACAGGATCGCNTGTTTATCAGGCATCGGGTAGCACCTCCGCATCCGCAAGAAGACTCTTATACTCCTGCGGATCTATTTCTGACAGCTTATCTGCTCCGTGTTTTTTGAGAAGTTCNCTGACCGCATCGGTGTTCGCTTTACTTACCCTTGCCTTCTCTGCAAGCACTTTTCTTACATCTGTAAGTTTCAAAACTGTATCAGATGTTTCCTTACTCCTGGAAAACATTTTTTCCAAGGCATCAGCCGACTTTATGATCGACTCTCCCGCGGCGCGTATGTCAGATACGACAGACGATAATTCTTTGGACTGACTCATGTTTGCGTTCTCCTTTCATTTTTTCGATTTTTGACTCTTCAGCAAGGCTGAGTGCCAGGCGTTCTGTGGATCTGCTGATCCCCATGAGTATGGCTGCCAGATCAGCTTTGCTGTATTCCTGTTTTTCCCCATCCATAAGGCTTTCCTCCTTTCCACTGTTCAAAGGACAGTTATCTGAGAGTTGAGCAAAATGTTTGTGATTTTTATTTCTGCTCCCTTTCTCACTGTTCATAGGACAGCTTCAGAGAATTTCAGCAAAATACCACTGCAGCTTTTTACACTGCAGTGGTACAATTGTTTTAGATGTCCTCGCCGTGGCGCTCGAGAAGGACCGATATAGCCTTCCTTTTCCTATATGAAACCGTAGTCTGCTTCATGCCAAGTGCTTCTGCGATGGACCTATCAGAATAGCCATCATGTTTTAGTGCTAGAATGGCACGGTCCGTAGCGTCTAGTTTCTGATAGGATGCGAGAATTTCTTCATGAGTTTCTTTTTCGATGACTTCAAATTCTACTGAGTCCGGAGCTGCGATTTCCTGGCATTCATCCATCGTCTGTTCGAGAGAGAATGCCCTGCCATCTCTTGTACGAGGGCATTCACTACATTTCTTTGTGCAACGATTACCGCCGTCACCGATGCAACGACTAAGCCTTTCATTGCGCTTCTTATCCTTCCAGAACTCATGCAGGAGATATTCTCTTACACTTTCTGTGACCATAACCTCTTTGCCGTAATAGTTGAACGGCACCAATTTCCCTGTGTTTTCCTTGTTTTGCATTTTTTTGCTCCTTGTCCGCCTGGGCGATTGGCGGCAAGGATACAAAAAGGAGTCGATGAAACGCTATCCACCGGCTCCTATACCTAAAATGGCATGACAAGTCACGGTGGGTACATCATTAGCTTGCTCACATATAACTGTGTTCAAGCGTCCTATGTATCCCGCCGCCTTAATGCGCATCTCAGGCTTTGAGATTATATGGTTTGATACTTTTGTGACTGTCTCCCCAACGGGGAGGGAGATAAAAAGGTTGATTATTCAAATCAGTCTCTTTTCATCCCCATTACCGAGTTGCTATTTGTTTCTCGGTTTGGTCTGTGATAAAGCACTTCCAGCTACGGATTTAGAACTTTTTCCATAACGACCATCTTTCAGAATTTTGCTTGCTGTAGATGCAACCTTCTTTGAAGTCTGCTTTTTGTTCCGCGCCATTGTCCTCACCTCCTTCTTCTACAGAAATTCTTTTCTTTCGCCAAGAATTCTGATATAATGTATATAAATTTTAGACAGACCCTTTTTCTTTTTAGGTCACATTAATCTTACCAAAATGGCCTCTTTCAAAATCGGACTGGCTGGACGCTTTCGGACACTTTCGGACAAAGTAAAAATGCATATTTTTATTGCAAGGAGGTGCTTATATTTGAAATTCTCAGACTATGCCTTGGGACTATTCCCTTTTTGTTCTGCAGGAGCAAGCGAACCTTTCTATTTCATTGAATTAGTGGGGAATTTTATTGATGATGCCTCAATGGATGCCTGTAAAATTCTCAAGAGGAAAGAAGACACCAGATACCGTTACATCAAAGGGAATCGCAATATCAGTCAGCAAGACGCTCAGTTCATCTATGATCACAGAGATCTTGATAAATTTTCTGCATGGCTTGATGATCAAATGGATGCCTCCGATTCCTACGAGGCCGTATCAAAATGGCTTGATGACTGCAATATCAGTCATGACAACTATGATATTTCTGGTGCATGTGCCACTCTCCTTGAATCGATATTTCTTGATATCATTCATGGCACAAGTAGCACTTCTGACAAATCGACTGACTTTGATTATGATTTTGCTCTTGTAGATGAGATAAAGGGGAAAATCAAATCGCTTCCGCGGCCTACCGAATTACCAGTACCAGAAGAAGCGACTCCCGAAGAGCATGATTATATTTGTGAATTATACAACGCTTACGGAGATGCTGAAGGCAAGGATAGTTTTGACAAAACTGATTTATTATCATTTCCCGAGTATGAAGAAGACTTGGCAGACCGGAGAATTGACTATTATGCTGCTGAGTCAATCCATCGTGGTGTTATGGAACTTGGCAGCGGCAGTTTATCTGACCAGTTCGATATTCTAAAAGGTGAAACATTTGATGGTGTAAAAGATACAGCAAAACGCGCACACCACAACGGTTATGAGCGAATGCTTGCGGTCATGGAGCAAGCTGTAAATTTAGATGTCAAAGACTATATTCTCAGTGATTCACCATATTGGATTAGTGGAAAAATAAAGAAAGGTGTCTGCCATCAATTAGTTAATGACGGCAGACTTAAATGGGTAAAGAAGAAAAATGAGTAATACTAATGTACTTGGATCTCCTTTTGAAATGTCTCTTCGAATTCTTCTTATGCTCAATGAATTAAATGGCAAAGAATTAGACATTCAAAGGATGAGCGCTATTGATTTTATTGCCGTATATGCTGCTGATTTTAATTTACTTGATGAAAACCTACACGGATATGGTAATTATCGCTACAGTGAATATCCTGCACGAAAGGATTTAGTTTCAGCTGCGCTTAAATTACTTGTATTAAACGGAACTGTTTCTTTTGGGGCAAATCAAAATGGTTATATGTATAAAATAACTGAAAGTGGAAAACATTTATGCCTTGATTTGTCAGACTCTTATTCAGAAGAATATAGAATCGCAATAAGAGCAGTTTTCAAAAACTATGATTTGAAAAGCGATGCTTCCATGTTAAAGGATATTAACCATCATACCCTTCATTATCTTCAGGAGGACAAGCATGAATAGATTTTATATTGAAAAACTGGTTGTTTCCGGTACAGGTCACAAAGACTCAGTTATTAATTTCAAACCTGGACTCAATCTGATAGTTGGACCATCAAACACGGGAAAAAGTTTAATTGTTGATTGCCTTGATTATGTTTTTGGATTCACTCCAAAGCCTGATCATCCATCAAAAATCGTAGACAATAATAATGGATACAAAATAATATCACTACATTTAAGAACTAGCTTTGGAACAGTAGTTCTAGAAAGAGCTGTTGGTGATACTAAAATTTCAGTTAGTGGTACTGACGAAACAATCGAACATGATATATATAGTACAAATCACAATGCGAAAAAGAGCATAAACACTGTTTTACTACAGTTAATAGGTATTGATGAACCTCACAAAATATTATCCAGTGAATCTGGTAATACACAATCCCTAACCTGGCGTAGCATACTTCACCTATTTCTTATGCGACAAGCTGATATTGCAAGAGAAACCTCTGCCCTTAAGGCACCGGGCGGCTTTGGAAAAACTGCTTCTCCAGCGGCTTTACTATATTTATTAACAGGTCAAGATGCTGACAATCTTGAAAAACCAGAAAATCCAGAAGTGAGCAGCGCAAAACGTAAGGCATTAACAGATTATATTCGAGACAAAGCTGAACGTTCTTCAAAACGGCGTGCAGAGCTTGAAGAAATACTCTCAACGGCAGAAACTCCAAATATTCAAGATGCTATAAATAAAATCCAGGAAGAAATTGATACGCTTCAAAAAGAACTGGAAGCCGCCTCTTCTAAAAGTAAAAAACTGATGTCACAAATCTATGATCAAAACAGTAAGCTCTCTGAGTGCAATACTGTTATTCATAATTTTTCAATTTTGCGAAAACAATATCAGTCTGATATAAGGCGACTAGATTTTATCGTTGATGGAAAAATCAGTTTATCAGGAATACCTGTCAAAAAACACTGCCCATTTTGCGACAGCGAAATGAAATCTACTCCTAACCCACAATATATCACTGCTTCAGCTGCTGAACTTGATAAGATCAAAAAGCATCTTTCTGAACTTGAAGAAGCCCAAAATGACATTGAAAAGCAGCGAAAAAATCTTGTTGACACCATTTCCGAATTAGAGCAGCAAAAGGTTGAAGTGGATACGCTAATCTCCACAACTCTCAATCCACAGTTATCCGCTTTTCATGAACAGCTCGAAAGTCGACTTCAGCTAATGCGATTTGCTGGTGAATTAGAAGCAGTTAGGCAAAACGAAACGCAATATAAAAGTGAACTTTTTGAAAAGGAAACTGAAGAAGTTCCTGAAAATCCAAAATACAATATCTTCAGTTATTATGATTATGAAATTGTACACGGTTTCGAAGAAAAATTAGTGGAAATATTGAGCGCATCAAAAATCGGCGGTGCTACCACTGCTAGACTTAATATGACCAATTTTGATATTGAAATCGGTGGATTAGCAAAAGCAGTTTCAATGGGTGGTGGTTACTGCGGTATTCTTAACACAATCACCGCTCTTGCTATGAGTTCCTACCTTATTGAGCATGATTGCAAGGCTCCTGGCTTTTTTGCTGCCGATTCACCGTTAACGCAACTGTCAGAGGCTGATTATATTGAACAAAATAATACGATAAAGCTGAATTTCGTTCAATATTTAATTAAACATGCCTCAGAACGACAAGTAATAATAATTGAACAAAAGAAACGTATGCCGTTTATACCGGAAGATGATAATGATAAAAATATACATGTTATCGAGTTTTCTCGTAACAAGCGCTCTGGCCGGTATGGGTTTTTAAATGATGTCTATAATCCAGATGACGAATAAACCCTTAATTACTCTCAAAAAAATAGGAGAAAATATATGCATATCAGTTATGAAAAATTATGGCACGTCTTAATAAACAGACACATGACCCGCGAAATGCTTCGCAAAGAATGCAAAATCAGTTCCAATACCATAGCAAAACTTGGTAAAGGGCAAAATGTTACAACCGATGTTATTCTTCGTATATGTGTATATTTAGATTGCAACCTAGAAGATATCATGGAAATTGTAAAAGATTAAGGGGGCATACATGGCTAAAAAATATACACTAAACGTTGATACCGAAGCCGTTATATACTTATGCACAAAAGATAAGCGGTTAGCAAAAGTAATAGCTATGGTAGGCCCTATTGAATATGATTTACATGAGGACGGTTACAGGTTTCTAATTCATGAGATTATTGAACAAATGTTATCAATCAAGGCTGGTGCAAAAATTTACAGCCGATTAAATGATTTATGCAATGGAGATATCAATCCAATTACTATTAATACACTATCCGATGAGGAAATCAGATTATGTGGCACGTCAACAAATAAGATTTCATATATTAGGTGTTTAACAAATGCAATATTATGCAACAATGTTTCACTTGATGATTTCATATCATTTTCGGATCAGGAGGTTATAAATTATTTAACGAAGATCAAGGGAATAGGAACCTGGACGGCAAAAATGTTTATGATTTTTGTCCTAAATCGAGAAAATATTCTTCCATATGAAGATGTAGCATTTTTACAAAGCTATAAATGGCTTTACAAAACAAATGACGTTGATAAAAAAAGTGTTGAGAAAAAATGTGAAAAATGGAACCCGTATTCTTCAATTGCCGCAAGGTTTATGTATCGTGCATTAGATATGGGTTTTACAAAAAGCGAATTTCATTTATACAAATAGGAGGGAAAAATGCCAAGAGGAAAGAAAGCTTATCATGAAAATTTTCAACAATATGTTGATTTTATTGTTCATCATCCAGTTTATAGGGGGCTTCCAATCAAGCAAAAAAAAGATGGGTCATACGCCTTTGTCACTGCCAAGGGCTCCAAAATTGGCCAAGAACGATTAAGATGGATTGAAAAGAAAGCAGAAGAACTAGGTTTTACCATTGAGGATGGAGTTTATGCCAAAGTAATGAGAGAAATTCATCCAACAAAATATACAACATGCCAAATATGTGGACGTTCATTGTCAATATATTACATCTATCCAAATAAAAATGCTATTGCTGACATGTATAAGACTTTTAAGAAAAAATATTCCATTATTGACAGCATCAGTGATATTTGGGATGATTTATTAGATAATGGATATTCCGAAGAAAAAATATCGAAATATTTTTTTGATAAGTGTGATATAAAGGAAAGCCCTACTAACCTATCAAAGGACGAAATCATTGATAAATTAGAATATGCTTGCCGTGTGGACGGAAAAGCACTACTCGGCCCGGGAGCAATGTCTAATGCTCCTGACCGTTTCGATGGTTTTCATTCATACAACAGATGCTGCAGAAAAAAAGAGGATCGTGGTAGATGGGATTCTAATATGGACACATACAACCAAGACAGGAGAGCATATGAGCGTTGGAGCGATGGGAATATTCACGCTGCAAATAAATTTATGCGAAATGAAATTTTTAACGGAACTTCTGCAGATCACATAGGTCCTATATCACTTGGTTTTGTGCATGATCCAAGGTATTTACAACCTATGCCTGGCAATAAGAATTCTTCAAAACGGGATAGGCTTTCGCTCGAAGATATTGAGAAAATTATTGAAGTTGAAAACAGAACAGGTATATATCCTGCGTCTTGGTACGTAAAAGATATTTGGGAGTATATAAAAACAAATTATAAGGATAATACGGATAAAATTGAGTCTATTTACAGAGATTCTATGAAACAAAATATGACTAATTTCATGCATTTATTGTACCAAATCATTATCCATACTGGTGATTATGGCAAGGAATTATTAGCTGAATTCTTTTTACAGCCAAACTACCATTATTTTGAATATGACTATGAATTCAACAACCTTGGTGAAATTATTAAACAAACCCCACGTCACCGTACAGAACGTTCTAAAGGTGATATGGAAAGATATAAACGCATTGCTATAGATTCAGTGATTGAATATGTTGAAAAGGATAATAGAAATCTAAAACCCACAATATCAAAGCAAAATGAAAATGAGAGACTGTAAGCCATTTTGTGTAAACATAGTGACTTAGTAATATGTCAATCCTCCTGGATCAATGATAGAATAAAATTGATCCAGGAGGATTTTACTATGGCAAGACAAAGAAAACTTTCACCTGAACGCAAAGCATTCATTGATAAACTCATTGCAGACTATCAGCCTGAAGATGCAGAAGATATTCAGGATATGCTGAAAGACCTTCTCGGTGATACCCTTCAGGGCATGCTTGAAGCCGAGATGGACCAGCAGCTCGGGTATTCCAAATACGATTTACAAGTAACAAGGATANGGATGACAGGCCNNAACGGCTTCAGCCAAGGAAGACCGTGACATTCATCTATGGGAGATATCGATCTCGATTTATACCCCCGTGACAGGAAAAAGGCGATTTCGAGCCGAAAGGCCGTAAAAAAGAACCAGACCAGGATATATTCAAACATCGAAGGATCAGGTCCTTATTCAATGTANGCCCAAAGGCATGGGACTACNNGTGATATTTCCAGAACCATCTGAAAAAGCGTATACGGTGTCGACGCATCTGCCTGAAAATGATATCCCATATGCAACGGATCGAATACTGCCGCNTGCGGAAAGAGTGGCAGAACAGGCCTCCTCGAAAAGAAATACGCTATCGGTATTCATGGATGCCNTNCATTACCATGTAACGGNNNGACTCATCAGATACGTTAAGAAAGCCGTATATGTTGCTAAATAGNTTCACCAAACTTAGCGGCNNGAGAGATGTGTCTTCNNTNTNTGGGTAGGCGGAAATGAGAGCGCCAAATACTGGTTGGGAGTCCTTAATGAAATCAAGAACCGAGGAACGGAAGATGTCATGATCTTCTCTGTTGATGGCCTTACCGGATTCGGAGATGCGATAAGCGCCGTATATCCTCAGGCAGAGATACAGAGATGCATAGTCCATCAGATACGCTATACGACTAAATTTGTAGCCAGCAAAGACATCAAGGCTTTCATGGCCGATCTTAAAAATATCTATCAGGCTCCGAATGAGGAAGCTGCAGGCATCGCGCTGGACGAGCTCGATGAAAAATGGGGGTCGAAATATCCGTCATCTGTTTCGTCATGGCGCAGCAACTGGGCCCAGCTTTCGACATATTTTAAGTATCCGCCTGAAATCAGGAAGATCATATATACCACAAATTCCATCGAGAATTTCAACCGGCAGCTGCGCAAGGTCACCAAAACAAGAACGATCTTCCCTACCGACGATTCTCTTTTCAAGATCCTTTATCTGGCGATGATGGATATCACGAAAAAATGGAAGGGGCGTCCCCGTGACTGGGGTCAGATTCTGAGTCAGCTGATGATTTATTTTGGTGATCGCATCTCTGACGAAGACCTTGAATAGGACTATTTTCAAAGTACGAAATCAGGCTGCCATTTGACAGCCTGATAAGTCTGTGCCAATATACAGGCATAGATCAAATATTGTTTTAATTATTCTTTAGAAATTCTGTTGTTGACCCTGAGGGGTTTACACACAATGCGTTACACTCCCGAAAATGAAATTAATGCTATTATTTCGTCCATTAATTCTCATGATAATAAAGCTAATATCAAAACTGCTATTCAAGAACTTATGAAAGCCATTCAAGATGATACTATCTCAACAATGTAAAAACACATCCCTGAGGGAAAATACCTCAGGGATGTGTTTTTATATTGTAAATGCAAGCTGTCCTTCTTTATCAAGATTAATATTTCCATAAATATCAATCTTTTTATACTTTTCTAAAAATCCATTATACGTAACTTGCCCCTTGAAGAATTTTAATATTTCTGATTCATTGGCATCACAATATTTTGCATTTTCACCGCATTCAACTGATTCCAAATCTGCTATTGTTTCACGCGCAGTTATTTGCTTTCTCTCTTCCGTTGTTATTGGCACCGGGAAAAGGTCTGAAGGTGAAATCTTTATATCGTTCCTTGTGCAGATAATAAACACTCTCTTTCTTTTTTGTGGAACCGCATAATCACTTGCCATCAAGGTTCTACCTTCAGTACTATATCCTAACTCAGTAAATAATTTATTTACTTCTCGATATGTTTTCCCGCTCTGGTAGCTGAGAAGCCCCTCAACATTTTCAAAAACAATAACCTTAGGATTTACCCTTTTTACAATGTCAACAAATTCTCTAAATAGCTGATTCCTAGGGTCATCATCTGCCCTGAACCCTGCCATAGAAAACCCCTGACAAGGCGGCCCCCCGCAAATAATATCTGCATGTCCTTCTTTTGCTGCTTTTTCTATTGTAGCCTTTGTTTCAGCCTTTGTTATATCACCACAAAATACATTTATTTCCGGATTATTAATTTTTAAGGTTGTACAGGCACTTTCTTCAATATCATTACTCAATAATGATTCGATTCCAGCCGCTTTAAATCCAGCAGTCATTCCTCCTGCACCGCAAAACAAATCAATCGATTTTGAGCAACCTGTAATATCCTTTATGCGTGTTCCAATTTGGTAAGCAAGTAACGTTGGTACTGCATTACCAACCTGCTTTAGGCATTGTGTTTTATTTCCATAAAAATAATAATCGTCTTTAAAAGCTTGAAATCTTGCGGCTTCCCTTACTGATAACACCCTCTCATGAACTGGGTGAACATATGTCCCATTACCAGGTCTATTGAAATAGGTTGTTATCGTGTAACTAGGTTTTTCATAATCAATTCTTCCATACAGTGTTGTACGTCCACCAGTTTCAGTTATTCTCTTTAGTCTTTTAGATTTATTAACAGTTTCAATAGGGATATCTTTCCAGCTACCCCCTTGTGGAACATTCTTTATCATTTCCAAATCCAAGTTGCTTAGTTTGAAAGTCGTATGATTAAGAATATGCCCTTTATACAATGCCATAAACTTTGTTGTTATACCTTTAGCCACATTAATTTCAAACTTGCTAAGTCCATTCAAATGATTGTCAAGGCTGATCTCACCACTTAAAATCTTATGTGACTCTTCATATTTAATGCCCGTGATTATACACTGTAAAGCATTATAATAATCATTTATACATTTAGTTTCATTCATTTTCTTTTCTTCCGGTTCACTTATTATACCATAGGCCTTTTTGGCTAGTAACTCTATCTCGTCAATTAAATTTTCGGTTTCTTCTTTTAAATATTGCTGTGTAAGTTTTGAAATCACCTTTAATTCAGGCGCTTCAACAGGGATTGGAAAACAATCTATTTCGTAATTGTTAATATGATTATTACTACTAGTCATCTTAAATAGCCAATTAATAATTTTTGTATTAAACAATCCGAGCAAAGCATAAATGTCTATTTCGTACCTGTTCTGTGAAACAGAAATAAAATTACAAGAGTTGCCTAACACATAGTTACATGGCGCAAAAGCAAATTTAACTCTTCGCTCTTTATTCATATTTGCAATCTGTTGACAAATAATCCTGTCTTGCTCTATGTAATACTTTTTTGGAGTAGTGGAAACAAATTCATTTGACACATAAACTTCTTCCTGGGGGTACAATAGTTTATAATATCCAATATCTCTACCTCTCAATAGTGGATACCCGGTATTACTCTCAACAATACTGCCTTTATTTGTAGTTAAATCAAGCTCACCACGTAAATTTACTACGAAATCCAAGTCTTTAACTACCGGGAATTTTCTTAACTTTTTTAATATTTGATATTCCTCTGCCGATACCGCAATTATCGCATTCCCAGTATTTTCATTAATAATATCGTCAATTGATACTACTGCTACATCTGTTGGCTTTCTATAGAAATCTTTAGTAATTATTACAGTTTTAGTTTTTTCACCCTTCTTCAATAGAATTGCACTCAAAGCTTGCTGTGCATCAATAAAACCGCTTCCTTCTTCAATTACTTTAACCGAGATTATTTTCATATCTTTTAAAATGTGTGTTCGTAATCTCATGCATGTTTTGTCTGACATTATTGATGAAGGAACAAGCAAACTAATATATGCATGCTCATTTGCATATTGATCAATGATTTCCTCAACAAATAATTTATAAAGATTCAATACACCAGTTGTAGAATATTTAAATTTTCCGGATACAATTTTTGATATTTCGGCGTATTTATTCTTATCGCTGTTATGCTCCTCTTCGTTACTATATTGACCTTTTTCAGCTTTCAAGTTCTTATATGGTGGATTAGTTGCTATTATATCAAATCCATCTTTTACAATATCTGCCGTGAAAACATCATTGATACTAATATACTCCAATGTGGATGATGTAACATCCACTAATAATCCAGACCCTATATGCTCCGAGAAATACAAATCTGGTAATTCAATATTCCAAAATGCTAGTGCCAATAGTTTCAATGACTTTTTATACCCTTCAAGTGCATCCTTATTTACATCTGCTACATAAATATTATTAAGAAGAATCATTGCTTCATCACTGCTAATTCCCGTATTCCTTACGGCTTTAATATATGAAAAAACAAAGTTGCCAGCACCAACACAGGGTTCAAAAAAACGATATTGAACTATTCTCTTGTCACTTCTCTTTAGATTATCAACTAATTCTCCCATCATAACATCTGTTAACTTCAAATCTGTATAGTAGCTTCCCGTTCTTTTGCGAACTAAATCATCCATCTCTGTTTCAATAAATTTACCTCTATTATTCAAGGAAGCCCACATTCCTATTTCGTCTATATTATACACGTCGCTCTCCTTATACAACTTCGCTACCATATAATGCAATTAATGAAGTTCGACAAATCACTTCAATTAGTATATTATGCTCTTTTCAATGGTTATAGCAAGTAAAATCGAATCTATTAATCACTCTAATTCTTATCAACTAGCGCCTTTAGATTAGCCTATTATACATCTAAACTATCAACTCAATTATGGAAATCTATGCATCCCATCAGCACGCTTCGCCTTTGATTATACCATCAAGTCGACCCTCTGAATGCCTTTGATTTTACTTGTTTTCCGGCATCCCCAGGGTTCATATTTTTCTTTGATGCAAACCACGCAACCTATTGATTTCAAGCCTTTTGTACACTATCCTATTTTATCTTTGACATCAATACAACACTCTCAACGTGCCTCGAGACGACAACAGGCACGTCGTTTAAACTCGGTCGATAATGGTATCTGTTTCTTATCTTTAATTACAATCTGGTCGTTTACAGTAAACTTATTTCTATGATGTATTCCGGTGTTACTGATATTTCTCCTCCGTGCAGTGTGACTATCTTTTTTGCGACCGCAAGCCCGAGCCCTGCACCGCCGGTATCAGATGAACGTGCTTCATCCAGATATGCTCCGGCTATATGCGGAAAATTATCCAAAGGCAAAATCAATCGAAAAATGTCTGATCGAAGGTCACAAAAATACCGAAAGCCAGAATAACAATTTCCCATATTTCAGATATTTTTATTTTTGGGAAATAGTCTTTTGGTCTTTTCTCAGCCATTTCGCTACATCGACTATTTTTATTCCTTCATATTGATAATCCTCATGTCTTGTTCTGGCGATCAAAATCTTAGGATAGGCGTCCTTAATCTGTAAAAGAGGAGTTATCTCCCTTTTAAAAGTACTTTCACCGGAAATATCATCTGAAACCTGAACATAAAATTTCTCATCATGCTTCATTGCAACAAAATCGATTTCTTTTTTATAAAGAACACCGGTATAGATTTCATATCCTCTGCGCATCAGTTCAATGGCAACTATATTCTCAATCATTCTGCCATATGCTTTTTGTTTACTGTCCTAGTAGCGTATTACTGCCAACCTGTGTGTTGTATGAAAGCTTAGTAAAGTAGCATGTGACGGAAGAAAAGGAGAAAAGTATTGTCAGTCTTCTATACTTGTAAGCACCTTTTTTTATAGGAGACGGGAGTTCGCTATTTGTTGTCATAATAGCAAACCTCCACTGGTACGGTAAAGGGCGATACGTTTCGACCTTTGTTCTTTTATACCTGG
>JGI20225J20221_1001890_pt1 | contig 18185 bp, 20 predicted proteins | sample BioMet4_FD_20221 | JGI IMG/M metagenome (IMG submission 20221) | reverse complement strand
GAAGAAGTTACAAGAGAAGGCAAGTCCGTTCATATCCTTCCTGCCTGGAAATGGCTTTTAGAGGCACAATGGGGCAAAATATAGAGTTGGGTGCCTAATCATAGTAATACTTCCTTAATACCATCTCCATATATTCTCCACTTTTTTACGCTCCAGCTAAGGCTTGAATAGATAAAGTTATAGTGGAGATGGTATGGAGATGGTACGGAGAAGGTGTGGAGATGGTCTGACTCTATTATACACTGCCTTTCCACTCTTCACTAATTTTTTATCCAGTTAAATTTGCTGACATAGTAGATAAAAACAGCATAAGCTTTCCATGCTTTGCCGGTAATTTCAATACTCGGATCCCTTTTTGCAGGAATACAGTAAATCTGCTGCATTCAATTTCACATCATTCACAATGGTAGGAGCAGAGAACAAAATTGCAAGATAATAACCTAATTATGCAGTATGTATATGCAAATACGCAGTTTATTCATGAAAAAGGACTATCTTACACGTAAATAGCAATTCTTTTACGTCAAAATGAATGAACAAGTTTAAATGTTAAAATTATCATTTTCATACACTTATATATCGTTTATAATCAAAAAGTTAACAATAGAACTCGAAAAATAGAATATATTTACATCACAAAAAGCTTTGTTTTTTGAGAGGTAAAAGTTACCTTTGCCAAATGCAATATTATATGAAAGCACTGTCAATAAAAAGAACGGCTTGAGTAGAATCATTGTATAGTGATCTGGACGAACTGGGCTTTTAGAAATCGGAAATACATTCCCATCCATTCGTCATATCACGTGTTGTAATCATGAAAACGAACCTCCTGCGATAGGGGGACTTGAAACCATGAACGCTGAAGAGCAAACCAGCATAAAAAATGACTTGACCGGAAGAGTTTTTCACTCTGTCGGTGTCCCCAAAGAATGTCCTGTAACAAACAAACAATCGGTTGACGATATACACTGGTACGTATTGCGTGTCACTTATAGTCGCGAACTGGCATTGAAAGACTATTTGGATCTTCGAGGTATAGAAAGTTTCATTCCCATGCACTACGAAATCGTGGTGCGTGGAGAGCGTAAATTCCGCAAGCTTGTTCCCGCCATCCACAACCTGGTCTTTGTCCGCTCCACTCGTGAGCAACTGGATGAGATCAAGAGAGTGAAAGCGTTAACCCTTCCCATCCGTTACTTTATGGACCGCGAGACCCGTCGTCCACTAACCATTCCCGAACGTCAGATGCAAAGTTTTATAGCCGTAGCCGGAAACTACGACGAGCAGATCGTATACCTTGATGCCACCACTGTATCCTTGAAAAAAGGCGACCGCGTGCGCATCACCGATGGCATCTTCAAGGGAGTGGAAGGAGAGTTCGTCCGGGTGAAAGGGGATAGGAGAGTGATGGTGGCTGTACAGGGAGTAATGGCTGTTGCCACTGCCTTTGTGCATCCGTCAATAATAGAAATAATAGAATAATTCTTCAATTTAATCTAGCAATCTAAAACACATGAACCTTATATTTCTTACTCTCGCTTTTTTCATTTCGGTATTTCTTGCCGGAATTATAATTCCTCGCATACTGCTTATTTCTTTGAGGAAGAAACTATATGATTTGCCCAATGAGCGTAAAATTCATAAGGTAGCTGTGCCCCGTTTAGGAGGAGTTTCCTTTTTTCCTACGGTCTTATTTACTGTTTGTTTTATATCGGCTGTCCGTACATTGTTAGGATATGAATCTCCCGCACTCTATGTTGCCTATCTTGTACCCAAAATACTATTACTCATCTCAGGAATGACACTACTTTATCTTATCGGTATTGCAGATGATCTTATCGGTATTCGTTATCGTCAAAAATTAGTTGTTCAGGTTATTTGTGCTTTATTTTTCCCTATATCAGGCCTTTGGATAAATAATTTATATGGTTTATTTGGCATTCATGAGCTTTGTGCAGGATTTGGCATTCCCTTTACCATAGTGACTGTCGTTTTTATAACAAATGCAATAAATCTAATAGACGGCATTGATGGTTTAGCATCTGGTTTGAGTAGTGTAGCTTTATTAGTATTTGCGTTTCTTTTCGTGGAAGAAAGGATGTTTACTTATGCTTTAGTGGCCGTTTCCACTTTAGGTGTTTTAGTTCCATTTTTCTATTATAACGTCTTTGGAAAGGCTGAAAGATGTCGAAAAATATTCATGGGTGATACCGGTAGTTTAATGCTTGGCTATACGCTTAGCTTTTTGGCTATACGTTACAGCCAGTATACTCCGGATGTAATAAAATATAAGGAGGGTGCATTTGTGATAGCTTTCAGTACACTTATAATCCCATCTTTCGACGTTGTTCGTGTCGTCTTTGTTCGGTTAAGAAATGGCAAAAGTCCTTTTCAACCAGATCAAAACCATATCCACCATAAATTGCTTGCAATAGGTTTGACTCCATGCCAAGCAATGATAACACTATTATTAATATCTTGCACATTTTGCATTTCTAATATAATCTTAATGCCTTATGTAAATAATACCATTATGTTATTTGTAGATATATTGGTATGGGCTGGGTTAAATTTATGGTGGGATCGAATACTAAAAAATGATTCAAATAAATAGTGGAAAAGAAATCGTTAAAACAAAAAACTGTAAACGGCGTTGCTTGGAGTTTTATTGATAATATTTCTAGCTCTGGAATAACATTTTTAGTCGGCCTCGTTCTTGCTCGATTATTAAGCCCTGCAGAATATGGAGTTATGGCTATGATAACAATATTTATTGCTATCTCCGTTTCTATTGTAGATTGCGGCTTTTCTAATGCTTTAATTCGAAAGAAAGATATTAAATCAATAGATTATAATACAGTATTTTATTTTAATATAATAATTAGTTTTTGTATATATATTATTTTATATATCTTATCTCCCTATATTAGTGTTTTTTTTAATGAGCCTTTATTGACAAATATTACTAGAGTAATTAGTCTGATTTTAATAATAAATGGGCTTGCTATTATACCAAGAACTATATTTGTTAGAAGTGTTGATTTTAAAACTCAGACTAAAGTTTCGTTAATTTCATCTATATCTAGTGGTGTCCTAGGAATTGGCATGGCTATTGGAGGAATGGGTGTTTGGAGTCTTGTTGCACAACAATTAGCTCGACAATCTTTAAATACTCTGTTTTTATGGCTCTATTCCAAATGGAGGCCAATTAGAGAATTTTCGGTAAAAAGTTTTAAAGAAATGTTTGCTTTTGGATCTAAACTTTTATTATCCGGGTTAATAGATACCATATATAATAATATATATTATCTCGTCATTGGTCGTTTTTATTCATCTTTTCAGTTGGGACAATATACTAGAGCAGAGCAGTTTAATTCTGTTTTTTCTAGCAATTTAACTTCTGTAGTGCAGCGAGTAAGTTATCCTGTTTTAAGCTCAATTCAGAATGAACCAGATTTACTACGAGATGCATATAGAAAAGTGATAAAAAATACAATGTTAGTCACTTTTGCTTGTATGTTTGGTTTAGCTGCTATTGCAAAGCCATTGATTATTGTACTAATTGGAGAAAAGTGGCTAATTGCGGCATCTTTTCTTCCTATTTTATGTTTCGTTGGCGTATTATTTCCATTACACGCTATCAATCTAAATATACTTCAAGTTAAAGGTCATTCTGATCTTGTATTGAAATTGGAATTTATAAAAAAAGCAATAGCCATTATTCCTATCGTATTGGGGATTTTTTTTGGTATAAGGTATATGCTTTGGGGGAGTGTAGTTACTTCTTTTATAGCATATTTAATAAACAGTTACTATTCTGCTACCTTAATTGGTTATTCAACGTGGAATCAGATTAAAGATATTATTCCAGCATTTTTTGTTTCTTTGTTTGTTGCTATGTCAATGTGGCTTTTGAGCCTTTTTACTATATCGACATATATACTTTTACCTCTACAATGTTTTTTAGGATTTTTTTTAGCCATTTTTATTTATGAAAAAATGAAATTAGATGAATATATCGAAATTAGAAAACTACTTTTTTCCGTGTTAAAAAGAAAATGAAATATGGAAGATAAAAATAAAAAACAAATAACAGTTACATCCCCTTTATTACCATCTTTAGATGAGTTTATACCATATTTACAAGATATTTGGGATCGTAAATGGTTAACAAATAACGGACACTACCACCAAGCTCTAGAAGAAGCATTATGCGATTATTTAAAAGTCCCATACATTAGTCTTTTCACAAATGGGACTTTACCTTTAATTTGTGCACTACAAGCATTGCGCATTACAGGTGAAGTAATAACAACTCCATATAGTTTTGTGGCCACGACGCATTCTTTGTGGTGGAACGGCATTAAACCTGTATTCGTTGATATTGATCCAAAAACTTGTAATATTGATCCCGATAAAATAGAAGCAGCGATTACTCCTAGAACAACAGCAATAATGCCTGTACATGTTTACGGGACTCCCTGCGATACTCAACGGATTCAGGAAATAGCAAATAAATATGGGTTGAAAGTGATATATGATGCAGCTCATGCGTTTGGTGTAGAAGTGGGTGGCAAATCCATACTAGAGTTTGGAGATATGTCTACATTGAGTTTTCATGCTACAAAAGTTTTTAATACAATCGAAGGAGGTGCATTAGTTTGCCACAATGAACAAATGAAAAAGCGAATTGATTATTTGAAAAATTTTGGTTTTGCAGATGAAACTACAGTTGTAGCTCCAGGTATTAACGGAAAAATGGATGAAATAAGGTCAGCATACGGTATACTAAATTTAAAGCAAGTAGATAGTGCTATAGATGCTCGCAAACGAATTGCTCTACAGTACATTAATACTTTAAGTAATATAAATGGCATCAATTTTATAAATAATATAAATGGCGTAAGACACAATTATTCATACTTCCCTATATTTGTTGATTCAGAAAAGTATGGTATGACTCGCGATGAACTTTATTTTAAAATGAAAGAACATGGCATCTTTGGTAGAAGATATTTTTATCCATTAATAAGCGAATTTTCCACATATAATGGACTTGAGTCTGCTCGACCTGAAAACCTCTCAAATGCTGTTAAAATAGCCAATAGCGTGATATGTCTACCCATGTATCATTCATTATCTAGTGAAGAAATTAACAAGGTCATAGATGTCGTAATAGAAAAGTAAAAAAATGTTATGCAAAAAAATGTTATTGAGTATCTAAAAAAAACAGCATTACTATACCCCCATAAAATTGCGGTTTTGGACGCTGAATCGCAAATAACTTTTAGTGAGTTACTAAGTGCTTCATTTAAGATATCTTCAAAAATCAGTTTTTTTCAAAAAAAAAACGAACCTATTGGAGTTTTTATATCTAGGGGTTGTAAAGCAATAGAGGCATTTGCTGGAATAAATCTAAGTGGAAATTTCTATGTTCCACTTGATGTGAAGTCTCCTGATATCAGAATATCATCAATTATAAATGTATTAGATTCTAATATTGTAATAACTGACAGATTTAATTTTAATAAATTAAAATCTATTTGTAATATAAGTGTAAACATTTTAATTATTGAAGATATTTTAGCTGAAGAAATAACAGAGCTCAGCCAAGTAGAAGATAAACAAATAGATACCGACCCTGTTTATTCTATATTTACATCAGGGTCTACAGGGACTCCTAAAGGTGTTGTAATTTCACATAGAGGTGTAATTGACTACATAGACTGGGCTATCGAAACATTTAAATTGGACAGTAGTGCTATTATTGGTAATCAGGCTCCCTTCTATTTTGATAATTCTACGCTTGATATATATTTAATGTATGCAACGGGAGCAACATTATCGATAATTCCAGACGAATGCTTCATTTTTCCAGCAAAACTTGTTGATTATTTGAATGACAATAAAATTTCATTTATTTTCTGGGTGCCTTTTGCTCTTATTAATGTTGCTAATTTTAATATATTTGAAAATAAAAAGCCGACATATTTAAAGGATGTTTTTTTTGCAGGAGAAGTTATGCCAAATAAACATCTAAATTATTGGAGAAAGTATTTACCTCATTGTCGTTATGCAAACCTATATGGTCCTACAGAAATAACAGTAGATTGTACCTTCTATCTTGTTGATCGTGACTTTAATGATGATGAGCCACTTCCGATTGGATATCCCTGCAAAAATAGTGATGTATTGATCTTGGTTGATGGTATACGTAAGGCTGATATAAACGAGCAAGGTGAATTATGTGTAAGAGGATCTTCCTTAGCCTTAGGTTATTATAATGATTGGGAAAAAACGCATAATGCATTTATTCAGAATCCACTAAATAATCATTATCCAGAATTAATTTATTGTACTGGAGATATTGTATATAAAAATGAGTTGGGTGAAATAATGTATGTTGGCCGTAAAGATTCGCAAATAAAGCATAACGGATATAGGATTGAGTTGGGAGAAATAGAAACGGCTGTTTTAGGTAGTAATTTGGTTGAAAATTGTTGTGTTGTATACGATTTTACACACAAAAAAATTGTTCTTTTTTATCAATCAAAAGAAAAATTGAATATGGTAGAATTTAGAAAATCGGTTTTAATTCATATTCCTAAATATATGATGCCTTCAGAATACCACCAAGTGCATACACTCAAGCAAAATTCTAATGGCAAAATAGATAGATTATTTTATAGCAAACAACTAAATGGATAAAGTTACTTCTATAAATGAAATTCAAGAAAAAATACAGTCTATAAAGAAACGAAGCAAAGGAATAATACTGACAAATTATTATCTTGACATTCCTAAGCATTCATCATGGATTGCCAAAGAAGATTTCTTTGTCTGGGGTACTATTGATTGTGTGTTTTTTTTTAAAAAAAAGTATTCTTTCTATTATTTGTTTTTTATTGGACTTGATGAGAAAAGTATTCAAAACTCTTTTAGCCAATGTCCATTTAAAAATGAAAAACTAATTATAGATATTATAGGTAGGGCTGATGATGGATTAAAAAAAATATGGGAAGAAATTGGTTTCATGCAATATAATAGTTTATTTCGCATGGTACGCATAGGAATACCATCGTTTACAAAGATAGATAAGCATATTATGCAAGCTTCCTTTGAAGACTTGATTGAAATAAAAAAAGTATTAGATAAAAATTTTGATTCTATATCTGAACAAATTCCAGATATAGAAGATTTACGAGAGATATTACATAGTGGAGGTATTTTGGTTTATAAAATATATAATTCAATAGGCGGTTTTATTATTTATAATTTATCTGGTATGACATTATATCTGAGATATTGGTTTGTTTCACCTGAATACCGTAATATGAGAATTGGTTCAAAACTGTTTAATGCATTTTTAGAGAAAGGTTGTTTAACTAAAAGGCAAATATTGTGGGTTTTAGCAACAAATAAAAATGCTATTACTCGTTACGAGCATTATGGCTTTACATACGAAAATTTATATGATTATATATTAATTAATAATTATGAAAGAAAAAATAATAAGCATTCTTAACGATTTAAGGCCTGAATTTGATTTTAATGAGCCTTTTGATTTTATAAAAGAGGGTATGTTAGATTCTTTTGATATTATCAATTTAGTAAATGAATTAGATTCTACGTTTGATATTTCTATAGATGGCATTGATGTGCTTCCTGAAAACTTCTCTTCTGTAGATGCTATCATCAAATTATTAGCTAAAAATGGTGTTGAATAATGGACTTACTTTTTCAAAATAAAAAAATATCTGGTGTTTTAACTATATTGCCAGAGCGAGAAATCCTTTTTGAGGATGAGATGTCCAATTATAATTTTACTGCAGCTAAGTCTTTAAAGCTTAAGATGGCAATGGGATATAATAAGCATCGAATTGTAGAAGAAGGAGTCTGTGTGTCTGATATATGTTGCCATGGTTTAAATTATTTATTTGAACATGATAAGCTGAAAAAAAATGAAATAGATGCATTAATTCTTATAACACAGTCTCCAGATTATTTCATGCCTCCAACTAGCAATATTATACAAGGAATATTGGGACTGAAGAAAGACATGATATGCATTGATATAAATCAAGGATGTGCAGGTTTTGTTTTGGGATTAGTGCAAGCATTTATGTTTTTAGATCAGCCCTCAATTAATAAGGTTGTATTATTAAATGCAGATGTTCTTAGTCGGAAAGTTTCTAAACGCGATAGAAATAGCAATCCTTTAATAGGAGATGGGGCTTCAATAACTATTGTTGAAAGAAGTGATGAATCACAAAATATCTATGGTAATATTTGGATGGATGGTACACGTGCAGATGCATTGATGATCCCAGCCGGTGGTTTTCGAGAACCCGCTACAAATGAAACTGCTATTTTAAAAGAAGATGAAAACGGAAACTTTCGCTCAAGAGAAGATTTAATAATGAAGGGCGATGAAGTTTTTAATTTTGTTCAGCAGGAAGTTCCTCCTATGATTGAAGCTTTGCTTGATAAGGCATCTGTAAGCAAAGATGCTGTAGATTACTACATGTTTCATCAACCCAATCGCTTCATGCTTCATAAGTTAGCAGATAAACTAAATGTACCCCATGAAAAGATGCCATCTAACGTTGTTGAAAATTTTGGTAATGCTAGTGGTGTATCCATTCCAACTAATATAACATTTAATCTTGGCGAAAAATTATGTACAGAAAAAAAACTATTATGTTTTTCAGGATTTGGTGTTGGACTTACTTGGGGAAGTTTATTGATGAATGTCGGTAAATTAAATTTTTGTGAACTAATAAATTATTAATTATGGAAGAATATTTTAAACAAATGGCTGAATTGTTAGAAGTGGATAGCGTTAATACAAATGATGAATTAAATTCTTTTGAAGCTTGGGATTCGTTAACTATATTATCTATAATTGCCTTTGTAAATGACTCTTATGCTGTAACTTTAAATGCAAATGAAATAAAAGAAGCTCGCACGATTGGTGGTTTGAAAAAAGTTATAGATTCCAAAAAGAAATAAAACAACCAATATTATGAGACCATATGTTCTAATAACAGGAGCTTCTTCTGGAATAGGGAAAGCAATAGCAATAAAGCTATCTCAAAACTATAACATTATTTTACATGGTCGCAATCAATCTAGATTGCAACAAGTTCGGGAACTTTGTTTTGAGGGAGATCATATCATATGGGAAAAAGAACTAGGCGAAGTTGATAATATTGAAGATAATTTAGCATCATTTATAAAAGCTAATAATATAATGATTGAATATTATGTTCACTCTGCTGGAATAATGAAAATGTTGCCACTAAAAGCACAAAAAATAGAGTCTATTCAGGAGGTTTTTAATATCAATGTGTATTCCGCAATGTTAATAACTAAAACATTATCTTCTAAAAAGTTGAATGGAGGTATGTTGAAAAGTATTGTTTTTATTTCAAGTAATATCAGTCAAAGAGGAGCAAAAGCTTTCCAAGTTTACGCAGCTTCAAAAGGAGCATTGGACTCTTTTATGCGAAGTATGGCCATAGAACTGGCTCCTAAAATAAGAGTAAATTCGATATTACCAGGGGCAATATACACAGATATGACTCATCATATTTTTGAAGATATAAATTTTACTACAAAAATGGCTACTAACTATCCATTGGGACTTGGAAATCCTGATAATATTGCAGATGGTGTTGTTTTCTTATTATCAGATCAGGCCAAATGGATTACAGGGCAACAGTTAGTTATTGACGGGGGGCGGACTACTGATATATCAGAATGAATACAAGAATAAAGCTTTTGTCTATAGTAAACCATCCAGTATCTTCTAATTGTTATATTTTATACGATGAATTATCTTCTAGGTGTTTGCTTATAGATCCTGGTAGTGAATATCCTGATCTCATTGATGATATTCTACACACAAAAAGGTTATACCCAGATTACATAATACTTACCCATGAACATTTTGATCATATATGGGGATGTAACTATTTTATTTCAAAGTATGATAGCAAGCTCATTTGTTCAGAATTATGTGCTGATTCTATAAAACTACCCAAGAAAAACTTGTCTTTTTTTTATAATCAATGTGGCTTTTCCATTAATGCAAATGTTTTGTCGTTAGAAGATATTGGATGGAAACTTGAATGGAATGAACATTTAATATATTTTGCAAAGGCACAAGGACATACAGATGGTGGCATTCTATTCTATGTTAACTCATACTTATTTACAGGGGACACATTAATTGAAGGAGAAAAAACTGTAACAAAACTACCAACAGGGTCAAAATTAAAATTGAAAGAAACAATTCTGTTTTTGGACAAACTGAAAGGCCATAGATTACAAGTGTATCCTGGACATGGAAATGCATTTGATCTAGATTCCTATAATTTAGAAAAAACAATGATATGATAAATTTAGTAATGGTTGGTACTGGAGCTGTTGCTGCGGAACAAACATCTTATATGAAGGGAACTAATTATTACAATAATAATGGTGAACTTATTCAGTTAAAAGGTTATTTGGAATATGATTATAATATAGAAAAATATTATAAAACTTATAAATTTACTGCACCAATATTGGGTGATATAGACAGCTACACAATAGCTCCAGATGATTATTTTGCAGTAGCCATATCTAATGTTGCTTTTCGGAAATCAATGATTGATAAGTTAATAGAAAAGAATGCCAAATTTACTAATTTAGTTCATCCTACATCTATTATAGCCGATACATCATCGATGGGTATAGGAAATATTATAGCACCTTTTTGCATGCTCGGTCCCAATAGTAGAATTGGAAATTACAACATACTGACAACGCAGTCTTTAATAAGCCATGATTCAGTTATTGGAGATAATAATACTTTCTCTACAGTAATTTTATGTGGGCATACGCATGTCGGAGATAGCAATACGTTTGGCATTCGGTCTACTGTTATTCCCGATGTGCTGATAGGGGATAACTGTCTTATACAAGCTGGTATGGTGGTTGATAAAAATATACCTGATGGAGGGACTGTTTTTTATAAATATAAAGAACGAATTATTGCGCTTCCACAATAGAATAAATTGCATATGAATACGTTGCTGAGTATTTGCTGTTTTTCATATAATCATTCTCTTTATATAAAGCAGTGTTTGGATGGTTTTTTAATGCAAAAAACAAATTTTTTGTTTGAAATACTAATCCATGATGATGCTTCTTCTGATGGGACACAGAAAATTATTCATGAGTATCAACAAAAATACCCTAATATTATAAAGCCTGTTTACCAAAAAGAAAATCAATTTTCAAAAGGAATATATGTCCCATTTTATTTATTTTCTCTTGTAAAAGGAAAATACGTAGCAATATGTGAAGGCGATGATTATTGGATTGACCCTATGAAATTGCAGAAGCAAGTAGATTTTTTAGAATCTAATTCTAATTTTTCTTTAGTTTTTTCTAATAGGTTAATAATATCTGACAACGGTAAACTTATAAAACAACTATGTTGTAAGAATGTATTTACGCAAAAAGACTTATTAGGCGGTGAAATTATAGGTCTCCAAACCATATGTTATAGAAGTGAATATCTTTTAATGTCAAATAGAAACTATTTGAATGTTAATGGAGACATGATTTGGCCATACTTGTGTTCTCTAAAAGGGAAGCTTTATTGCCTTCCTGACGTAACGTCTGTATATAGACGTACAGGTTTCGGATTAGCTTCATCAAGAGACTCTAGTGAAATTCTGAAAATTTCGTTGAAACATATGTGGAATTTTCATAAGGCTGTTAATTCTAAGTCCATGCACTTGCTAGTTAAAGCACAAGCTAGATATGTTTATAGTGATATTATATCAAACATTAGAAAGAGAAATATATTTGGATGGAAAGCTGCTTTTGTAGAGTTTAATAGTTATCCTTATTCTTCAAAGATAATCTCTAATATTATTTTATTGTTTTATTTGTTATATTTTTTCACCAAAAATGCCGTTAGAAAAAGAAAATCAATATTCAAATAGTTTAGTTACCGTTATTACTGTATCCTATAACGCTCATTCAACTATTGAACAAACCATCCTTTCTGTCATTGGACAGACCTATTCAAATATTGAGTATATTATAATTGACGGTGGAAGTACTGACGGTACTTTAGATGTCATAAAAAAATATGCTAATAAAATTAGCTATTGGATTAGTGAACCTGACAAAGGCATATATGATGCCATGAATAAAGGCATAGATTTAGCTAAAGGTCTTTGGATTAATTTCATGAATTCCGGAGATCTTTTCTTTGATAAGAATGTCATATCTAATATAATGAAGTGTGATTTAAGGCTATATCATGTTGTATATGGAAAAACTATCGTTAATTATAACTGGGGGAAATATATAGTATTGCCGAATAAAATTTCACTATTAGAAAAATGCATGCCTTTTTGCCATCAATCAACTTTTGTAAGAACTAAAGATTTGAAAGACTATAAATTCAATTTAGAATGTAAAATAAGTGCAGACTATAATTTTTTCTTCATATTATATAAAAAAACACCAAATGTTTTTTTTTATTACGAAGATATTGTAGCAATATATGACTCAATATATGGATATTCTTCGAATAATGTTAATACATTGAGTAAAGAAGCATGTGGTATATCGGGCATAGAATATTCTTTTCAGAAAAAAGTTAAGAATTATTTTCTAACTCATGCTCCAGCTTTTTTTCTACATGCCATTATGCGTATATATTTTTTTATCAATAAAAGATATTCATTCATACGATAATATATAAGAATGTCAACTTATATAATAATACTGGGAGTAATTTTCATCTTTGCTATATTGAATGCTTATATTACAAATAAGATTCAATTTGTTACAAAGATTTTTGTATTAGAATTTTTTCTCTTATTCTTGCTATCGGGCTTGCGTTATGAAGTTGGTTTTGATTATGGTAGTTATAAAGATTTGTATTCATGTTCATCTACTCTTTATGAGATGAAAGAACTAGGCTTCATAACACTCATTGAAATATTCAATAAATTACACTTGCCTTTTGAGATATTTATATTAATATTTGCTGGACTAACCGTATTTTTCGCTTTTAGATTTATTTTGAAGTATTCACCTTATGTCTTTATTTCCATTTTAATTTATTATTCAATAGGAAACTTCTATTTTTCTTCTTTTAATGCTGTGAGGCAAGCTTTGGCTACAGCCATATTCTTTAATGCTTTTACATTTATTCAAAAGAGACAATTTTTAAGATACTCAGCAGTAATACTCCTGATTTCAGTTATTATACACGCTTCAGCTATATTGTTGCTTCCCATTTATTTTTACCTCACAAAAGAGTGGAAATTTAAGCATCAAGCCATGATAGCAATTATAATATTTTCATTTAGCTCGGTTTTCATAACCATAATACAACATTCTCCCTATGCAGCATATTTAAAATTTGATGTATTTGCTGACGCAGTTCCGCCTACTTATTATTTTTTGGGTTTAATATCTTTACTCACCTTCGGATATGCTTTTTCAAATAAAAAATGGGCTAGTAATCATACTCTTATTTTAAATATAAATTATATAGCTTTTGTTCTGATCGTTCTAGATTTTATTTTTGAAAATACTCCTTTGGTAATGGTTTTAAATAGATTATTAGGGTATTTTACACTAATTTATATCGTATTGATACCGATGCTTTTGTCAGAAATCAAATTATTCCATAATAAAATCATTGCTATTATTATAACTTGTTCGCTCTTTTTCTGCTTAGCATATTTAGCCTTAGACAGTAATGGCAAAAAAAATCAAATGGTTCCATATAAAACAATTTTCACAGAATGAATACCTGTTTTTTTTCAATAATAATACCCTGCTATAATGCTGCTACTTTTTTAAAGGAAGCCTTATTATCATTTGAAAGTCAAACTTTCGATGATTTTGAAATAATTCTTGTCGATGATTGTTCTCAAGATGATACTTTTTCTTTTTGCCAAAAATGGATTGGACAAAGCAATAGAAATATCAAACTATATAAGAACAAGGTAAATAGTGGACCAGGAATTACTCGAAACGTTGGTATAGAAAAAGCAAGCGGATTGTATATCGTATTTTGCGATAGCGACGATTGGTATGAAAGTCATTTTCTATCAACTGTTTTCAATCACTTATCAAAGAACTCTGCCGATATTGTACTTTATGATCTCTATAGAGTATACTCAAATGGGAAAAAAGATATATTAAATTGGACTTCAAAGTTTACTCCCCTAGCTGCTAAAGAAAAATATGTGGCATTGGCAGCTGATTCTTTGTGTTCTATGGTCATTAAAAGAGAATTATTTGCAAAAGTGTCAATTGCTCAATTATATAATGCTGAAGATATGATAACCATTCCATTATTAGTGGCGGAAGCAGAAAAAGTAACTTATATTTCGATTCCTTTATACAATTATCAATATAGACAAAAATCATTGTCGACATCAATAAGTATAGGTGTTGTTGATAATTTTTGGGACGCATACTTATTTTTAGCTAGTCACAAGGGAAAATATCATAGCGCCATAGAATTTCGTTGTATAAAGGTTGTTATATATGGCTTAGTTTATAATGCTATAAAATGTAAATTAGATAATCAATATATCAGAGAGAAAATCAATTTATTTAAACTCGAATTTCCCAATTGGTACTCAAACCAGTATATCAAGTTTCTGCCTTTTCGTAAGCGAGCTTGGTTATATTGTGTACATCATCATTTGTATTTCCCGCTACGTACTTATTGCATTTTTCAACAATTTTACTTCAAAAGAAAATCTAGATAAATTATTAATAAATTTATATCTAATATATAACATTTATGTTGACGGTATCCATTGTAACATATCATAATCCGATATATGAGATAGACTCTTTGCTTGATAGTATTCTTTTAACTCGTATAGATCGAATATTCATAATTGACAATAGCAAAAATGATCTTTTACGTATTTTAGAAAAGAAATCGCCTAAAATACAATATATACACAGTCAAAATATAGGCTACGGAAGTGCTCACAACATTGCAATAAGAGAAGCCATTAGTATGGGTAGTATATACCATATTATAGTTAATCCAGACATACAATTCGAACCTGATGTTATAGATAAACTTTGCACATATATGGATTTAAATAATGATATAGGACAAATTATGCCTAAAATTGTATATCCTAATGGCGAATTACAATATTTGTGCAAAATGGTACCAACTCCTATGGATCTCATCTTTAAAAGATTTATACCCAAATGTTTTACTCGGAAAAAAATACATAAATTTCAGCTTCGATTTACAGGTTATAATAAAGTGATGAATATTCCTTATTTATCGGGATGTTTTATGTTTTTTAGAGTATCTGCATTAAAAGATGTAGGTATGTTTGATGAACGTTTTTTTATGTATCCAGAAGATATTGATATCACAAGAAGAATGCATAGCAAATACAAAACTATATTTTATCCTGAAGTATCAATAATCCACGTACATGCTGCTGAATCCTATAAAAGTAAAAAAATGTTATGGATACATATTATAAATATGATTAAGTATTTTAATAAATGGGGATGGCTGCATGATTCAGAAAGACGTTGTATAAACAATAAACTTCTTAAAGAATTAGGTTATAAAAAATAGAATGAAAGTAACATTAATTGGTGCTTCTGGCTTTGTAGGTACCCGACTTATCGAACTATTAAAACAAAGTGATTATGAAATGCAAAATGTCGACAAGCGACAAAGTTCTTTTTATCCTGAAATAACAGTAATAGCAAATGTATTGGATGAAGAGAAAATCTCAACTCTTCTAAAGGGAACAGATGTAGTGGTGCTCCTTGCCGCAGAACATCGTGATGACGTAACACCTACTTCATTGTATTATGATGTGAATGTAAGAGGAATGCGTAATGTTTTGGAAGCGATGGAAGCTAATGGAGTAAAACGTATCGTGTTTACTAGCTCTGTAGCCGTATATGGGCTAAATAAGAAAAATCCGAATGAAGCCTATCCAGCCGATCCTTTTAATCATTATGGAAAAAGTAAATGGCAAGCAGAAAAAGTGTTGCAAGAGTGGTATAAATCGCATCCGGATTGGAATATAAATATACTTCGCCCTACAGTGATTTTCGGTGAACGTAATCGTGGAAATGTTTATAATCTATTGAAACAAATAGCTAGTGGAAAGTTCTTAATGGTTGGAAATGGAAAGAATCTCAAATCAATGGCTTATGTAGGAAACATAGTTGCATTTATCAAATTCTTGATTGAAAATAAGATTACAGGATATGATGCCTATAATTATATAGATAAGCCGGATTTCTGCATGAACGAATTGGTAGATCATGTAAGCAAAGTTTTGAATAAACATATTCCTACTACTCATTTTCCTTATTGGTTTGGAATGTTTGGAGGATATTGCTTTGATGCAATAGCTTTTGTCACAGGTAAAAAACTAACAGTAAGTTCTGTCAGAGTAAAAAAATTTTGTGCAACAACACAGTTTGATGCGACTAAAGTTCAATCAACAGAATTTGAACCTCCATTTTCTCTCAGTGAAGGCTTAGCTCGTACTCTAGAGTTTGAGTTCATTCACGACGCATCTAATGGAATAACATTTATCAGTGAATAAAAAATGTATCATAGAAGAAGAGCCTGAGTTTATTTCGGATGGAATGAATGATTTTGAGCGTAGTATAAAACGAATCGTCGATTGCTTTGCTGCCCTTATTCTATTATTCATTTTTTCTCCTCTGTTTCTATTATGCTATATAGCTGTAAAACGCGAAGACGGTGGAAGTGTTATTTTTAGGCAGATACGCATTGGACGTTTTGGAAGGCCTTTTTACATTTACAAATTTCGTAGTATGAAGTTGGATGCAGAAAAAGATGGACCGGCTTTATATGGGGGAGGAATGGATAGTCGATTAACTAAGACTGGGAAGTTTTTAAGAGAGCATCACTTAGATGAATTACCCCAGCTATGGAATGTGATTCGTGGAGATATGGCATTTATTGGTCCTCGTCCAGAAAGAAAATTTTACATTGATAAAATTGTAAAGAAAGACCCTCGCTATAAATATTTGTATCAAATTAGACCAGGCGTCACTTCATATGCAACGTTATATAATGGATATACAGACACCATGGAGAAAATGCTTAAGAGACTTGAGCTCGATCTCTACTATTTGGAGCATCGTTCGTGGTGGTTTGATTTTAAAGTATTAACCAAAACTTTTCTAAACATTATGTTTGGGAAAAAATTCTAAGAATTTCAATGGAAGAATCACTTGAATAATAGATGAAATTAATATCATTAAGCAATGATGTGTGTATTATCTGATTGTATTGGTTCTGTTGTTCACGACGGAACTTTTTTATTTCTGATTGGCTGACCAGATACTTGCGTTTATGATGAGTAAGCATTGACTTTTTGCCACCAGTTTATTTGTTTTTACAAATTATATCCTATTGTATATTTAATTAAGAAAAAACNTNTATATTTGTCAGCCTTTGATTAGCTGATAAGTACTTAATAGAATAACGGAGAGCGTTTGAGATATTATCTTGTTATGAAATCTGGACAATTTCAACTACCCAAGATAATGGACAAGGACGTTTACGTCAATGTTGTATACCTATCATTTATATGATAGATTATATATCGTTTGGCGTGGACTATTGTTTATTATTGGGTAGTGGCCGTCCAGAGCCTCATAACAGTAATATCGATAGTTTCCACGCCTCTTTTTTATATAATTATTAATAGCTGTGGGGGAAACAGACAGCGATACTAACCTAAAAACGAAATGAAAACTTGGATAAATCGGAGTATTCCCACCCATAAAACCGATTTTAAATATCCCTAAAAACGGATTAAAACGGGCCTAAAAAACGGAGCATTCCCGTTCATTTCTTAAGAAAATGAGCAAAACCGGGCAAAAAAACGGAGCATTGCCACCCAGTCATCATCCAAGACAGGAAAATGACTCATAAAACGGAGCATTGCCGTTCACTTTAGCTTTCCAATCTTTTGGAAATCAACCCGAAACGGAGCATTGCCGTTCACTCAGATTGCTTTCTCAAAAAGTCGGAGCATTGCCATTCATTTTTTTATTTTGCAGGCATTTCACTAAACGATTCAGCCATGGCAGGTAAAACGAAAGAAATGAGT
>JGI20225J20221_1001889_pt1 | contig 18197 bp, 17 predicted proteins | sample BioMet4_FD_20221 | JGI IMG/M metagenome (IMG submission 20221) | reverse complement strand
GTGTTGACCCTCGCTCTTAAGATCGCCAGCGAAAATGGCTTGACTATATAGTCATCCGCTCCAAGCTCCAGACCGGTCACTACGTCCGTCTCCATATCATTGGCAGTCAGTACGATTACCTTGGTCCCGGATTCTCTCTTCACCTCTGTCAAAAGATCCAGTCCGTTGCCGTCCGGCAAGTTAATGTCAAGAATTATCAAATCCAGATTGTCTGCCCTGATTTTCTCCCGCGCTTCTCGCAGGCTTTTCGCTTGTTCTATTTCTGTCGACGCACTTCTCAGCCCAATACTGATGCCGTTGCTGAGAGCAGAATCATCTTCAACTATCAGTATCCTGTTCACACTGCCACCTCTCAATATCACTTTCTTCATGAAAATTCATGAGACAGAGCATAGCTTTTATTTCTGTATCCGCTCCGCTCTTTCTTAATTATTCTGATAGGCTGCCTGTATCAGACAAATATTTTATTCCACCATTCTCAATAAATATATACGTTTTATTATAACATTTATTATGATATCCGGAGTATCAAAAATACATTGCCATTATTCACTGTTTCATCATTCCCACAAGTTTATTGTTTATATATGCTCCTATGTAAAATTTAAATCGCCAACATATATGCTATACAGCCTGCTCAAACTGACTGTTATATAAATCTGCATAGAATCCATCTTGTGCAAGCAGTTCTTGATGACTTCCGCTTTCAAGTACATCTCCATCTTTTAATACCAGAATCAGATCCGCATTCTTAATGGTAGATAATCTATGTGCTATCACAAAGCTTGTCCTGCCATACATCAGTTTATCCATGGCTTTCTGTACTTTTAATTCTGTACGTGTATCCACATTGCTTGTAGCTTCATCCAATATCAAAAGCGGTGCATCTTTCAGCATGGCTCTTGCGATAGTCAACAGCTGCTTTTGTCCTTCAGAAAAGTTTACCTTATCGTCGAGTACAGTGTCATATCCCTTTGGCAACTGCTTTATCATATCCGTGATCCCCGTTGCTTCACAGACTTCATCCAGTTTTTTATCTGAAATATTTTCCGCATTATATATCAGATTTTCACGGATCGAGCCTTCAAACAGCCATGTATCCTGAAGAACCATGCTGAACTGATCATGTACATTTTCACGTGTGACATTTTTTATGGAAATGCCATCGATATCTATTGAACCCCCTTTTAATTCATAAAACCTCATAAGCAGGTTTACCAAAGTAGTTTTGCCTGCCCCTGTAGGTCCGACTATGGCGATTTTTTGTCCTGCCTGAGCAGTTGCTGAAAAATCATGGATTATTTCCCGCTCGTCAGTATATCCAAATGCGACATGGCTGAATGCAACATCGCCTTTTGCATTTTTCAGCACCTCAGTTGTTTCATGCTCTGACGCCATCTCATCTTCATCCAGAAAATCGAATACCCGCTCACAGGCAGCTGCCATAGTCTGAATACTTGTTGCAGCCTGAGATAAATTCTGAAGCGGCTGTGTAAACAAGCGTATATATACCATAAAGGCGACGATCGTTCCAAATGTTATATTGCCTTTTACTGTAAGGATCGCTCCCACTATGCAGACAACCACATATGCCAGGTTTCCTATGAATATCATCAATGGCTGCATCAATCCGGAGAGGAACTGACTTTTCCAGGCACAAATATAAAGGGAATCGTTCATTTTATGAAATTCTCTGCGTGCTGATGTTTCACCGTTATATGCTTTTACTACATCGTGTCCTCCGTATATTTCATCTATGTGACCATCTACACTGCCAAGCTCGATCTGCTGCTGTAAGAAATATCCCTGTGACCTTTTTATTATGAAAGACATGATCAGCATTCCTGCAATAACAGCCAGTATGCCGGCTGATGCCATGATCCAGTTCGTCATCAGCATCATTACCGCACTGCCGACCAGCAGGCAGAGGGAAGATACCAGGGTTGAAAAGCTTTGATTCATTGACTGATTTACTGTATCCACATCATTGGTCACTCTGCTAAGTACATCTCCTGTTGAATGTGAATCAAAGTACTTCAACGGCAGCCTGTCTATCTTTTCTCCTATGCCGCTGCGCATATCCTGAGTCATCCGCTGGGAAACCGTTGCCATGATCCAGCCCTGCACATAGTTGAATATAAATCCCAAACTATAGAGAAGTGCGAGCAAAGCCGCTATACTGGTTATGGATTTCAAATCGATAGTACCATTGAATCCGGCAGTTATGATGTCCGTGATCCTGCTCAGCTGACTTGGCCCGATCAGATTCAAAACAGCTCCGGCCAATGATAAAAGCATGGCGGCAATAATCATGCCTTTAAATTTTCCAAGATAACCAAATATCCTGGAATATGCTTTTCTTAAGTCCTTGCTTTTTTCCGAAGGGGCCATTCCTCCTCCGGGGATATTATCACCCGGGTTGGATACTTTTTTTGCTCTTATATCAGACATTCTCTATTTCCTCCTTTGAAAGCTGCGACTCTGCAATCTCTTGATATGCTGCGCAGTTCTTCATCAATTCTTCATGACTGCCGATTCCGGCTATGTGCCCATACTCTAACACTATTATCTGATCCGCATATCGTATCGTGCCGATTCTCTGCGCCACTATCAGTTTAGTCGTACCGCCGGACTTTTCATTAAGGGCATTCCTCAGGTTCCTGTCAGTTCTGTAGTCAAGGGCTGAAAACGAATCATCAAAAATAAGTATTTCCGGGTCTCTGGCGATTGCCCTGGCTATGGCCAGTCTCTGTTTCTGCCCGCCGGAGACATTTGTGCCTCCTTGAGATATTTCCGCTTCAAATGTACCATCCATATTCTCTATGAACTCAGTGCTCTGTGAAACGTCTGCCGCATTTATTATATCTTTCTGATCTGCAGCTTCCCCGGTCTTAACCCCGTATGAAATATTGCTGTTTACTGTACCTGAAAAAAGCACTGCCTTTTGTAATACATATCCTATCTTGTCATGTAATGCATTCTGTTTGTATTGCTTTACATTTATGCCATCTATCCGTATTTCCCCTTCTGTACTGTCATAAAAACGCGGTATCAGATTTACCAGAGTTGTCTTCCCGCTGCCCGTCGCGCCTATTATAGCCAGCGTTTCCCCTTTACCGACACTGAAGCTTATATCTTTTAACGCGTAGTCACCTGCATCCGGATAGCGAAATGATACATTTTTAAATTCTATGGTTCCTTCGTGATCAGGCATCCCTTCGCTCTTATCTCCATCTTTGATCTTCACTTCCGTATCGATCACTTCTGTTATTCTTCTGGCTGATACCTGTGCACGCGGGAGCAATATGAAAATTATGTTCAGCAGCATAAATGCCATTATCACCTGCATAGCATAGTTGGAAAACACCACCATCTGTGAAAATATATGCAGCCTGCCCGATATACCGGCAGCATTGATGATATATGCGCCTATCCAATATACTGCCAGAGTAAGTCCCGAGTTGATGAAAGTCATTCCCGGCGACATTATTGCCATTACTCTGTTAGCTACCAGGTTCGTCTGTGTAAGTTCGCTGTTGGCGGCTTCGAATTTGTTTCTCTGATATCCTTCCGCATTATATGCCCGGACCACACGGATACCGCTGAGATGTTCTCTTGTGATGCGGTTGAGATTATCTGTCAGGCCCTGGATACGCCTGTATCTTGGAACTGCGAATATGAGCGTAGCAGCAAGCATGATTATAAGCACAAACACAGCAACAGCTGTTGCCGTAGTCCATTCCCAGCTTTGCCCGGCAATTTTTATTATTGCCCACACCGCCAGTATCGGTGCCTTGACGATAGCCTGAAGTCCCATTGCCACCAGCGTCTGTATCTGCGTAATATCATTGGTCGTTCTGTTGATAAGACTTGGTGTAGAGAATCTGTTTATTTCCTCCATATTGAAATCAAGAGTCTTATCGTAGACTTTTCCTCTCAATGTCCTTGAAAGTCCCGCTGCTACCTTTGCTGCAAGGTACCCTACTACCATAGATGCAGCCATACTGCCAAACGCGCATATTAACATATATTCGCCTTGAGTCAGAATGTCGCTCATCCTGCTGCTTTTTGTTTCCACCAGCGTTGTTATCTCCGCCATATAATCGGGAAGCTTAAGATCCAGCCAGACCTGAAAAACGATAAACAGCAGGCTGACGGCTATCATGACTTTCTCTCTCACCAAAAAGTATTTTATTATTTTCCTCATCATTATCTCCTTTCCATTTTTAATAGCATGCTATTAATATGCTTATTAGAAAAGCCGTTTTTTTATGCGGCTTTTATTTGATGTTATTTAATACCCTTTCCAGGTAATTATTGAAGTTTTCTTTTTCTTCTTCACTGAATCCCGCAAGAAGTTGTTTTTCAGCCTGCTGCATCTTATTATCAGCTTTTTTTCGGCTGTTTAATCCGCTTTCCGTAATATGTACTATTTTGATCCGTTTGTCTTCTCTGCCGGCGAACCCTTCCACAAGGCCCTTTTCTTCCAGCCTTGATACGATTCCTGCCGCAGTCGGCTGTGCAACATGCAATCGTTTCTCCAGCTCTTTAAGAGTAAGTTCATGCTGCGGTGCGTTGCTCAGTTCAATTAATGTACCTATCTGGGTCATTGTAATATTATCATCCCGCAACGCATTATTTGCATTCTTCTCTAGTCCGTCATGTATCTGTTTGATAAGCATCCCGCATTGTTTCTGTTTTTTCATATCATTCATCCTCCGGTTTTTTATATAATACTACCTCTTTCTTTCATTGTCAATAGCATGCTATTGTTTTGCGTGCTTCTAAATATGCTTCCTATTCCATTGACCGATGTAATGCTGACAGTTCGTGGCAGCATTTGAAAGCCGGTATTCATCGACAAATCGAGAGTTGTCGAAATATATTCAGGGAAAAAGAGAATTATCTTCTCGCTAGAGATTTACCAACAACATAAATGCCAACCAACATTTCAGCAATGGATAGTCCAAGTAATAGACCTGATAGAAAATCTTTAATATCAGAACCACCAAAGCCGTAGGAAAGTGCTTGTAATGCAATACCCATTACAATTATCATAATTCCATACAATGTTTCTTTTTGCTTTTCTATATAATCAAGTAATAACCACAAAGATTAATGTTGCACGTTAAATTTCAAGTTGCATATTTCTCTGAAACAATTATATCATAGCCAATCTATGCCTCACAATAAATGTGCGATTTCATGTACCGTTTGCACAAAAATCTCTGAAAGGCCTGAGCAGTAGAACTCACAAAATCATATGTGAATTCCGCCTTTCGCTTCTCAATAATGCTCATGTCCGGATGCGCTGGAGGATGTCTATTGTTTATTAATTTATAATTGCTTTTGCCCAAGCTGCAATTTCCTTTTCTGAATCCGGTGCATCCGCCCCATGTACTGCCAGTGCTTTTCCAAACTCTGCGCCCTTCATGATCTTCTTCATTTCGTGTTCACACGAACCCATTCCCGATCCTTCATGTGTCATCAACAGAAATACTTTTTTACCACCGAAATCCAGCCTTTCTAATTGTGTGTACATCGGCATTGGGAAAGTTCCCCACCAGCACGGACCAACAACGAAGATATTTTCATATTGCGAAATATCCGTCAAATATTGCTTGAGCTCCGGTCTGGCGTGATCGTGCAATTCTCTCTTGGCTTCTTCTGTACAGATCATGTAATCCTCATCATATTCTTTTACCGTTTCTATTTTGAAAATATCCCCGCCTGCTGCTTTGTGCACAAACTCTGCTGCCACCTCAGAATTACCTTTGGCAAGATCCTTAATGATTCCATTAACATAATTCTGCCCGGCTCTGGAATAGTAAATTATAAGATTCTTCATAATCATTTCCTCCTTATTCTGCCGCATTCTCGATGCAGCTTATAGCATTTAAACTTCTTGGATACCCAATAAACGGCAGGCACTGTGATACTATGTTTATCAGGAAAAGTTTATCATTTCCAATATTAATGTTTGCTTTGGCGTGAGCTGTCAGCTGAGATTCGCAACCGCCCTGCGCAGCAAGGAAACAGAATGTTATCATTTCGCGTTGCTTATGATCCAGGCCGCTTCTTGTGTAATAGTCTCCAAAACAATTGTCTGTAAGCCACTTGTTAATATGGACAGTTTCCGCTGCGCCTGATTTATGGAAACCGCGCATGCCTTCACCGAAAATATCAACCTGAGCCTGTTCTCCTTTTTTCAGCCTGTCATCTACATCAGTATTGGCCTGGGAAGCAAGCGGAAGTTCAAAATCCCGGTCGACAAGTATCTCGTTAACAGCCTTAAGATATGGGAATACTCTTCCGATCCCAAGATATGCAGTTGCCTGATATACGATTTCTTTAACTTCTATGGATGAGACCCCCAAGTTAAGCGCAGCCGGAACCATGGCTTTGAATTCATCTATTCCCTGACATCCTATAATGGCGGCCAAAATTGCCATCATTCTTGTCTGATCATCTAGATTGTCATGATTCACGACTTCATCAAATGCGAAATTGTCAAATATCTCTATGAATTCCGGGTCTGTCTCGTATAACTCTGACACATAGCCCGGAAACATTCTTTCATGATATTCTTTTGCTTCTTTTGTAATCATTATTCTGTCCTCCTCATAATATCGGTTTTAATAACTTTTGCCGGATTTCCTACCGCTATGCAATTATCCGGTATATTTTTCGTGACTACCGATCCAGTGCCTACTATTGCGTTTTCACCAATTGTCACGCCCGGTAATATGCTTACGCGAGCTCCTATCCATGCATTCCTCTTCAAATTATGATTGATGTAAACATTTCTGCCAAGGTGAACTTGGCTTGCACAGTCGATAAATACCGGAGGCGTGAGAAAAGCACCTTCCCCCTGAGCATTGTTGAAAAGCTCCGCTTCAAGATCCCTGATCTTTTCCTTATCCATCGGATCTGTAAGTCTTATCTGCCAGCATATATGATCACATCTGTCTATCTCGCTGTGTACTTCTCTTTGATAATCATCATTACGTATATCCACTGCCATTCCATTTTGCAGTTTTTCAAAAATATTCATTGAAAGCTTCCTAATTCTGCTTTGGCTGAAGCGGCCCATAATAATATGATGCTGTTGCTCCTCCATCCGCAAGGAAAGCAGCACCGGTAATGAATGCGCCTCTCTCACTCATCAGAAGCTCTGCAAGATTTGCTATTTCATCTGCGGTTCCCGGACGTCCGGCCGGACACTTTGCAAACATGTTTTTATAGAAATCGCCGCGGATCCCGTTGAATTCATCGATTGCCAGCGGTGTTACTATTATTCCGGGCGCAATATCATTTATGCGGGCACCGCGTTCTCCCCAGCGAACTGCTTCATACATTACGCGCTTTTCATTTGCCCGTTTNGACAGCTGGTATGCATGCAGCGTGTTTTCAATATTCTCAGGCTGCAGAAAATCGAGAGACAATAGTTCCTCTGTCTCTGTCACCGCCAAAGCTCTGTCCTGTTCTGCCGTTAGCGCCGGCATACGAAAACCCGACTGACTGGATATCTGTATTCCTGTCCCGCCTTCTGCGATCACTTTGCCTGTTTCTTCCATAAGCACTGCACTTCCATAAAGATCTACCCTCAATATATCTTCAATAGATGCCTGACTCGGAGACATTCCTGCAGCATTTATAAGCATCTTGATTTCACCATACTCCCGGCCTCTTTTTATCATGCTTACTATTGATTTCCTCGATGACAGATCCATTGCGACTGCTTCCGCATCGAAGCCTGCGTTATTCATTATATCTGCAATAGCTTGTCCGTTCCTTTCACTTTTATCACCAATTATTATCTTTTTTCCGGAACCCATCCTTCTTGCTATAGCCATGCCTATCTGACCCGCACCTGCAAGCAGCATTACTTCTTTACCCATGATATTTCCCCTTTCAAATTCAACTGATCCAAAATGTTATCTGCTGACTTTTTATCTTTATCTTCTGTAAACTATTCTATAAATAGTGATCCAAATGAGCAATTTCGGTTTTTAATAGAAACGATAAGTTTTGCTTATGCGAATCAAAAAGGACTGCGATCTACATGAGTGCAGTCCTTAATCAATTTATTGTTCAATATCTTTATTCTTTTAATAGTTTTTTTAATGTATAAGCAAACTCTTCAATATAGTATCCTGAGTTTTCTTTTCTCCAGAATACACAATAATTTCTCATTATCTGCCTGCCGTCTCTTATAAGAGGGATCCTTGTAAGCGTTGCCTGTGTCTGCGGAAGTGTTCCCACGCTTTCAACAGGTATGAACCCGCGTCCGCCGATCGCCATCAATCTTCCTTCTTCCAGGTTCTCGGCAAAAATGAAATTCCCTGAAAATCCCAGTGTATTCTTATAATATTCTTCTTCTGAGTTCTGTTGTTCCTTTGACGAGATCAAGATGCATGTAGTATGTTCCAGATCTTCCAGCGTTACATTCTCTTTATCCCCAAATGAACTGCGTTTTGAAATTTCAATATAGCATCCGCATTGCAACAGTTCGAAATTAACATATTCGTCTGAAAATGCGCGCCTTTGATCATTTAATACCAAATCAACACTGCCTGTTCGAAGCATATCATATAATTCTTCGTGAGTGCCATTGATAATAGTGATATCGACTTCAGGATATATTTCCGAAAACTGTGCTACGGCTTCGTGAAGTTCCTGTCCGCTATAGCAGCGTAAATATCCGATGCGAAGCGATGCTTCACTGTCCTTTCCAATTCGTACGGTTTCACGGGTAAGTTTCTCCAGTGCATCGACAACTCCCTTGCTGTTGCGATAAAAATATTCACCCGCCGGAGTAAGCGTAAACTTTCTGTTTTCTCGTATGATAAGTTTTACTCCCAGTTCTTTTTCCAGTGACTGGATCTGCTGAGATATCGCAGACTGCGAGATGTACATCTGCTCTGCTGCTTCAGTAAAACTATTGCAATCCACAACCGCAATAAAATATCTTATTTGTTTTAGCAACGATATCACCCTTTCAACCTATTATAGTTGCCTATAATTATATCATAATCAATGATTCGAATGGCTGCAATTGTGCGAGTGCTTCTATGTATAATAATAGGGCACATGCTGTGCCCTAATCGGAATTTACAAGACCGGATCAATTCTCCCTTGCAAATTCCATTCAAACTCGAAATCAATATGAATGAATCAATTTAAAAGCCGATACAAAATGAACAAAAATTAGTAAATCTCCAATTTTGAGATATGTTCATTTATTATGTCTAATCGAGTTTCGTTTTCTTTTCCTATTTCTTTAGCCACAAAAGTACTCAGAAGTTCCGCTATACACATTGATGCTGTAAATGAATTTGCAAATATTGCAGAATCTATCGCCGCTAATAACAGATGATCCGCATACTTGGCAAGAGGCGATGTTACAGAATCAGTAATAGCAATTATATTTGCACCTGCTTGATGTGCCTGTTCAGCCGCATATATCGTCTGTTTATTATATCTTGGAAATCCAATCACTATAACTGTATCAGTTTTCTTCACATCTATGAGAAAATCCGCATATGCCAAAGCAACAGAATCACAACTGAATACATTAGGGATCATATCACGCAAAATAATCGATAATAAGCTTGCGATTGAAGTTGCAGCACGATAACCAACAATATATTTCATGTTTGATTTAATCAAAGAATGACTTGCTTCACTCAAGACCTTTCTTGTATTCATCTGTTGAGTTTTCTTAATATTGACTATCATTTGCTCAAAGTATACATCTATCAGATCATCTCTGGACAATTTGCTCATGCTCAATTTGAGTTTTTCAGAAGGGATAACAGACATCACGTCAAATTCGCTGCGACTTTTTTCAAACTCTTGTCTGATATAATTTCTCATATCCGTATACCCTTCAAAGCCAAGATCCTTTGCAAAACGTATGACTGATGAATGACTGCTATTTACAGCATCTGCCACCTCTACTGAAGTCATTAGCCTGACACTCTCAAAATTATTTATGATGTAATCTGCCATAAGACGTTCAGATTTTGAAAGTTTCGTTTTCTGACAAAGTTCTATAAATGTTGTATCCATAATTATACCTTTCCAAGTACATATTTATTTTAAACAATAGTGTTCAATATGTTTTATTATATACTATGTGTTCTTTCAGTCAAGAAATGTTCCTTTATCATTATCTGGTTTCATATCAATGTATAAAAGATATCAATATCGATCTTTATAGAGATTGTAATCGAATTATCCGTCATCTGTTTCGTCATGGTGCAGCAAATGGGCCCAGCTTTCGACATATTTAAAGTATCCGCCGGTAATCTGGAAAATCATATATACCACAAATCCATCGAGAAATTCAATCGTCAACTGCGCAAGGTCACCATATCTGACGAAGACCTTGAATAAGGCTATTTTAAAAGTATAAAATCAGGCTGCCATTTGACAGCCTGATAAGTCTTTGCCAATATACAGGCATTGAACAAAATTCTTCCAATCTTTCTTCAGTTTTTACGTATGTATGTATTTTTTCAAACACATTCCCTGGCTATATCAGCTGTTATTCTAAGGAACTTATCAATGTCATCCGTTCCCTGGCAGTGAAGAGGTGAAACACGTACCAATCCTTTGTCCGCCCCAAGAGCAGTAACAATTCGATGTGAGTACATACTATCTGCTGCACGATTTGCAACTAGTACACCACATTTTAAATATTTCTTTGTTACATCACCTGTTGACATACCATCAATAGATATTCCAGCAATAAGATCGCGTCCTTCAAATTCTTTAGGGTCTGCTGCTATATGTACACCGTTTATATGACGCAGCCCAGGTGTTTCTTCAGTTCCCTCAAGCAATCTGTAAAGCAATGCTCTTTCCTGAAGATGTATCCTGCGCATGCCTTCATAATACAGAATTTTACGTTCTGTACTCTTAGTAAAATGGCTGCCAATTTCGCATATGTAATCGATTACTTTCAACATAGCAGCGAAATTCCCTGGTGCCGGAGTACCTAGTTCAAATACTTTAGGATCTTTGTTGATTAGCTTATGATGCGGCATATTTGCAATACGCTCCGAAACATATGCATATCCACAACCCCGAACTGAGAAAAACTTATACGGAGCAAAGTTCATAGCATCTACTCCAAGTCTTTGTACATCCATCTGCATATGTGGCGCATGCTGTACAGCATCACTTATAATATAAAGCTCAGGTTTAATTTTTCTAGCGGTCTTAACAATGGCTTCTATATCCATTACCGCTCCGGAGATATTTGATGCCGCCATAACACTAAGAAGGCATGTGTCTTTGTCGACTAGTCGTGCAACTTCCTCCGGATCTATCCGGCCCGTCTTTTCATTTGCCTGCATTACACGAAGTTCGCGCCCGGTTTTTCTGCAATAATAATCAACAGCATCAAATGCAGACGGATGTTCAAGTGTTGATACTACCGCGTTTGTTCCTTCAGTATTTTCCATGATAAGCGATACTATTTGAAACATCGTTTGAGAAGCTGTTAGCTCAGTGATGAGTGCCCCCTCTCCTGGATTTGCATTGAACACTATTTCAAGTATCTGCCGTGTTCCTTCATTTACATAATCTTTTAATTCAAGTGAACGGAAATGATCACGCTCTGGACAGTCAGGATATTTCTCTGCTTCGGCTTTTGCTTCAACAGCTGATTTTAATCTAAGAGATCCTCCAGAGTTTTCAAAAAACAGTCTTTCTCCATATTTTGGATCTTTATCTACATAATAAAATTTTGATTTGAGTTCTTCTTGATATTCTTTATCGAACAAAATTCCCTTTGATTCCATGATAATTACTTCTCCTTATATAAAACGCTTTATTTACTTTCCTGATTGACTTCTTCTGGTTTTTCAAATCTTCTTCCAATTCCTGTGATAACACTTAATAAGAAAAGCAGCATTAAGAAATAGCTATGGAATAGATATGGTATGTAGTCAATGAATGAGAACGATGAGGCAACAGCTCCACTAGCGAGAGCAAGGCTGACCGCATTTAAACTCATTGGGTTATAAGGAATGAGACCGCCCAAAGATGTTCCAAATCCGTCTAATAAGTTTGAGCCCCTTGTTCTCTCGATACCTTGTTTTTGCAAAATTTTTCTTACTACCGGGCCAACGAACAATATGCTGACCGATGCTGCACCTATGCAGGCTCCACCAATAACTTCAAACCCTATTGTAAGTAGTTCTGCTTGACGCGGTGTTTTAGTTTTAGCTTCCATCTTCTTAATCAGAAGTCCAAATACTCCGCTTCTTTTAAGTAACTCGAGCAGTGCAAACATGAACAGACAGAAACAAATAACATTTAACATACTTGTAAGTCCTAAACCAAGAGGGCCTTCAGCAGAAACCATAACAGATGGTTTTATAAATCCAAATACAAGACAGAATACAACACCGAGCATATCACAAACTAGCAGCGTTCCTACCAGATTCCATCCGTGAAGCATCAGAATAACCATGATTACCGGAATAGCCAACATAATAAGTGTTATCGCATCTGTTCCATCCGCTACTGCCGGAAGAGCTATATTTGATGTCATACGTAAACCAAATATAACATACATTACTATAGAACACCCTGCAGCTATAAGCGCATATGGAAGTCTTGTCCTTACAACATCTTTGACTTCAGCTTCTTGTGTAAGTGCTGATGCAATTGTCGTATCCGAGATAGGAGCAAGATTATCACCGAAAATCGCACCACTGACGATAGCCCCCACCATTAGTGAAGTATTTACGCCTACTGAGGCAGCCACTGGAAGCAAAATTGGAAGTACAGCCACGATTGCCCCATTGGATGTTCCAGTTGCAACTGAAATAAGACAACAACAGATGAATGCAATAACGGGCAAAAATGCAGCGTTAAGATTGAATACAGTCATTAACCAAATAATTCCTTGAATAAGTCCGCTTTGGCGAAGTTCTTGTGAAAGCACCCCTGCAAGAAGGAATGCGAAAATAATCGTTGCGAGTGTATTATCCTGTATTCCCTCAATAACCGCGTTTTCAAATTCCCTTTTATCCTTTACAAGTATCAATGCTGCGCAAAGTCCCACAAGACCCGCTATGCAAAACAATACTAGTGATACCATATGCATGACAGCAATGGTAATCATACATGCGACAAATACAATTATTGGAACGCATGCGCCAAACGTTCCGCCATAAAATAATACCTTCTTCTCTTCCATTTTATCTCTCCTTTGTCTCTGTTTAAGCTTCTTGTAATAATTTTGTTTACAAATATATGCGCTTCGAACATTTCTGTGCTTATAAAATATCACATTATTGTTTATATGTCAATTAGAATTAATAATTTTGTTTATTATTTGTTGTTGCAAATTATAACGTCCATATTTTCATTTTACATCATTGGACAGATGCCGCTACATCATTCTAAGATAATCAATGATTCGAATGGCTGCAATTGTGCGAGTCTTCTATGTATAATAATAGGGCACATGCTGTGCCCTAAAACGAACCGATATTCATCGACAAATCAGAATTTACAAGACCGGATCGATTCTCCCTTGCAAATTCCATTCAAACTCGAAATCAATATGAATGAATCAATTTAAAAGCCGATACAAAATGAACAAAAATTAGTAAATCTCCAATTTTGAGATATGTTCATTTATTATGTCTAATCGAGTTTCGTTTTCTTTTCCTGTTTCTTTAGCCACAAAAGTACTCAGAAGTTCCGCTATACACATTGATGCTGTAATTATGTTTTTAATTTTTCTTCTGTATCATCGGCCTTACCTGCTCTCCCTTAGTTTCAATTATCTTTCTCAGCTTACGGTAATTAACGCATGGTTGAGGAAAAGAATACATCGTATCGAGGGTTGTCTGTCCGATCTGCTTATCAAGATCAGGAAATCGTTTTACAAGTGCAACCATCTACCTGATAACTGCTCTGTCGCTTGTGTACATCTCAACGTCCTTGTCTCCGGCATTGAGAAATAATTGATATTACCAAAGATAAGCACGATTGCTTTATCACTAACTCTGATAGTGAAGTTCTCTTTTAAGATGCTCTATCTGTCATGCAGTTGCCAAGGTGCTTATTTATCTGAAATGCATTTCTGCAATTCATTCAAAAAGAGCATTTTAGTCTTGGCTTTTAATAGTTATACTCTCTTTTAACATCAAATAACTTTCCTTGTGGTTATTGCTTATTCTCTTTTTCTGGCACTCTGTTGAGCATGTTAGCTGCGCAGCTCCTGTAGGCCAAAACTCCTTACCGCAGATGGCGCAAGTCTTCATATAATACTTATAGCCTTCTTTTTCGGACAGATCTCTGCCAGCATTAATGGCTGAATACATCCTGCTCCCGCACAACTTCGAGCAATACTTCTGATGATGCTTTGTAGGCCAGTATTCTTTCCCACAGCATTCACAAATCCGCTTCGGGTACAAATGCCCTTCATTCATCTCTAACTGCCTGGCCTTGCGTTCCTTGTTTTCAATCTTCTTTTTCTCTGATAAAGCAAACTTATCTGCCTCCGTCCCAAGGATCATTCCAACAGCCTGCGTGAATCGATATCCTTTTACCTTTATTAAATAGTCGAGAGCTGATGCTCCCCCGATTCCCTGCGGCCACCACATCCACTTGCCGTTGGATATCTTAAGGCTGTCATGCGTTCTGGTGGTGTAAACTCCGCCCGAAAGATGGATAAGTTCAGTCGGATCATGATATCGCAGGTATGTCAGAAGATCCATATCACGGGCCTGTTCTATCTGCTTTTCATTGTAATATGGCACATAAATTCACCTCTCTTTCTGTATTATAAAAGGGCGCCGAAGCGCCCAATGTATTACAATAAAATACACATTCTATGTCATGATTTTTTACTCAAACGCAGGGTAAGAACCAAAATTCTGACAATGTGAAATCCCATTATCTGTGATTCTCTGTTGCCCACGATATGCCTTTATATCTTGCCCTACCGGGCATACGTCTATGCATATTCCACACGGCCAATGGTGTTCATTTTTTATCTGCACATGATACTTTGCGCAGGCCACTTTATCCATTGTGTATATTGACTGTCCATTTTCTTTATAACTGTGCGATGGGCAAGCTTTTAAGCATCTCTTACAGTGAACGCATAATTCCTTGTCCAGCATAGGGTCACCCTCAATTGGCATATCTGTGATGATTGAAACCATACGTACTCTTGGGCCGAACTCAGCAGTTATGAGGTTATGACTGTCACCAATACTTCCCATCCCTGAATAATATGCTGATATCACGTGAGAAAATGCCGCATTCGGATTAGCGACAAGATCATCGATTCCATAATAACAGTCACGTGGAAAAAAGATGGCTTTATATCCAAGTTCCGTCACTATATAGTTTGCAAGTTTATATGCCATTTCATCCAGGATTCTGTTGCTGGTATCATATAGTTCCTGATATACTATTGAAGGAGTCGTATCTATCATTGGTGCAAACAACGGTATACCCATCACTATTACATTTTCTGACCAGGGCCAGATATTTTGGGGCCAAAATTCCGGGGCTTGTATCGGAACTTCTTCCCATTTATTCACTGAGCAGCAGTTCACCAGATCTGCTCCCAAACTTCTCGCCTTGTCATATATCGCCCTTTTCAGTTCATCGCTCACAAATATCGCCTCTATTTCTTATAGTCGCATCGCTGACACTGTGCCATGATTTTGTCGCTGCTGTCTTTATAGAAAATCCCCGACCATTTACAAATACTTTGAAGTATAGGTACTACCGACATACCCTTCTGTGATAAGCAGTATTCCACTTTTGGCGGTATCTCATCGTATGACTTTCTCTCAATAAGGTCGTTGCTCATTAATTCTTTTAATGTTGAAGCCAGTACTGCATCAGTAATGTTCATCATTTCCTTTCGGATCTCACTGTATCTCAATGTCTTTTTCTCATTAAGAACACAAATAACTCTAGACTTCCATTTTCCTCCAAAGACTTCAAGTCCGTATTCCAGCGGGCAGCGAATATCCTCTTCTATTTTTTTCTCATACATAGTTTGTTCCTCCAATTGCTCTTGTATTAAATTATATGTCACTTCTGCGTTATATTAAAGTCACTAATTAAATTAATAGTAACTAATAAAATTGCTTATATCTTACATGTTAAGTGCAGCTTTGGTATTCTTAAACCACAATAACCGCGGCATTTCCGCAAAACTAAAACAATACATTACCTAAGGAGGTTTATACTATGAAAGTTAAAGCATATCTTCAGGTCATCATGACCATCGATACAGAGAATCGTGCTGCAGCAGCAAAGGTTTATACTGACTATCGTCAGCCTTTCCTTGATACTATTGACGGTGCTCTTACAAAAGAACTTCTGATAAGAGATGAAGACGTTCAGGTAGTACATGGCTTTGACAGCATGGAACATGCACAGGCATATCTCAATACACCGCTGTTTAAAGAAAAGGTTGCTCCTGGTCTCCAGCCTACATGGTCTGCAGATCCTGACATCAGATTTTACACAGTTGCATAATTAACTAGCTGCCGTTCAAATTACTTTTTGAGCGGCAACTTTTTTAGGACATATCCCGAGGAGCCCGATCATATCAGCTTCGTCATACATCTTTGCAATGCTGAATGATAACCTTAGAAGCATTGTCGCATTCTCATAATCTCCATCGGCATACATGTCCTTCACCATCTCGATGATGTTATCATCCTCATCATCCTCAAAGCAGAGCTCCGCCATCGTTTCAAAAGACACTGCGATGTCTCCTGCTATCTTCTGAATGACTCTGCAGTCTTCTTTGGGTCTCTGCACTCCTATAGCAATAACTTTCATTGTTTTTTCATTTGGTTCCATATCTCCATTCCTTTCTGCCTTGACCGGCCGTAAATTACAAAAACCCTGCCGTCAGGTTTTCTTGAAAGCAGGGCAATGTACTTTGTCATATTCAGTTAGTCATCAAGGAATTTGATCAGAAGGTCATCTATTGCATCGGTGTACCTGCCTTCAGCTGTGAGTTTGTTCTTCAGCTCGACCAGGCTGTATACTATGATCCTTTTTTCGTCGTATGTGAAATTTATTTTATATTTGGTTCCGAACATGATGATCACCTCGCTTTGCAGTCTTCTTATTATGGAAGCAATATCTAGTCTTAGATATTGCTGGAATAACAAGAAAAGCTACCTTTAAATTATTATCCTTGCTTTTCTTATATGCATAAGATAATCAATAATTCGAACGGCTGCAATTGTACGAATATTTTTATGGACAATAATAGGGCACATACTGTGCCCTCAGACTGTAGACAAAGCCCAAGCGAACGATGAGTTCGTCTGGGCTTTTCTCGTAAGATGATCCTTCAATTTTTCAAGCAAAAGTGCAGATCTTCTCTGACGGCCTCCCGGAGGCCCGTACTTGTCATCCGCTTTACTCAATATGTTTACCAGCTTCTTGATGTTCATGCAGGCAAAAGTAAGCCCGACCTTCATCATGATCTGATCATGCCCTCTGCTCACCGCATATCTCATACCATGATGTTCCTTGGCTGTTCCGAATATCCTTTCGATAGTCTCTTTACGCATATCATAGATATCTTTCATTGTTTTCGTATGCCTGATATCCTCGCATATTTCCATGTAGTCTTCCCAGATGTGTCTGGTCAGTACTTTCACATGGTTCCTGCTGCCGGTACACCGGTCAAGCATCGGGCAGCCCGCACACACATGGCCATTGCTCTTGTATTCTCTGTAGCCTTCTCTGTTTGTCGTGCTGTAGTTGATTATCTGATCCACGGGGCATATGTAGCAGTCATAATATTCATCATATGCATATTCGTTTTTCTTAAAGAAGCCTTTCTTTGTCATCGGGCGCTTGTACGGGAAGACCGGTGTCTGTCCGTTATCTATCAGCAGCTTTGCTATTGCCGGTGTTTTGTATCCCGCATCCATGACCAGTGTTTTGGGATCGAACTTCTGCAGCTTTTCATATATGAAAGGAAATGTTCTGCTGTCGTGCTCGTTCCCGGGATGTGCCGTATAGCCCAGTATCCATCCATGCCTGTCACAGGCCGTTTCTATCGAATATGCAAACACTTCTTTATGCTCGCCTTTGTGGAACCATCCGCTGTCGGGATCCGTTGTGCTCTGTTTCTGCTCCTTTGTGTCAGGTGAGACTTCTTCCTTATCTGC
>JGI20225J20221_1001790_pt1 | contig 18209 bp, 18 predicted proteins | sample BioMet4_FD_20221 | JGI IMG/M metagenome (IMG submission 20221) | reverse complement strand
AACAATAATAAAAGCATTTAAATGTTACATTAGATAAATCCCAAATGTTCCGCCAAAATTTTACACCCCAAGCCTATGAGAACAATTCCTCCGGCGATTTCCGACTTTTCCCGGCCCCACTCACCAACCTTGCTGCCGCAGGTGCACCCAAGAAATGAAATTAAAAATGTCAGCAAGCCTATAACAATGGCAGCTTTGATTATGTTTACATGTAAGATAACCAAACTAACACCCACTGCTAAAGCGTCAATACTTGTAGCTACTGCCAGAGTCAACATTTTCTTGTTATCCATAATATCATATTTACAAACGCATGCTTTTTTGCTTTCTAAAATCATGCTAATGCCAATATAACTCAAAAGGCCAAAGGCAATCCAATGATCGTAATTAGTAATAAACCTTTCAAAATGAGAGCCTGCATAATATCCCAGTAAAGGCATAATTGCTTGAAATCCACCAAACCAGGTACCGAAAATTAGCCCACCTTTTGTCCGCTTATCACTAGGTAAAGCTAATCCACCACAGACAGATACGGCAAAAGCATCCATAGCCAATGATATTGCTAACATAACCAATGCAAAATCGCTCATAATTTACCTCAATAAATAGTCATACTCTGCTCTTGATATTTTTTAAAAGCATTAATAGCTTCTTCACGCAGCAGTTGTTTTAGTTGCAAAACTTCTTTATTATGACATTTCCCTTCTATAAATCTATAAATAAAATCGTCTCTAAATCCAATTTGAGCCGTATCTTGAGCGGTATTCCCATAATATACCACCTTAATATTTGCCCAAATAATTGCTCCTAAACACATGGGGCAAGGCATAGCAGAAGTATACAGTTCACAACCTGTTAAATCATAGGTTTGCAAATACTTACAAGCATCACGTATAGCCTGAATTTCGCCATGACAAGTTGGATCAGAGTTCTTAATAACCTCATTGTGACCACGTCCAATTATTTTTCCATTTCTAACAACTACGGCACCAAAAGGTCCACCATCACCCGTTTTTAAATTCTTTTCCGACTCTATAATAGCTTCACGCATAAATTCCATTTTTATTCCTCCAGCTTAACACACACTTTTCGTGACTAAAGCATACTATGAATTCACTCTATTTAGCTTTAATTCCTTCCAACGTTATCATTGTCAGCGAACGCAAAACAGCTAATTGCTCAGCACTATGCCTTTTATCATCAGCCATTTTAGCAAAAACAGTAAGTGCCACTTTCAGCATCTTCTTAGTAATACCATGCTGCCTGGCGCCATGAACCTTAACTGACTTTACTATGCCCGCTAAAACTGTCAAAGTTGCGCGTTTACCTTCTGATGTTAATTTATCATTGGCAGCCACCTGTTTATGAATCAATTCTGCCTGCCTCAAAAAATCTTCCTCACCCAAAATTTTCGGTTCTTTATCAGCCATCGTAATATTCTCCTATATTCTCCCTATAAAATTTGTATTACAATTTTTTCAGCGTAGGGATTTTTTTCTTGTATCTTGTATATTATACACCAAAGTGCATTATTTTTCGCACAAATAATGTATAATAGGTTTTAATTATGTGATGGAGGATTTTTGTTTTATGAATATTTTTTTAATTATCACTATAGCTATGTGTATAATACTTTTTATGCTACAAAAACATTATCCAATTGGCCCTTCTATTTTACTTGGTGGACTATTTATGTGGGCAGTTAAGGCCCCAGACCCCATGCACTTCATTACTGCAGGTTACCAAACGCTAACAATGCAACGAACTTATGATTTACTTTTTGCCCTATATTTTGTTATGTGTCTGGAAATTGAATTACGTACCAGTGGAAGTCTAGATGGTATGGTAAGGGCTCTGCAGCGTCTTTTTCCCAGCGAAAAGTTCACATTAGCCATCATGCCTGCCTTCTTAGGGCTTTTGCCATCTCTTGGTGGTGCGCGCTTTTCTGCTCCGATTGTAGAAACAGCTAGCAAAGAAACTAATATCACATCTGAAGCTAAAAGCTCTATTAATTTTTACTTTCGCCACATTTTCGAATATTCCAATCCAATTAATCCCGGCATGATTATGGCTTGTAGTATTGCCATGCTGCCCATAAGCAAATTCATTATTCATCTTGGTTGGCTTTCTATTTTAGCATTTATTCTAGGCTGGATATTTTGCATCAGCCCCTTAAAATTACCACCAAAAAAAACCGTTATTTCCACAAAAGAAGAACGAAATAAAGATATTTCCGATGTAGCTCTGTCTTTAGCACCGGTAATAATAAATTTTCTTTTAGTTGTTTTTTTCCAGATAGGGGCTGCCATTTCCATGGGCTTAGTTGTAATTGGCATGATTTTCTTATTGCGAGCAACTAGCCGGACTTTAAACGTTAAAAATGTTTTTGTAGAATCTATGGATATTAAAATGCTTTTAAATGTAGTATGCATTTTTTATTTTATACAGCTACTTACTGTTACAGAAATTCTAACTGCCATTGTAACAGCCTTTAACACGGCACCGTTACCGCCAATGGTTATTATTGCTTGTGTTTCCTTCATTATTGGTATCTTAACAGGTCTCTCACAAGGACATGTTGCTATAGTCCTTCCTATTGTAGCCGCAATGGCTCCCGGTGATATAACTATGTTTGGTGTAGCTATGGTTTTTGGCATAGCAGGACAGATGATTACCCCTACCCATGTATGTCTTATGGTAACTTTGGACTATTTCAAAGCCGATTTTTTCAAAACCTTAAAACCTGTCGCACTTATTGAATTATTAATATTAAGTATATTTAGTATAACTACCTATCTATCCATATAAAAAACCCATGTCACAGGTAAAGGCTTTTTGCCTATGACATGGTTTTTTTTATAATTAAACTTATCACTTACTAGCCTTCATATAATTAAAAAGTCTCTCTCTCAATTTCTTGCTTCTATGTTTACTTAATGGCAACTTTTCATCATTTTCCAATATGATAGTGTCCTTGTATACGTTGCGCACGTATTTCAAATTCACAACGTAACTTTTATGATTCCTAACAAAATCTTGTCTTGACAATTCAGTTTCCACATCACTAATTTTCCCTATAAAAATGTACTCATTACTATTTTCACATATTCTAATATTACGCATGTTTGATTCAAAATAATAAACATTGGATAATTTCACCTTACTTAGACCTCGTTCGTTGGCAAATTTATAATAAATATTTTGCTCCAAAGCCAATCTCTTCAATAAAACACTTACCTCTGTCAAAAAATATTCTTTATCAATAGGCCTGGAAAAACAACGATAGACATCTACTTTGTAACATTTCGCAGTCAATATTTCTGTGGTAGTTAAAATAATTATCGCAACATTTTTATCATATTGGCGGATATTACGTACTGTATCCATAATATAAAAACCATCTTTTGCAACATCTAAAACAATTACGTCAAAATGCCCTCCTCTTTTATAGCTATCCAATAAATCTTCTGCCTTAGTAAAGGGAATAGTTTCTACCGAGAAATCTTCCTGCCATAGTTCTTGTAAATACTCACAAATCATTTTAATGCCCTTAATATCAGCATCACAAACTGCAATGTGAAACACCCCCAACCCTCCTTCCAAAATAAAATGCTATTATATCCTAATTAGTAATAAGTATAACATAAAGTCACAAAAAAAGAGAGCTTACGAAAAAAATCATAAACTCTCTTTTAACAATCACTAGGCATTTTATCAATCCATTTTAATAAAACCTTATAGGNTCCGGCAACTTCTGCCGTGCTATTAGCTCTTTGATTGCCCTGACAATAGGCAAACGCACANCAGCTACATAAANTTTAGAAATATCTTTTGCCTTAATAATACCAATTAAATCAAGTTGAAAACAAACCTCAGCTTGGATTCTTTTACCTCGTCAACATCACCCCTGTTAACGAAACGTTTATAACCTTNTCTTACGCAAGCCACTNTAACTTAGTTTGTTTTTTTGTTGTTCCTATGTTAATATAGCCAGGTGATATCCTTATTTGTATGCTATTTCTTTTTATTTAGGAGGCCCTCATATGAACATTTTAATCAGTGCCTGTCTATTAGGCATGAATTGTCGCTATAATGGAGAAGGTCAAATTATACCTAACACTGACCAATTAATAGAAAAACACCATTTAGTTCCCATATGCCCGGAAATATATGGTGGCCTAAGTACGCCCCGAGAGCNTAGCAAAATAAAAAATGGCAGGGTTATTTCTAAAAATGGAAATGATCTTACTGAATATTTTGAGCGAGGCGCACAAGAAATTCTTGCATTGGCCAAACTTTATCATTGCAAATATGCCATTTTAAAGCAGCGCAGCCCATCTTGTGGTTACAAAAAAATATACGATGGAACTTTTTCCGGAAAAATTATTAGCGGCAAAGGCGTATTAGCTGAACTCTTGCTAAAAAACGGCGTAATAATTGTAGATGAAACTGAGATAGATAAATTAACATAAAATAACAGTGACGAGCAAATGCTCGTCACTGTTATTTTATGTTTTTGCTCAAACTTTTACTCTACACGTGGAACAGTTAAAGATCCTTCCGGCATAAGAATCACCCTATAATCTTTCCCCACTTCTTTTTCAGCTATTGCTAGCGCCTCTTCCACCGTATCTGTTACTCCTGCAAAAAGCATATCCTTAGCCAACTGCTTATCCAAGGACGATACTAAAATATATTTTACAGTTTTCATTAAGCGTGTAACCGCATAAGCCTTGTTAGCACCAATAACAAAATTAGCCTCCAGCTCTTTCTCAATGGCATCACAAGAACCCAAACGTTTACAAGTTTCTTCCAAAACCTTTGACCCGCTGCCTTCTTCACATTCCGCTAAAAGTATCACTACACCGCCTTCGCGTACAGCACAGCGTGCATTATCCATGGTCTTTTGCATTTGATATACGTTTATGTCTTTAGGATAGCCCCCACAAGAAACAATAACTACGTCCGCTAATTGCGGTATAACCACTCCATATACTTCATCCACAAATTTACAAGCCTCTTTGTGAGCGGCTATATAATCTCCTGCAAACATACGCAAAAATTGATGTTTTGCGTTCAAAATGGCATTAAATAAAATTAGAGAACGTCCTTTAGCAAATAAGGCCACCCCTTCCATTTGGTCTTCATAAACAGGGTTTCCTATGGTTTTTCCCAGTCCGGCATTAGCATCCAGCATCCAACTATGATTACAACGAACTGTCTCCATTGCCGCACAACCGGGCAGAACGGCCTTGCGTCCTCCGCCATAACCACTGAAATAATGATGTACTATTGTGCCGGTTAAAAACACGTGATCCACATGGCACAAATGTTTGTTAATCCATACCGGCGTTTTACGGCTAGTNCCATAACCACTGAAATAATGATGTACTATTGTGCCGGTTAAAAACACGTGATCCACATGGCACAAATGTTTGTTAATCCATACCGGCGTTTTACGGCTAGTATCTCCAAAATATTCAAAATCATCTTGTATGGTAGAGGTACTATTATACATCTTCAAGCGTCCCGCAACCTCAGAGCCCACTGCCATGACCATTTCTTCGTAACTCATATCGCGATGAGTACCCAGAGCAAAAACAATATGCATATCCTCATCTTTAATACCCAGCTTATTCATTTCATTTACTAAAATTGGCATGAAGTCATAGCTATTGGCCACACGAGTCGGATCATTACAAATAAAGGCAATAGTTTGTCCCGGTCTTACTACTTCATTAACTGCCGGCATTCCGATAGGATGATAAATAGCATCTAAAACAGAAGCTTTAATATCTTCTAATGGTGTAAAATCCTTAGTACGCACTTCTTTTAATACTTTATCGTCATTCAAAGTAAATTTCTTACGTCCTCTACCATAGGCAAAATCATATTCACGTATTGTCATAATAACGCCCCCTAAAATTTCCTATTGTTTAACTACAATCATTTTACCATAAAAACAACTATTGGAAACAGCCTTATTGCCACATCAGTCTGAAATCCAAATTTTACAAAAAAATGGGCATCCCCTTCTTAGGGTATGCCCATTTAATATGTTATTTTAAACAGCTTTAGCTAAACATTTAGTTATTCCTAATGCTACACTTACTTCTTCCCAAATGACGATTTGTGCTTTATGAAAACCATTAAAGGTCGTCGCAGATGCAGAAGTGTATGCCCCACACAAGGGAACCAGAATAAGATCTCCTACTTCTAAAGTAGTAGTCATCTTACCTCTGAACATAATATCTAAGGAATCACAGCTAGGCCCCGCAAAAGTGGCCTTGTGCTTAGTTCCTTCTTTGAAACTAATAAGTTTGTAATCCCATTGGTCAAAAATAACGCCGGAGAAGGTTCCATAAATACCATCATCCAAAAAGTACCAAGTTTGGCCATTTCTTTCATTTACGCCAATAACACTGGTAATAAGATTCATTGCTGTACCACACATAAAGCGCCCTGGTTCAGCCCAAATTTCGATATTCGGAAAGTCTTCTTCCAAACGAGCACTAATTTGCCCTAACATAGCAGGCAAGTTAAAACGAACCTTTGGTTCCGGCACCGGCATACCACCGCCAATGTCCAAAACATGTAAATCAATACCTTGTTCTTTAGCTTCAGCATATATACTGCGAACAATTTCTAACGCTTCCAAATATGGTTCAGCAGATGTAGTTTGGCTACCTACATGAAAAGCAATTCCCGCAGCATTAAGCCCTGATGCAAGGGCCAATTTAATAAGGGGCAAAGCTTGCTCCCTAGGTGCTCCAAATTTTTTGTTTAAATCCACATGCGCTTTTGTATTATCTATACGTAAACGCAACAGTACTGTAGCACCGGGACAACATTTGGCAATTTTCTCTATTTCACTAACGCTGTCAAAGGTCATTCTGCTAACTCCAGCATCTGCACAGGCTCTAAAACCACCCGCTGTCTTAATAGGATTCGCATATATCATACGTTGGCCATCAATACCCAATTCTGCCAACGTTCTAATTTCACCATCAGATGCTACATCAAAAGAAGACCCTAATTCTGATAATCTCTCAAGAATACGCAAATCAGGATTAGCCTTCATGGCATAATGCAACCTTACGTTCGGCAAATGCGCCTTTAAAAAACAATAATTCTTCTCAATCTGGTCTAAAGAAAGAACCAGTAACGGCGTCTCGAAGTTTTCCGCCAGTTTCATCACAGCTTCTTGTGATAGTTGAAAAAAACCTTGTCTCTTCATATACACCCTCCCCTTGCTAATGCTTTAATTTACTGTAGTTTATTATACTACTATTTCAGGAAAGTGCAATAGGAAAATTGAGGAAAATTGAGGACTTTTGAGTACTTTATGGCAAAAGTATGAAAAACCTCATAATAGCCCCTTTTGAAGCGTATTAACCCAATAATAAGGCAAAATGCCACAGTTTTGACATACTAATCTAATGTAGCAATAGCTATATATAGTGGTTAGCAATATGCAACGCAGGCACATATTCTAACAAAACAAAAAAATAGCCAAATTTCTCAAAAACGAGAAATTTGGCTATAAATGTATTATTTAGCTTTAATTACCTGACAACCCATATAAGGAACAAGTACGTCCGGTACAGTAACTGATCCGTCTTCATTTTGATAATTCTCCAAAATAGCACAAACAGTTCGACCTACCGCTAGTCCAGACCCATTTAAAGTATGAACATACTCAGGTTTTTCTTTAGGACTACGCCTAAATTTAATATCAGCACGTCTAGCTTGAAAGTCCAAAAAATTAGAACAAGAGGAAATTTCTCTATAACAGTTTGCAGCCGGAATCCAAACTTCCAAATCATATGTAGTAGCAGAGCTAAAGCCAATATCTCCTGTACACAAGCGCACAACATGATAAGGCAATTTTAAAAGTTGCAGAATTTCCTCCGCATCATTAGTCAACTTGTCTAACTCTGCCCAAGAATCTTCAGGTTTAGTGAATTTTACTAATTCCACTTTATTAAACTGATGTTGGCGAATAAGTCCGCGGGTGTCACGGCCTGCGCTCCCTGCTTCTGCTCGAAAGCATGCGCTATAAGCACAATATTTTATAGGTAAATCTTCAACATCTAAAATCTCTCCGCGGTGGTAGTTGGTAACAGGCACTTCTGCCGTAGGAATCAAGTAATAATCCAAGCCTTCTATCTTAAACATATCTTCAGCAAACTTGGGCAATTGTCCTGTTCCCGTCATGCTTTCTTTGTTAACAATATAAGGAGGAAAAATTTCAGTATAGCCATGTTTTGATGTGTGTACGTCTAACATGAAGTTATACACAGAACGTTCTAAACGCGACCCTAAGCCTTTGTAAAAAGCAAAACGAGCCCCTGTAACTTTAGCCGCTCTTTCAAAATCTAAAATCCCTAATTTTTCACCAATATCCCAATGAGCTTGCGGCGTAAAACCAAACTTTTTAGGTTCGCCAACAGTCCTAATAACAGGATTATCATTTTCATCCTTACCAACCGGAACGTCATCTGCCGGCATATTGGGAATCGTCAGCAATATTTCTTTTAAACTTGCTTCAGTTTCTTTTAATACTTTGTCATCCGCGGCAATCTTTTCGCCCAATTCACGCATAGCTTTTATTTGCTCATCAGCATTTTCGCCAGCTTTTTTCATTTGACTGATTGCACCGGAAGCAGCATTACGTTGGCTCTTGTCAGCCTCTACTTGCTGCAACACCTCCCGGCGTTTTTTCTCCAAAGCCAAAAATTCATCCAAGTTTTTATCCATGTTGCGATTCTTCATGGCTTGTTCCACTTTTTCCGGATTTTCTCTGACAAACTTCATGTCTAACATATAATTACCCCCAGCAATTTCTTACATTAGTATTTAGATATTGTAGCACAAAAACTGCGGGAAAAAAAGTAGGGGTACTGTGCTCTCCCCCTACTTTTTAACATATTTTCTNATTTTTAGCGACCTAACTATTTTCGCATACTAACTTGGTGAATCATATTGCCAAATAAGCCCATTGCAGCCTCTCCTACAGCTTCTGACAAAGTAGGGTGTGGATGTATGCAATCAGCAAGATTCTCTGCTGTAAGCCCCTGTTGTATCGCTATGAGGCCTTCCATAATAAGATCACTAGCATGTGCGCCCATAATGTGGCAGCCAACTATTTTATGAGTCTTTTCATCAGCAATAAGTTTGACCAATCCTTCAGTTTCTCCCATAGAAACAGCCTTACCATTGGCCATGAAATTAAATTTGCTTATAACTACCTGTCTGCCTGTTTCCTTGCACTCTTGTTCAGTCATTCCTACTTGAGCAATCTCAGGCTGCGTAAATATACAACTAGGAATAGCCTCATAGTGCATAACAGCTTCACCCTCAAAAGCATTGACAGCCGCAATAAGCCCTTGATGAGAAGCACTATGAGCAAACATAGACATGCCGGTTACATCACCAACGGCATAAATTCCCGGAATGGAAGTTTCCATTTTTTCGTTAACAGTAATCCCCTTTTTAGTATGGGAAACACCTATTCTATCTAATTCTTCTGCAACAAAAATCGGTCGCCTTCCTGCAGCCAAAAGCACCTTTTCTGCTTCAAGCACTTCTTCCTTCCCTTTACTTTCGATTGTAACTGCAAGTCCCTCAACTCCACGTGTAATTGATTTTACAGTAGCTCCCGTTTTAATGGCAATATGCTGCTTGCGCAAGACTAATCCCATACGTTTTTGCATGTCTACATCGCAGAGCGGCAAAATAGTTGGGGCCATTTCTACTACAGTTGTCATACAGCCAAAACCGGCGTAAATACCGGCAAATTCAACTCCCACTGCCCCTGCACCGATAATAATCATAGACCCTGGTATTTCATCTAATTTCAAAACTTCATCGCTAGTAATAACTCCCAACAAGTCTGCCCCCGGAATAGGTGGACGAGACGGTTCTGAGCCTGTAGCAATAATAATTTTTTTTGCTACAATGTCTCTTTCGTCATCGGGATTGTCTGTAACCAAATGTACTGTGTTTTTATCAACAAATGTTGCTTTACCAACAACAAGCTCGATTTTGTTAAGCTTTATTAGTTGCTCAAGACCCTTACGCATTTGATAAACAACATTATTTTTGCGTTCCATAACCTTTTGCCAATCATAAGCCATGCCCTCAACAAATATGCCAAACTCTTCTAATTTTTGTAGATCTTGCCATTTCTCTGCACTCTTAAGCAAGGTTTTTGTTGGGATACAGCCTTTATTCATACAAACGCCGCCCAAATTATCTTTTTCAATCAAAATAACTTTAGCCCCTAATTGCGCAGCTTTAATGGCTGCAACATATCCACCTGTCCCTGCTCCAATAACGCATAATTGATATTCCATGTTAATACCACCGCCTTTTAACGTCTTTTTGTCCAATCTTCGTTGCTATATTTTTCCGAAGCTAAAACTTCTGCCCGTTTTATTTCAGCAGTTGTCAATTCTCCCTCAACCTCATCAATTTGCAAGGCAGCTTGCAATCCCTTAGTCATAGCCATGCGCACTTCATCCCAAGTAACTGACCGTCCTAGAGCCGTTTTTAAATCCGCTACCTTGTTTTTTAACATAGTAATTGTTTTTATGGATTCCTCCGAAGATATTTGCAAAATCCCCACTAGTTCTTCCGGAGAAAAATCTAAAAGAATAGAACCGTGTTGTAATATCACACCATGCTTACGCACCTGTGCCGACCCTATTAACTTTCTTCTGTCTATAGTCAACTCATAATTAGAGGGTGCATCAAAACAAGCCGCAGATGCAGGTTGCCGAGCGTGTTGTCCATAGGAAGAGATGGGTTTTGTCATTTCTGCCATAAGGCCCAAATCTTCTAGACCTAAAAGCAACCCTTTACTCAAATAACGATAAGACGCAGTAATAGTCATTGGCATCCCAGGATAATCTTCACCGACAATAATACTGTACGTTAGTTCACGACTATGCAATACTGCGCGGCCACCTGTTAGACGACGCACGATATCAATGCCCGCTTTTTTGCATGCAGAGAAATTAATTTCTTTTTCTCCATGTTGAAAATANCCTAAACTTACTGCAGCCGGCTGCCAGCCGTAAAAACGAATAGTNGGTGGTGCTTGTCCCGCAGCATAAGCTTCCATAATGGCTTCATCCATACCCATGTTACTTGCTGCATTATTAAAGCCTGTATTTATTATACGCCAAGGAACCTGTTTACCACGATTCAGTGTACCTAAACTCAACATGTGATCACTTCGCTTTCTGCAAAAGCTTCCTCTACTTCTCTTGCAGATAATGCTCTAGGATAGTTATAAAGTACCTGTCCCGGCCGCTCATTATAAAAAGGTCTGTTGCAATTGTGACAGCCCGTTGTACGAAAAGCATCCCCGTCAGCTAAAACTTCAGCAACATTTTGTACTTTAAATCCCGTGATTTTTCCGTCTCTACAAATAACGACATCAGAACTGAAAGCTCGTTTTAACAATCCTACAGCTATCTGTAAGCGACGATAACTGCCAATATTNGGTTGTACTTTNTTNCCCATAGCCGTACCTGGCAAGGGNGTAAAAGCAAACAGACCCACAGTAATATTGCGAGCATAGCATTCTTTAATAAGCTGCCACATTTCTTCTTCAGTTTCACCTAAGCCTACGATTAAGTGTGTTGTCATTTTCCCAGGGAAAGCTGCCGCACAAGAAGTCAATAACTCCCATCTTTGCTGCCAAGAACCACCTTTTATTTTCTCAAAAAGTTTAGGTGTAGCTACATCCATCGCTAGTCCTATGCGATCTACGCCTAAGTCAAAAAGTTTTTTGGCCTCTGCAACAGAAGTAATATAGCCAGAAACCACTACAGGCACCTGCGCTTTCACCAAAGCCTCAACAGCNTTTTGTACTTCCGGCAAACTATCNGGCCGATTGACTATTTGTAAGCAAGCCCGTTGAATTTTATGGGCNTTATAAGCTGCGACCAAATGTTCAATAGAAACATCCTGGCTGGTTTCTTCCCATGCTACCCTTGAAAGAAACTTAGCGGCTGCCGTGCTTTCACGAGCTTGGGCACAAAAAGCGCAATTGCGCGTACATTTTTCCCCCAGCATAATATACGCTGTTGTGGGCAAAGCATCTGTTTTCAATTTGCGTATTCCAATAGCTCCAGCTGTTCCCACGGACAATTTCCAGACACTCATAAAACGCAGCACTCCTTATTTTCCTNGATAGTTAAACCTAATTCTTCTGCTTTTTTCACAGCCGCTCTCACCGGCTGAACAATNCCATTTATGCCACACTCTACTGCAGCCACATCTAGANCTGCTCTATATTTCCCGCCGGGACGCATACACCCCAAAGTTAAAGGAATCCTAGGCAGCTCTTGTCGGGCCCAAGTTAAAAATTTAATTACCTCTTCCAGTGCAGGAGGCTCAACCTTTGCATATTCTGTTTCCGGGGTAGGAATCAAAACGATAAAAATTAATTGCTCTAGTCCCAATTTTTTTAGCACTTTTACGGCTTCGTATTCACCGCCAATTTTACCACCGTGGAGACCGATACAAATATGAGGAGCAACATGTGCACAATACTTGCGTAACATTTTATAACAATTAGCATAGTCTTCCACTGTCTTGTTTAGTTTCAAAGTATCCTTAATAGTGTCCGTATCGCCTAGAAAATCAAAAGATACCACATCCGCTAAAGGAGCTAAAGCTTTTATTTCTATTTCCGATAAAAGTCCTGTATGAAAATTGTAGCGGCGATTGCCCTTTATATTCTTTAAGCTTTCCAAATAAGGCATAATCTGCACCTTACCACTCCGGTCACAGCCGCCACTGATAAGACAACTAGTCCCTTTAACATCTTCTTGAGTTTTTATGGCAGCTAAATCCGTCATTTTACACAAATAATGCCCACCGCAGTGGGCACATTTGAGCGCACAACAAGCCCCCGTAACACTTATACTTTCAGTGTCGTAAGGCCTGCTAATAAACAATTTAGGCGCAAAATTTTCCTGACGAATTTGCCACGGCGTTACTGCGCTGCCCATTTTACAACCGGGTTGCGTGCAGCCAAGGTTTCATCCAAACGACTAACAATAGTATTATGTGGGGCACTGTGCACTAACTCAGTATCCGTTGCTGCTTCCACAGCGATTTTCTTCATCGCGTCAATAAAACCGTCTAAAGTTTCCTTGCTCTCTGATTCTGTAGGTTCAATCATTATGGCTTCCTCCACAATCATAGGAAAATAAATTGTTGGTGGATGATAACCATAATCTAACAAACGCTTAGCAATGTCCAAAGTATGTATGCCATATTGCTTTTGTTTTTTAGAAGTCAAAACACACTCATGCATACAAAAACGGTCAAAGGGAGAATCATAAGCTTCTTCTAGCATTTTCTTGCAATAATTAGCATTTAGCACAGCATCCTCGCTAGACTTGCGGAGACCTTCACCACCCATGGAAAGTATATAGGCATAAGCTCGCACAATAATACCAAAATTACCATGGAAAGCTTGCATTTTACCTATGCTCTTATCAGAAGTAACCCAAGAATATAGTCCATCACAGAACTGAACTCTAGGATTAGGCAAAAATTTTACCAAAGCCTCTTTTACGCCAACAGGCCCGCTTCCCGGTCCTCCTCCTCCGTGAGGAGTAGAAAAGGTTTTATGCAAATTTAAATGTACTACATCAAAACCCATGTCGCCTGGACGTACAATTCCCATAATGGCATTAGAATTAGCTCCATCATAATAGAGCAAACCACCGGCATCATGTACAATTTTAGCAATGGCTTCAATCTTATTTTCAAATAAACCTAGCGTGCTGGGATTAGTCAGCATAAGAGCTGCTGTATCAGGTCCAACCACTGCCTTTAAAGCCTCCAAGTCAATAGAACCGTCAGCTTCAGATTTAATTTCTACTGCTTGCATACCACATACTGCGGCAGAAGCAGGGTTAGTGCCATGAGCAGAATCAGGCACTATAACTTTCGTCCTAGCCAAATCATTACGATCTCTATGGTAAGCACGTATTAGTTTGAGTCCCGTTAGCTCACCGTGAGCTCCGGCTGCAGGTTGCATAGTAACAGCCTTCATACCGGAAATTTCTGCTAAAGCCTGTTCACATTTATAGAGTATTTCCAGAGCGCCCTGTACCGTAGCTGAATCCTGTAGAGGGTGCAACAAAGAAAGCCCCTCATAGCGGCTTATATCTTCATTTATTTTAGGATTATATTTCATGGTGCAGGATCCTAAAGGATAAAATCCCGTATCCACACCAAAGTTGCGATTGGAAAGCTGCGTATAGTGTCTTATTAATTCTAATTGACTTAATTCCGGTAAAGCAGCTTTGTTGGTACGAGCATACTTTTCCGGAATTAAGTTACTAACTTCGGGTACATCTAATTTAGGCAAATCAACAGCTTTGCGACCAGGTTTGCCCAATTCAAATATTAATGGCTGCCTCTCTAAAATCATGCTTTTGCCCCCAATCCAACAACCAAAGCATCTATTTGCGCTTTAGTCCTATTTTCTGTTACACATAGAAGCATATTCCCTGCAAGTTCAGGATAATAGCAGCCTAAATCTAACCCGCCAATAATTCCTTCCTTTAGGAGCTCTTGATTAATTTCAGCAATATTTCCGGATAATTTAACTACGAACTCTTGAAAAAATGGTGCTTTAAAAACTGTTTCTATGCCATGCCCTGCTAAAGCTTGTTGCGCATAATGAGCCTTTTGCAAGCACTGAGAAGCCACTTCTGCATAGCCCTCTTTACCTACTGTAGATAAATAAACTGTAGCAGCTAAAGCACAAAGAGCTTCGTTAGAACAAATGTTAGAAGTAGCTTTGTCTCTTCTTATGTGCTGTTCTCTTGCTTGTAAGGTCAAAACAAAACCCCGTTTACCATTTTTATCCACTGTTTCTCCAATAATTCGCCCAGGCAATTTACGCATTAATTTTGCTGTAGCAGCCATAAAGCCTAAGTATGGACCACCAAAGGAGATAGCTAACCCCAGTGGCTGTCCTTCTCCTACAACGATGTCAGCCCCTTGTTTGCCGGGTGCCTCTAAAATTCCCAAAGCAATTGGATCACTAACAGCGGTAAACAATGCTCCTACCTCATGGGTTTTTGCAATAAGAGCAGATAAATCTTCCAAATTGCCAAAAAAATTCGGGTTTTGAATAATAACTGCTCCTGTATTTTTGGATACAACTTGACTTAGAGCTTCTAGAGTAGTTACGCCATCTGTGAACCCTACTTCTTTAACCACAAAACCAAAATCTTTAGCATAAGTGCCTAATACAGTACGATAATTTGGATGAACGCTACGTGCAACTACAATCTCGTTACGACGTGTCGCATGGCAAGATAAAAGTGCAGCTTCCGCCATAGCGGTAGAACCATCATACATGGACGCATTAGATACAGGCATTCCTGTTATTTCACAAATCATAGATTGATATTCCCAAAGAGCCTGCAAATAACCTTGAGAAATTTCCGGTTGATATTGTGTGTAAGCTGTATAAAATTCACTGCGGCTGAGAACATGACCAACTGTACTTGGAATGAAGTGGTCATAAGCACCTGCCCCCAAAAAACAAGCATATTCTTGCAAATTAGCATTGGCAGCTGCTAGCTTTTTAAAATATGCAGCTACTTCTCTTTCACTTAAAGGTTCCCCCAAGGCAAGAGGACGGTGAAGGCGAATACTATCAGGCACATCAGCATAAAGTTCCATTGTGTCCTTAACGCCAATAGCTGCCAACATTTCCGCTCTATCCTCTGCCGTGTGTGGCAGATAACTCCATGTCATAGGTTATGCCTCCTCCAACAATAGCTTTTCATAATCAGCGGCATTTAATAAATCATCTAATTCTGCAGTATTTGACAATTCAACTACACAAATCCACCCTTTACCATATGCGTCTTCATTAATTAATTGTGGAGCATCTTCTAATTGTTCATTAACTTCAACAACTTTGCCGGAAACAGGAGAATAAACATCTGAAACAGCTTTGACAGATTCTATTGTTCCCAAGCCCTCAGTCGCATTAAGTTCAGTATCTAGTGCCGGAACCTCTACAAATACTACATCGCCTAATTGGTCTTGGGCAAAATCAGTAATACCTATAGTTGCTTTATTGCCTTCAACTTTTACCCATTCATGATCACTGGAATACTTTAACTCTGCTGGAATTTTCATAACAATCTCTCCTTTTAATGTTTTTTGGTTTTCAGGCACTCCTAGTGCAAGTATTTTTATAAAATTATTTTGTACGTTTATAAAATGGTTTTTTTACTATAACTGCGGGGATATATTTTCCACGCACATCAATAAATATTTCTTTACCAATTGTCGCATAGGCTGTATCAATAAGCACTAGGGCCATATTCTTACCCAAGGTAGGCGCAGGAGAACCTGTAGTAACGCGCCCAATAACTTTACCCTCGCATTGTACAGAAAATCCAGCTCTGGCAATTCCTCTGCCTGTAATCTCTGCACCCATTACTCGTTGAGGCAAACCGTTGGCTTTTTGTGCCGCTAAAGGTTCTTTGCCATTAAAAGCATCTTTGTCTAATTTTACAAACATGCCCAGTCCTGCCATCAGAGGCGTAATTTCTTGTGATAACTCATGCCCATATAAAGGCATACAACACTCAAAACGCAACGTGTCACGGCACCCTAATCCAGTTGGTAAAATCCCCTCTGATTTTCCGGCCTCCATGATAGCTTCCCATAAAACAGGAGCATCACTTGCCTCACAATAAATTTCAAACCCATCTTCCCCTGTATAACCTGTNCGGGAAACAATNGTATTTTTTCCCGCTACCATAACATCAGCCATAAAATGGTAGTATCCTATATTACCAACAGGAGCACTAGTTAATTTTTCTAAAATTTCTAACGCTTTGGGTCCCTGCAAGGCCAGCTGNCCTGTTGCATCTGATTTATTAACCAATTCAACTTTAAAGGANNCTATATTCTCTTGCATCCAGTTCCAATCTTTTTCTATATTCGCCGCATTAACTACTATTAAGTATTTTTCAGGTCCAAACTTGTAAATTAAAAGATCATCAACAGTTCCCCCATCTTTGTAGCACATTGGAGAATATCTGCTTTGTCCAACTTCTAAATCCGTCAGATCATTAGTCACAAGGTTTTGCAAGAAAGCAAAAGCTTCTTGCCCCTCTGCCCAAATCTCACCCATGTGTGAAACATCAAAGAGTCCTGCACAAGTACGAACCGCCTTATGCTCGGCTATTACTCCCGAATACTGAACAGGCAATAGCCAGCCGCCAAACTCGACTATCCTTCCACCATATTTCACATGTGTGTCATATAACGGCGTCTTTTTCCCTTCCATTTGTTTGCCCCCCTAATATTTTTAGATAACAAAAAACAGAGACATGAAGTGTCCACTTCTTTGTCTCTGTGTGCATATGAGAGAATTAATAACTGCGTTGTTACAAATTATTTTACTCCCAGAGGTTAGTCCGATTGAAATTCTTTTGCCTGAGAGTTTTTACAAAGTAACTTGCCCCTTCGGCGCTGTATCCAAACAGTCTCTCTTTCAACCATCATCCCACCGTATTCAGTTATCATTACAAAATTATTATACATAGTAAAGCTGGATTTAGCAAGAGAAAAAATAGTCTTAGCTCTCTAAAAAAAATATATCAAGTAAACTATTGTATCTTCTCATAACATTGTTACTTGAAATTTTTAGCCAAATAGCTCACCGCACCAATAGCCGCTACAAGTCCCTGCCCCGTAGCTCTACTAATCTGATAAGGCTGGCCCGTACAATCTCCTGCCGCAAAAAGGCCTGCAATATTCGTACTCATTTGTTCATCAACCAAAATAGATTTTCCTCTTAGCTGCAAATCAGGCAGCAAGTTCTCAATAGGATCCGTTTCACGGAAAATAAATACGCCCTGAACCGGCTGATACTCACCGGTTGTAGACAGCCCGGTAACGCGATCAGTTCCTGTAATACCTGTTGGTTTATCTGAAATCACAGTAATATTGCTATGTTTTGGTACTTCCGTTAATTTATACAAAGGCAAAAACTTTACCTCAGAACAAATTTCCGCCAAATACTCCACTTCCTCTAAAGCCGAAGGAATAGTAGAAACTGCCGCTACAACTTTTCCTTTGTAAAAATAGCCGTCGCAAGTGGCACAATAACTAACGCCCTTACCTAAAAAATCTCTTTC